>Ga0123338_10004069_pt1 | contig 12920 bp, 16 predicted proteins | sample grotaG_FD_89793 | JGI IMG/M metagenome (GOLD analysis project Ga0123338, IMG submission 89793) | Glacier valley bacterial and archeal communities from Borup Fiord, Nunavut, Canada, to study Microbial Dark Matter (Phase II) -... | ecosystem: Environmental > Aquatic > Freshwater > Ice > Glacier ... | reverse complement strand
CGCCACCACGGCGGCATCGACGATCGACACCCAGCCGACGCCCAGCCCCTCGGCGCGCGCGGCGAGCCAGAGCGTGTGAACCGCCGTCACGGCGCTGTAATCGAGCGTCTCGGGCATCGTTCGCCGCCCGAGGCCGTGGCCCTGCGCCGAGCCATGGTCGGCGAATAGCGCAAATTGCACCGGCGCACTGTCGAGGCCAGCGAGCTTGAGCTGCGCATACAGCGCCGCCCGGTCGCCGTCATAGTTTTCGAGCGCGGCACGGTTGCAGGCCTCGAACGACTGCCGCACCGCCGCGCGCCGCGCCGGATCGCGCACTGACACAAAGCGCCACGGCTCGCTCAACCCAACCGACGGCGCCAGTCCGGCCACGCCGACCAGCCGCGCCAGCGTCCCATCGGGAACCGCATCGCGGCGAAACCGCCGTACATCGCGCCGCCACTCGAACAGGCTCAGCAACTGCGCCCGAAATTCGGCGTCGAACACCGGCGTCACGTCATTCTCCCATGTCGTCGGTGCCGTTGCCAGTTCGTCCGAATGATCGGGGCTTAGCGAAACCCAGCAGCTGCAGCCAGACCTTGTCGGTGGATCATCGGTTGAACGGCGGCGTCGGGGTGGCTATCTGGAGGAATAGCGGAACACAGGAAGCTGCCGGCATGACAACATTCGATTCCCGCGAGAATGCGTTCGAGGCGAAGTTTGCGCATGACGCCGACGAGCTGTTCCGGCTGCATGCGCGGCGCGACAAGCTGCTTGGGCATTGGGCGGCGGAGAAACTCAGTCTGACGGGTACGGCGGCGGAAGCGTACACCGCTGCGCTGATCGAGACCGATGTTGCGGCGGCGGGCGATGCCACCGTGGTCAAGCAGCTGATCGCCGATCTGGCACCACATGGTGTGTCGGCCGACGCCGTGCATGCCGCGGTTGCCGATTGCCTTGTCAAGGCCGCGCAGCAGCTCGGCGCGATCTGATGGCAATGGCTGCCGACGATATCGAGGCGGCGATCGTCGCTGCGCTGCCGGGCGCACTGGTCGAGATTACCGATCTGGCCGGCGACGGCGATCATTATGCGGCGCGGGTCGTCTCGGCAGCGTTTGCCGGGCTGCCGCGCATCAAGCAGCATCAGCTGGTTTACAATGCACTTGGCGGGCGGATGGGAGGCGAGCTGCATGCGCTTCGCCTGACCACCGCGCTGCCGTCACAGGAGAACTGACATGACCGACGCGACCCACGCCCATATCGACGGCCTTGTGAAATCGAACGACGTCGTGCTGTTCATGAAGGGCACGCCGCTGTTTCCCCAGTGCGGCTTCTCGTCGACCGCGATCGCCATTCTCGAACGCCTCGGCGTCGATTACGAGACCGTCGATGTCCTCGCCGACCCGGCGGTGCGGTCTGGCATCAAGGCCTATTCGGACTGGCCGACGGTGCCGCAGCTGTATGTAAAGGGCGAATTCATCGGCGGCTCGGACATCATGATGGAGATGTACGAGGCGGGCGAGCTGACCGCGCTGGTCGATGAAAAAGGCGTGAAGCGCGCCGCCTGACCGACGGCGCATGGCCCGGCTGGATCTTGATGCGGCAGCGCGCGAAACGCTGGCCGAGGCGCGTGCCGGCATGGCGCTCTATCTGCCGATTGCGGCGGCGTTCGCATTCCTGCCCAACCTGTTGACGGCGCGCTTTGGCCCGCCGCTGCCGCGCACGCCAGCGGACATGACGACGATGATCCTGCTGATCGATGTCGCGCTGCCCGCTGCGATCGGCGCGATCGGACAGTTGGCGATCGTCCGGCTGGCGCTCGACAAGGTTCGGCCGACGGTCGGTTGGGCGCTGCGACACGCGGTGATGCTGCTGCCGATCGTCCTGCTCGCGGCGTTGCTGTCGGGCGCAGTGGTAACCGCCGGGCTGCTCGCGCTGGTGCTTCCCGGGCTTTATCTCGCTGGACGACTGGCGCTGGTACTGCCGGTGGTGGCGGCCGAAGGCGGCAGCGCGGTCGGCGCCGTGTTCCGCAGCTGGGCGCTCACCGAGGGGCAGGGCTGGCGCACCTTCGGCTTTCTGCTGCTGTGGTTCGTCGTGTTCATCATCATTTCGATCGTCACCGGCGGGCTGGGCGCGGCAATCGGTACGGTACTGACACTCAGCGGCGCCAAGGCCGTCGGCGGGCTCGTCGTGCTGGTCATCAGTTCGGCGACGGCCGCCGTCGTCAGTATTTATAACGCTATCGCCGTCGCCGTCGTGTATCGCCGCCTCGCCGCAACGGCCTGACGCCTCAATCCCAGCGCGCTTCGGGCGGCAGGCTCATCAAGATCGCGTCGACGTTGCCGCCGGTCTTGAGCCCGAACAGCGTACCACGGTCATAGACGAGGTTGAACTCGGCATAGAGGCCACGGTAGCGCAACTGCGCGAGTCGATCCTCGGGCGTGAAGGCGTCGTGCATGTGCCGCCGCACCAGCATCGGGAAAGTGGCGAGCAACGTCTTGCCGACATCCTGCGTGAACGCGAAGTCGGCAGCCCAGTCGTCGCCCAGATAATCATAGAAAATACCACCGACACCGCGATGGCGGCCCCGATGCGGCACAAAGAAATACTCGTCGCACCACTTGCTGAACTTCGCCCAATAATCGGCACCGTGCACGTCGCAGGTCTGACGGAACGCCGCGTGGAAGTCGGCGGTGTCGGCTTCGACCTGCAGTGCGGGGTTCAGGTCCGCACCGCCGCCGAACCAGCGCTTGGTGGTCACAAGGAACCGCGTGTTCATGTGGACGGCGGGCACATGCGGGTTCGCCATGTGCGCCACGAGGCTGATGCCGGTGGCGAAAAACCGCGGGTCGGCGTCGGCACCGGGAATCGTCTTGGCGAACTCGGGTGAAAATGTGCCGTGGACGGTCGAGGTGTTGACCCCGACCTTTTCAAAAACCCGCCCCTTCATCACCGACATCACGCCGCCACCGCCCGGCGCGCCGCTCGGATCGGGGCGGTCCCATGCGGTGCGCTCGAAGCGTCCGGCAGGGGCATCGCCGCCGACCTCGTCTTCGAGGCGTTCGAACGCTGCGCACAGCTGGTCGCGGAGCGATTGAAACCACGCCTGCGCCTGCAGCTGTTGGTCATCGAAAGTGGTCAAGGCGGTCCCCATGCGTTGTCGACGGTTCCCCATACGCACCGTATCGGCCGTGCGAAAGCCGGAACGAGGGCCGCAGCCGCACCCGATGTGTAACGGATGCGCCAAAATGCCCGTTGCGTCGCGGGGCATCCCCCGGCTATCACGCGTGCCAGTTTCAAGGCGCACCGGCGTCCATTTTGCACAGGGCCGCAGCATGGCAACACAGATCGAACCGGCATCGGAGCTTACCCCGACGGGGGAACGCCGCCGGGATTTCATCTATATCGCAACCGGCGCGTTCGCCGCTGCGGGTGCGGCTGCGGTGGTGTGGCCGCTGATCGATCAGATGGCCCCGTCGGCCGACGTGCTGGCGCTGGCGTCGATCGACCTCGACCTGTCGGCGATCCAGCCGGGGCAGGCGGTCAAGGTCAGCTGGCGCGGCAAGCCGGTGTTCGCGCGCAACCTGACGCCGGCCGAACAGGCGGCGGCTAACAAGGTCGATGTGAAGTCGCTGCGCGATCCGCAGACGCTCGCCGAGCGCACCAAGCCCGGCCATGCCAACTGGCTAATTACACTCGGCGTTTGCACGCACCTCGGTTGCGTGCCGCTCGGTGCCGGTGAAGGTGAGAACCGCGGCGCATTCGGCGGCTATTTCTGCCCGTGCCACGGTTCGGCCTATGATACCGCCGCCCGCGTTCGCGCCGGGCCGGCACCGAAGAACCTTGAAGTGCCGCAGTACGCCTTCAAGTCCCCCACGCAAATCACCATTGGTTGAGGCAGCGCCATGAGCTTTCCCTGGGCGAAGCATTACGAGCCGACGACGCCGCTCGGCAAATATATGGACAGCCGCCTGCCGATCCCCCGGCTGGTCTATGATTCGCTCGGTGCGGGGTATCCGACGCCGCGCAACCTCAACTATTTCTACAATTTCGGAGTGCTCGCGGGCGTCGCGCTCGTCGTACAGATCCTGACCGGCGTCATCCTAGGCATGCATTATGCCGCCAACACCGGCATCGCGTTCGACTCGGTCGAGCACATCATGCGCGACGTCAACTATGGCTGGATGCTGCGGTACATGCATGCGACCGGCGCGAGCTTCTTCTTCGCGGTCGTCTACATTCACATCGGTCGCGGGTTATATTATGGTTCGTACAAGCCGCCGCGCGAGGTGTTGTGGCTACTCGGCCTCGTCATCTTCCTGCTGATGATGGCCACCGCCTTCATGGGCTATGTGCTGGTCTGGGGCCAGATGAGCTTTTGGGGTGCGACCGTCATCACCAACCTGTTCTCGGCGATCCCGCTGGTCGGCGATGCGATCCACACTTGGCTGCTCGGCGGTTTCTCGCCCGATAATGCCACACTCAACCGCTTCTTTTCGCTGCATTATCTGCTGCCGTTCATCACGTTCGGCGTCATCATCCTGCACATCTGGGCGTTGCATATTCCGGGGTCGAACAACCCGACGGGCATCGACGTCAAGGGGCCGCAGGACACCGTGCCGTTCCACCCCTATTACACCTCGAAGGACTTCTTCGGGCTCGGCGTCTATCTGACGCTGTTCTCGGTGGTGGTGTTCTTCCTGCCGAACATGCTCGGCGAGGTCGATAACTACATTCCCGCGAACCCGCTTTCGACGCCGGCGCACATCGTTCCAGAATGGTATTTCTGGCCGTTCTACGCGATCCTCCGCGCGTTCACCGTCGACTTCCTGTTCATCCCCGCCAAGCTTTGGGGCGTGCTCGCGATGTTCTCGGCGATCCTGCTGCTGTTCTTCCTGCCGTGGCTCGATACGTCGCCAGTGCGGTCGAACAACTATCGTCCGATGGCGCGTACGTTGTTCTGGGTGTTCATGGTCGACATCATCATCCTCGGCATCTGCGGCGGCAAGCCGGCGGGTGAGCCGTGGCTGCGGATCAGCCAGATCGCCTCGGCCTATTATTTCGCGCACTTCCTGATCCTGTTGCCGCTCGCCAGCCGCCTCGAAAAGCCGCTGCCGCTGCCCAACTCGATTACCGAAGCCGTGCTGGGCAAGTCTGCAAAGCGCTCGCCGACGGCATCGCCTGCCCCCGGCTTCGGCGCCGCGCAGCCGGCCGAATAAGGGTAAAGTCATGGTTCGTTTGATTGCCTTTGGCGTCGGCATCGTCTTTTGCGTCGCGCTGCTGTTTGGTGCGATCCAGCCGCGCGATGCGCTGGTGGCGGATCCCATCGCGAAATACCATCTCGCGCCGCGCGAGATCAGCTTCCACAGCGACGGCATCACCGGCACCTATGATCGGGGCCAGCTCCAGCGCGGATTTCAGGTTTATAAGGAAGTCTGCTCGGCGTGCCATTCGTTGAAGCGCGTTGCCTATCGTAACCTCGCCGACCTCGGGTTCAACGCCGCGCAGATCAAGGCGCTGGCAAAGGACGCCGAAGTGCCGTCGATCGACGACAAGACCGGCGAAGTGTCGACGCGCAAGGCGCTGCCTTCGGACAAGATCCCCGGGCCGTATGCCAACGACCAGGCAGCGCGTGCCGCGAACAACAATGCGCTGCCGCCCGACTTTTCGTTGCTCGCCAAGGCGCGCGAAGAAGGTCCACGCTACATCGTCTCGCTGGTCACCGGCTATAAGGATGCGCCGAAGGATTGGACGGTTCCCGACGGGCTGTACTACAACCCGTATTTCCGCTCGTTGAACATCGCGATGCCGCCGCCGCTCGCCGCCGACGATCAGGTGACCTACGCCGACGGCACCAAGGCGACCAAGGAGCAGATGGCCGAGGATGTCGCGGCATTCATGACCTGGGCCGCCGAACCCAAGCTCGAGGACCGCAAGCGCACCGGCCTTGGCGCGGTGATCTTCCTGATCATCCTGACCGGGCTCGGCTATCTGAGCTATCAGCGCGTCTGGGCCGACATCAAGCACCCGAAGGCGGGCACCGTTCCGGCTGAATAGCGCCGTGGCGCTGGGCATCATCGGCGGCAGCGGGCTGTACCAGCTGCCGGGGTTGCTCGATGCCGAATGGCGGACGGTGACGACCCCCTGGGGGTCGCCATCGGACCAGTTGCTCCACGGAACGCTGGGCGACACCGAGTTGGTCTTTCTGCCGCGTCACGGTCGCGGCCACCGGCTCGCGCCGTCCGAGCTCAACGCGCGCGCCAATATTGCGGCGTTGAAAGCGGCTGGGTGCAGCGCGATCGTGTCGCTCTCGGCCTGCGGGTCGTTCCGCGAAGCGCTGCCGCCCGGATCGTTCGTGCTGGTCAACCAGATCATCGACCGCACACGTGGCCGCGCCAACAGCTTTTTCGGCGATGGCATCGTCGCACATGTCAGCCTTGCCGATCCGATGTGCGCGCGGCTCCGCGGTATCGTCGCCGACACCTCCGTCGCGTGCCATATCGGCGGCACTTATCTGGCGATGGAGGGCCCGCAGTTCTCGACCCGCGCCGAATCGCGCGCGTACCGCGCCGCCGGGCTCGACGTCATCGGCATGACCGCAATGCCCGAGGCCGCGCTCGCCCGCGAGGCCGAGCTTTGCTATCAGACGGTTGCCATGGTCACCGATTTCGATAGCTGGCACGACGGCGACGCAGTCGATCTCGCGCAGGTCGTCGCGGTGCTCGGTGCCAATGCCGAGCGAGCCCGCACGCTCGTCGCCGCCGTCGCTACGGGGTGGACCGACGCGCCCTGTGCGTGCCACCGCGCGCTCGACCATGCTGTCATCACCGACCGCGCCGCATGGCCGGCGGCAACCGTCGATCGGCTGCGCGGCGTCGCCGGAAGGGTACTGCAATGACCGACCTGCGCCGTCATATCCGGACCATCGTCGACTATCCCAAGCCCGGGATCCAGTTTCGCGACATCACCACGCTGCTGCTCGACGGGCCGGCGTTCGCCGCGACGATCACGCAGCTTGCAGCGCTCGTGGCCGGGCCGGTCGACCTGATTGCCGGGATCGAGGCGCGCGGTTTCGTGTTCGGCGCCGCGCTCGCCGACCGGCTCGGCTGCGGACTGGTGCTGTTGCGCAAGAAAAACAAGCTGCCGGGCGCCGTGCTGGGCGTAAATTACGCGCTCGAATATGGGCAGGACCGCATCGAGATGCATGCCGACGCGGTAGCGGCGGGGGCGCGGGTGCTGGTCATCGACGACCTGATCGCCACCGGGGGCACGGCGCTCGCGGCGGTTCAGCTGCTGCGGATGGTCGGTGCGGAGGTGACCGCGGCAGCGTTCGTGATCGACCTTCCCGACCTTGGCGGCGCGGCGCGGTTGCGCGAAGCCGGGGTGAAAGTCGAGGCATTGGTCGAATTCGCGGGCGAATAGCCCGGCAGAAAGCCCGTCGGGTTGCCCGCTGTCGGTCAGCGCACGCGACAGTCGGTCGTCCGTCGTGTCAATCGACGCGGCCACGAGGAAAATGTTGAACGGCCGTTGAAATCTCGACCCACGCATGGCGCCGCTCTTCCCACACAGAGCGCAATGGGCGCATGGAATGGTCTTCATCGAAAAGACCGATCGGAATGCCCGTAACATCGGGGTTTTTCGTCCCCCGCATATAAACGGTAGTTCCGCAGTCGGGGCAGAAGAATTGATCAAATGTTCCACCCGCATCGGTAATGCGCGTGAATTGCCGTGCCTGACCTTCGACTTTGACTTGTGCATGCGGGTAATAGGCTGCTTCACCGAAAGGTGATCCCGAGCGTTTCTGGCAGGCCAAACAATGGCACGCAACCACAACCATCGTGGGGCCAGGCACTTCGGCGCTCAACTGCCCGCACTGACAAGACGCCTGCATCGCCGGTAGTTACTGAAATTTCGTTGATGGAGCAACGCGCGCGCTCAGTAGCGCTGGCGCGCTCTCCATCGCTCAGGCTCCGTGCAAGAAGTTGAGCACGTCGCCGTCCGCCACGACATACTCCTTGCCTTCCATCCGCAGCCGTCCGGCGTCGCGCGCGCCGGTTTCACCGTTCAGCCGGACATAGTCGTCGAAGCCGATCGTCTCGGCGCGGATGAACTTTTTCTCGAAATCGCTGTGGATGACGCCGGCGGCCTGCGGGGCCTTGAAGCCGCGCTCGATCGTCCACGCGCGCGTTTCCTTGGGGCCGGCGGTAAAAAAGGTGATGAGATGGAGCAGGTCGTATCCCGCGCGGACGACACGCGTCAGTCCGGTTTCGGTCAGTCCGAGTTCGGCGAGGAAATCGGGGCGGTCGGCGGCGTCCATCTGCGAAATCTCCGCCTCGATTGCGGCTGAAATCACAACCGAGCGCGCACCTTCCGCCGCCGCCTTGACCGCGACGGCGCGTGAAAACGCATTGCCTTCGGCCGCCGAGGCTTCCTCGACGTTGCAGACATATAGCACGGGCTTTGCGGTGAGCAGCTGCGCCTGTGCGAACACGCGCGCTTCCTCCTCGTCTTTGGGTACGGTGAGGCGCGCGGGCTTGCCATCGCGGAGCAGGTCGAGTGCCTGGCCGAGCACCGACGCGGCGATCTTTGCTTCCTTGTCGCCCTGCATGCCCTTTTTGGCGAGTGCAGGGACGCGCTTTTCGAGGCTTTCGAGGTCGGACAGCATCAGCTCGGTCTCGACGGTTTCGGCGTCGGACACCGGGTCGACGCGGCCCTCGACATGCGTGACGTCGTCATCCTCGAAGCAGCGGAGCACATGGACGATCGCATCGGTTTCGCGAATGTTGCCAAGGAACTGGTTGCCGAGGCCTTCGCCCTTCGATGCGCCGCGCACCAGCCCGGCGATGTCGGTGAACCCCAGCTGCGTTTCGATGATCTTTGCCGACCCAGCGATGCGCGCAATATCAGTCAGCCGCACGTCGGGGACTGGGACGTTGCCGACATTGGGCTCGATCGTGCAAAATGGATAGTTCGCCGCCGCCGCGCTCGCGGTTTCGGTCAGTGCGTTGAATAGCGTCGATTTGCCGACGTTGGGAAGCCCGACGATACCGCAGCGGAAGCCCATATTCTATCCCTTCAATCGTCCAGCCGCCGGGCGACTTCGTTCATGAACCGCGCGTCGTCGCCCGACACCAGCCACGCCGCTTCAGTAGCAACCGCGCCGATGACGTCGGCGACCCAGTCGAGATCGGCCTTGGCGAAATTGCCGAGCACATGGCCGGTCACGCGGTGCTTGTGGCCGGGGTGATCGATGCCCAGCCGCACGCGGCGGTATTCCGGCCCCACATGCGCGTCGATCGAACGGATGCCGTTATGCCCCGCCGCGCCGCCGCCATGCTTGACGCGGACTTTGCCGGGCGCAAGGTCGAGCTCGTCATAGAATACCGTCAGTGCCGTCGGCTCAAGCTTGTAGAAACGCAGCGCCTCGCCGACCGATCGCCCGCTGTCGTTCATGAACGTCGCGGGCTTGAGCAGCAGCACCTTCGCGTCGCCGATCCGCCCTTCGGCGGCCAGTCCCTGAAAGCGCGTCCGCCACGGTTCGAACCGATACTGCGCGGCGATCGCGTCGACCGCCATGAAGCCGATATTGTGGCGGTGCAGCGCATAGGCTGCCCCGGGGTTGCCGAGGCCGGCGAAGATTTGCATCGCCGCCGGCCCCTAGTTGGCTCAGGCCTTTGCAGCAGTCGATGCAGCTGCCGCGGTCGCTGCCGTCGCTTCGTCTTCTGCCGCTTCGGCGCTGACCAGCGCCGACGGTGCAACGAGGCTGACGATTGTGAAGTCGCGGTCGGTGATGACCGGCGTCACGCCTTCGGGCAGCTTGATCGCCGAGATGTGCACCGAGTCGCCGATGTCGAGACCGGCGAGCGAAATCTCGATCTGGTCGGGGATCGCGTCCGATGGGCAGTTGAGCTCGATCTCGTGGCGAACGATATTGAGCGTGCCGCCGCGCTTCATGCCGGGCGACTTGTCTTCATCGCTGAAGTGCACGGGCACGTTGACCGCAATCGCTGCGCCCGCGGCAAGCCGCAGGAAATCGACATGCAGCGGCCGGTCGGTGACCGGGTGAAACTGCACGTCGCGCGGCAGCGTGCGCTGCGTGACGCCATCAAGCTCGATCTCGACGACCGAATTCATGAAATGGCCGGTATGGAGCTGCTTGGTCAGCTCCTTGAGCGGCACGTGGATCGTGACCGCAGCTTCTTTATTACCGTAGATGACGGCGGGGACGCGGCCGGTGAGGCGGACGGCGCGGGAGGCTCCCTTGCCAGCGCGCTCGCGCACTTCGGCCACAAGCTTCATTGCTTCGCTCATGGTGTATTTCTCCGTTTAGACACACCCCCGCGCGCCTCCAGGGATGCGTGAGCACGGGGAGGGCGCGTCATAGGGGGCGAATGCGAAAAAGGCAACCGGCGGGTTAGCGGTTGCGCTGGCGCTCGGCGGCCGCCTCGGCTGCCGTCATCGGCAGGTCGGCGTGGAGCGGCGAGGGTTCATAGCCCGACGGGCGGCCGGACGACCCGGCATCGCTCGGCGGAGCCACACTGGTCGCCGCCGCGCGCTTGGCCTGCTCGGCTTCGGCCTGCGCGATGTCGCGGCGCATTTCAGCATATTGGCCGAGTGCCGACGCCGCCATGGCGGGCACCTTGGCGACCATCACCGCCTGCTCGGCCTTGTCGTCGACGGCAAAATCCTTGAGCCGCACATCGACGCGCGCCTCCTCGAAGCTGCGGTGCTGGATGGTTGCGGCAATCTTTTCGGCCATGATCGACAGGCGGCGGCCCTTGTCGAGGCGTTCGGTCTCCGAGGTCAGCGCCGGGTTAACAGTCGATTCGGGTGCATGACTGCGGTCGAGCGACAGTGCGATCTCGGTCACCGATCCCGCCTTGGTGGACAGGTCGGCGATATACCGGAACAGCTCGTCGTCGCCCGCCATGATCCGCCAAACGACTTTCTCGTTCGGGACCGATTCGACTTTAACCGACGTCGCGGCGATCCGGTATTTCGAGGTGTCGCTGGTGCTCAGCGGGTCGAGCGTCAGCAGGTCGGCATAGGCGCCGGGCTGCGCGACCGCGAAATCCTGCGTCACCGAATTCTTGGTGCAACCCGCAAGCAGGAATGCGGCGACAACCGCCAGCGAACGAACATTCATGCGGAGCCCCCCGACCCGTTTATCAATGCTTTGGTAGCCATGTTTGCCCTGAGCGGCAATATCGAAGCGCCTATTGCAGCCGCTCGACCACTAGCCCGCGCTTGGCGAGCATTGCCTGAACGCTGTTCTCGCCGGTCAGGTGCGCCGCGCCGACCGCGACGAACACCGTGCCCGGATGCCGGAGCACGCCCGCGATCCAGTCCGCCCAGCGCGCGTTACGGTTGATCAGCAGCGCGCGTTCGAGCGCGGGGGAAGCGTGGAGTTCCTTGTCGGCATTGATGTCCTCGGGGCGGCCGGCGAGCCAGCTCGCGACCAGCGCCTTGGTGTCGGCCGCCTCGCTCGGCAGTTCGTCGAGGATGGTGCCGAGCAGCGCCTGCTGGTCCGCCTCGGGCAGCGCATCGAAATAGCCGAGCTGTTCAGCAGGGCGTTCGAGCCCGACCACCGGCTTGTGCGCGGCGGCGGCGCGCAGCGTCAGCGTCGCCTCGACGCCGTTGTCGGTGCTCAGCCCGTCGCGCGATGCCGCGACGCCCGCGATCGTCAGCGCGGCGAGCCATGTCTTGCTGCCGCCCAACGCGGCGACCGGCAGGCCGAGATCGGTCGCCGCCTTGGTCAGCTGCCTGGCTCGCTCCGGCCCGATGCGGACGAGCAGCGGCTTCGCTTTGTCCGCCCCGCCAAAGCCGCGCAGCAACGCGCCGATCGCTGCCGGGTCAGTCGGCACGATCGTCTCCAGCACCAGCGTGTCGGCGGCGTCGAACCGCGTCGCGATCGCCGGCGACAGCCAGACGGTGGCGGCAGGCAGTTCATGAACGCTGCCGAACAGCGTGATTTCGGATCCGGCCCCGCGCACGACCCACATTGCTGGTTCGGCGGCGGCGGGAACGGCGAGCAACAGCGTCGCGGCGGCAAGCAGGCGGTGGATAAAATTCTCCCTGGCAACGTCGGTGCAACCTAGCGGTCTTGTCGCGTTTCGTCATCCCGGTTGCGGGCGCGCGACGGTAAGGGTAGAGCGCGCGCAGTGGATTTATCAAAACGAGTTTCGAACACCGCATATGGGTTTCAAGTTTCCCGATCATAAGGACCGCGCCGATGTCGCCGCCAAGGCGAAGGCCGCCGTTCTCGAAAAGTTCAAGGCGAAGGCCGAGCCCGATGCCGCGGTGCTCGCCGAACGCGCCGCGCGCGCCGCGGTGCAGGAGGCCAAGCGCCTCGCCACGATCGAAGCAAGCAAGGCGAGGCGCGATGCCGAGAAGCAGGCCGTGCTCGATGCCAAGGCGAAAAAGATCGCCGAGGCCGAGGCGGAGGCGCAGCGCGTGATCCTGTCGGTCGAAGAAGAAGCGGCAGCGAAAAAGGCCGAGCGCGACGCGAAATACGCTGCGCGCAAGGCCGCCAAAAAGGCGCTGAAGAAGCCCGCACGCGGCGGCTGATGGCCGGCCTCAGCTTCCAGAACCTGATCCTGACGCTGCAACGCTATTGGAGCGATCACGGCTGTGTCATCCTGCAACCCTATGACGTCGAAGTCGGCGCGGGCACCTTCCACCCCGGCACCGTGTTGCGCGCGCTGGGCCCCGAGCCATGGCGCGCGGCCTATGTGCAGCCGAGCCGCCGCCCGTCCGATGGGCGCTACGGCGACAACCCGAACCGGCTGCAGCATTATTACCAGTTCCAGGTCATCCTGAAGCCGTCGCCGCCCGACATCATCGCCGCCTATCTGGGCAGCCTCGAGGCGATCGGCATCGACACCAAGAAGCACGACATTCGCTTCGTCGAGGACGATTGGGAAAGCCCGACGCTCGGAGCATGG
>Ga0123338_10004068_pt1 | contig 12923 bp, 10 predicted proteins | sample grotaG_FD_89793 | JGI IMG/M metagenome (GOLD analysis project Ga0123338, IMG submission 89793) | Glacier valley bacterial and archeal communities from Borup Fiord, Nunavut, Canada, to study Microbial Dark Matter (Phase II) -... | ecosystem: Environmental > Aquatic > Freshwater > Ice > Glacier ... | reverse complement strand
TGCCTAGTTGTGTAGCAGAAATATAGGAATTAAGGTCGTCGAGCAATCCCAGCAGTGTCTTGGCACGAACATCGCCACTTTCCGCAAGTGACACAATCCGCGAGCGCCGCACAGAAACGAGTGAAAATTCAGCGGCAACGAAAAAGCCGTTTGCAGCAACCAATAGCAGCACAAGAAAAAGATATATTAGTGTATTATCCATCAGTACATATTCCATCCGTAATAGAACGATGTCAACTGCAACATTCCAATTATTATTATAGTTTGACCAATATTTTGATTCATGCTAGTTTTTTATAATTATATTTATAAGAAATGGAATCATTCCAAGATGCACATGTGGTTGATCATACTGCTGTTTCCCCTGTTTCTGGCCGCGTGCGCCGGCATTAGCCAGACCCCTGCACCTCTCGAATCAGTTACCTCCAGGACCAACAATAATCATTTCCGTTCATTGTATCTTTATTCTCGGGCGCGAATTGCTGTTTATGAGGGAGATTACTCTGCAGCTTTGACCATGCTGCGCGAAGCGCTTTCACTTGAGCCGGATTCGGCCAGACTGCATGGAGAGATGGCTGATATCAAGATCAAAATCGGCCAGATACCAGAAGCCCTTGAATTTATCAACAAGGCAATTGCGCTTGACCCGGAGTATCGTCCTCCGTACGTCCTTGGCGGTATCCTGATGTCATCGGCAGGCAAAGATCTGGAAGCGGCTGATTACTTGCGCAAAGCGGTCAAGATCGACCCCTCTAAAGAAGATGCCTATCTTCACCTCGCCCTTTCTCTGACGCGACTGTTTGAATATGAAGAAGCTGTTACCACTCTCAAAACGCTGGTCAAGCTTAATTCTGATTCAGTCCTGGGATATTATTATCTGGGGCGTACCTACAGCCAGATGAAGCTTTATCGTGATGCCCTGGGATATTTTACAAAAGTCCTGGAGTTACGGCCTGAATTTACCCAGGCTACTATCGACATGGCTGCAACGTATGAAGCTATGGGTAATTATTCACAGGCAATTGACACTTATCGTTCCATGCTAGATCAGGATGAACATCGTGCTGCCGTACTGCAGCGCCTGACTCAGCTTCTGCTCCAGCAGCGCCGATTCCCCGAAGCGTTGGAATACCTCAAGCTGGCAGCTCAATCCGGGCTTGGAGGGCAGGAGACGACCAGGAAAATTGGACTTGTTCACCTGGAACTTGAACAATATGACGAAGCGATTACCGTTTTTGGCAGCATGCTTGAAGCAGATCCTTCCGCAGATAATCTCCGTCTTTATCTAGGCATTGCCTATGAAGAAAAGGGTGAGCTTGATAAGGCCTATTCCGAGTTAGATAAAATATCCAGTGATTCCTCGCAGTATTTTGAAGCGGTGAGTCATATGGCCCTGATTCTGAAGGAACAGGGCAAAACTGAAGCCGCAATTACCGTTCTCAAGGAAGCGATCAACTTAAACCGTGGAAGTCTTGAGTTGTATCTGAATTTATCCACTCTGTACGAATCAATTGACAGGCCACAAGCCGGTCTCGAAATCCTGCTTGAAAATGAGCAGCTCTTTCAGAAAGAGCCGCGCTTTCACTTTAGGATCGGGGTACTGTTGGACAAGCTTGGCAGGCGTACAGAATCGATGAATCGTATGAAGCAGGTACTGCAGTATGACCCAAAAGACGCCCAAGCACTAAATTATCTTGGGTATTCGTATGCAGAAATGGGTATTCATCTTGAGGATGCCCTCAAATATATCAAGCAGGCTATTGCCATACGTCCTCACGACGCTTTCATTCTCGATAGTCTCGGGTGGACCTACTTCAAACTAAAACGCTACGATGAGGCTGTCAAAGCGCTGGAAGAGGCTATTTCCCTTGTTGATGATGACTCTACCATTGCGGAACACCTCGGTGATGTATACGCATTCCGCCGGGCCACCAAAAAAGCGCTCAAACAGTATCAAAGAGCCCTAGAACTGGCTCCGGAGCGTAAGGAACTGATTGAAAAGATACAAAAGCTTAAAGGGGAGCTGAGCGAGAAATGAAACCGTCTCCAGGTGTCCGATGCCTGTTGCCGGCACTGTTCCTTTGTGTTGCTCTCCTGGCGTGCAACCGCCAGCAACCGCTCAACGTACCTGCAGGTCACTCTTCTTCATCAGACGTTCCCGTCACGGGCGATTCACTTGTTGAAGGCACTATCGGTGAAGCGTCCACACTCATTCCTCTTCTTGCAACCGATGCATCGTCCCATGCTGTGGCCGGTCAGATTTACAACGGCCTTGTCAAGTACGATAAAAACCTCAATATTGTCGGTGACCTTGCGGAGTCTTTCGATATCTCCAAGGATGGTTTGATCATCACGTTCCACCTTCGCCGCGGGGTGAAGTGGCATGATGGGGCCCCGCTGACTTCAAGAGATGTGCTGTACACTTACCAGGTAACGATAGACCCTAAAACTCCTACTGCATACGCCGAAGATTTCAAGCAGGTTAAAAGTATTGCGGCACCTGATTCATACACGATAAGGGTTTCTTACGACTCGCCATTTGCACCGGCTCTTGCATCCTGGGGGGTGAACATTCTTCCGGCTCACCTTCTGGAAGGCAAGGATATCACCAAGAGTCCTCTGTCGCGCAATCCAATCGGCACCGGGCCGTACCGTTTCAAGGAGTGGGTGTCTGGGCAAAAAATTGTACTGGAAGCAAACAACGATTATTTTGAAGGGCGTCCCTACATCGATCGTTTTATCTATCGTATTATCCCTGACAGTTCTACAATGTACATGGAGCTCAAGGCAGGCGCTATTGATCTTATAACTCTGACCCCGGTTCAGTTTGCCCGCCAGACCGCTACAAATGATTTTGCCAGTCGTTTTAACAAATACCGCTATCCCTCTTCCAGTTACCTGTACATGGGTTACAATCTGCGCCATCCGCTCTTTGGCGATAGGCGCATCCGTCAGGCGATGACAGCGGCCATCAACAAGGATGAATTAGTCCAGGGTGTGCTTTTCGGCATGGGGCAAAAGGCCCACGGACCGATTGTACCGGGACGCTGGGCCTATAATCCGGAGGTGAAGGATATCAGTTATGATCCGGAGCACGCCATAAAGCTGTTGGCAGAAGCCGGGTGGAAGGAAAAAAATAGTGATGGCATCCTGATAAAGGATGGCAAGCCGTTAAAGTTTACTATTTTAACTAATCAGGGTAATCAGCAGCGCCTTATGACAGCCCAGATTATACAACAGCGTCTACTTAAGATCGGTATTGACGTTAGAATTAGGATTGTTGAGTGGGCCGCTTTTTTGAAGGAATTTGTCAATAAAGGGAACTTTGAAGTTGTGCTGCTTGCCTGGAGCATTTCCCAGGATCCGGATATGTATGATATCTGGCATTCCAGCAAGAACAAACCGGGGGAATTGAACTTTATCGGCTTTAACAACCCTGAGGTCGACCGGTTGTTGATTGAAGGGCGCAACACCTTCGATATTGAAAAGCGCAAGCGTGCGTACTACCGTATTCAGGAGATACTTGCCGCGGAACAGCCATATACCTTTCTCTATGTCCCTGATTCACTCCCCGTAGTAAGTGCGCGAATCCGCGGTGTAGAACCGGCCCCGGCCGGTATTGGCTATAACCAGATCCGCTGGTATGTACCTAAAGACGAGCAGGTCTACGTTCCATAGAAATGGCTCAGTTTCTGTTAAGTCTCTTTTGTGCTGGTTAACTGAAGAAGTCTTGATCAACTCAGTATGACTATCGGACTGGTAGTTGTGTTGTAACACTGGTGAGTGAGATAGCTGGAATTATAGTGTGAACTTAACGCTAGGTATAACACTAAGAAGGGGAAGCGGTAGGCCGCTTCCCCTTCTTAGTGTCCGGATGTGTTGACAGTCTAACGCATCAGCCTGAACAGATAGGCAAATGTGCCAGCGACAGATATTCCTGAAAGCATTGCACCCGCAGAGTTTAATTGCGATGCAAAACTGACTAGCGAATCATTCATGGCATTGCTATCAATGTCGAGGTCAAACTCGTCCACAAGTGTTAGCCATGCTGGGTCCCACTGGTAGATCTGCATGTACAACTCTGAACCTTTCCACAGGACAATAAAGAAAAATACGAGGGCAAAAGAAAGGATGCCGTTGGCAATCGGGGAATCTTTTATCTCCCTATAAATCTTAAATATTACATAGATATTGATGATGGAAAGAAAGAGCCAAACAGAATTCTCCATCATCCGGTAGTTGCGCAGAACAAAGAGGCTGGGCTTCGGATTCAGCGACACGATCAGGATTCCCAACAGAATTGCACCGATGGCGGTAAGATAGATGGTCAGCTTTGAACCGCTGATGTCAAGAGTTCTGGTAAAGACAAAATATTCCTGGAACCCGTGGCTGATCAGCATGATTGAAACAGCTCCGATAATGTTATGCACTGCCGTTACCCGGAAATAACTTGATGCATATGGGTTAAGCAGATATGCCTGACTCCAGAAGATAAGGAAAAAACCGACAGAGATACTGGTCCAGAGTCTGGCGTTTCCATAACTGAAGTAAAAACTCATGATGGCTGCAACAAACCAGAAGAAAACAAGTACCAGGTCAGAAACATTATAAATAACCGGGTTGTATATCTTTGGCAAAAACGGGATGATTGTTGTCAGATACTGGAAAAAAGCTGTAAAATCCATATACGACTCCTATCGGTGGGTGGAATTAGAGTTTAGCTACAGAAGAGGAGATTGAGTAGAACCTCTCCTTGAACTTGTTGTAAAGAAACAGAAGCTTTGCTTACGGCACTGAATAAAGTACAGGAGCGATTGCATTCATGAAGTTTCAGACTGTTCCATTTATTCTTACTAGAATATTTATGCTGCATGACTTTATATCAATAAAGCGTAGTGTCAAGGAGAGATCGTTAATGCCATCATTTTTTTTTGTTACGAAGTGGCCAGTAGTCGCTCAACGATACTCTTCAAGTTCAACGCTGAAACATTGCAACAACAGATTGAGGCAAATTCAATTATAGTAATGGAATGTCAGACACAAGAAAAGGGCCTGTCATGCAGGCCCTTTTCTTGTGCAGTAATAGTAAGTTGTGTCAGCAGCCGGCGGTCTTCTGTAGCCTGGAAATGATCTTGGTGTTGCTGTCAAAGCGGATTCTCAGTTCATCTCCAACTCTGATTTTCTTGTCTTTCAATTTCTCCAGATTAGAATTGTCGTGAACCTGCAGCACAATTATTGCTTCCGACTTGCGATCCTTCAGGGACACTTCGGCCGTGTTTCCCTGAATTTTAATCGTTTGGATCGTACCGATCATCTTGCTCTCACCGGCGAATGCCAAGGTGCTCCATGCAGATACCATCACCATCACAACCAGTACAACCAATCTCTTCATGTTTTCCTCCATGAGTGCCGCTAATGCGGCTTGATTACGTCGTGCAGCCGAATGCTGCATTAGTTTCGTTGCATTATAGACTCGTTTCGTCTGACGTCAAGTTGCTATTTTTGTATATAAGTATCTGTATTTAGCTATGTATGCAGATTTGATTGCGTTGACAACCCGGCGTTGTCCATGGTACGCAGGTGCGTATGTGTGGTACAGACTCTTTAAATTGGGCTTTGTATTATAAACACTATCCAATTAGTCTGTTTTATGTCAGCAGCTTATCGTATCCAGCTCAAGCATCAAGCTGGGTTCTTTGTCATTCTAGGCACCCATGAAAGAGCAGATGTTATGGCAACCTATCTCATCAAGCGTCTACTGATGCTCATTCCTCTGATGATCGGCATTACCCTGATCACATTTTCCGTTATCCACCTGGCACCAGGTGAACCGGTAGAAATGCAGATGGCAATGAATCCAAAGGTCGGCAAAGAGGCCAGAGACCGCCTCACAAAGTTTTATGGTCTAGACAAACCGCTGCATGAGCAGTACTTCAGCTGGGTCGGTAAAATGGTCAGGCTTGATCTGGGACGCTCTTTTTCATCGGATGGCAGACCGGTATTGGACAAAATAAAGGAACGTCTGCCGGTAACAATCTCTTTGAACATGATCGCCCTGCTGCTTGAATTCGGCCTGGCGATTCCGATCGGAATTCTTGCTGCTACCCGCCGTGATACGTGGCTTGATAAGGGAATAACTGCCTTTGTTTTTATCGGTTTTGCAGTGCCGACTTTCTGGTTGGCACTGCTGCTCATGTATTTTTTCGGAGTCAGGTTGGGGTGGCTGCCGATCTCCGGTTTACACACATTAGGGAGCGATTCCTGGGGGACCGGGCGTTATCTTATGGATATGGCCAAGCATCTGGTTCTGCCGGTAATGGTGGCCTCTTTCGGCAGCCTTGCCGGACTTTCCCGCTATATGCGTTCCGCCATGCTTAATGTCATCAGCCAGGATTATATTACGACCGCCCGTGCCAAGGGACTGCCAGAGCGGGTGGTGATTTATAAACATGCGCTGCGTAACGCACTTCTTCCATTGATCACGTTGCTCGGTTTTTCGATTCCTGGCCTTATCGGCGGCAGTGTCATTTTTGAAACCATTTTCGCTATTCCTGGAATGGGGCAGCTTTTTTATCAGGGGGTTATGTCCCGTGACTATCCGGTGGTCATGGGGATTCTGGTTATTGGAGCGTTTCTGACGCTTATCGGTAATCTGCTTGCGGACCTCTGTTATGCTCTGGCCGACCCGCGTATCCGGCACGGAGAGGGGTAGGGGATGGATATCAAACATTCATACGTATATTCAGTTTTTTGGCCGCGTTTCCGTCGTAACCGCCTGGCTCTGCTTGGTGCCGCTATCGTACTGGCTCTTTTTGTTGTGTCGTTCCTCGCGCCGCTGATTTCCCCTTATGATCCCAGTGCCATCAACGCCTGGCATGTGCTCACTCCTCCCTCGTGGCAGCATTGGTTCGGTACCGATGAACTTGGCAGGGATGTTCTCAGCAGGGTTATTTACGGTTCGCGGGTTTCTCTGAAGGTTGGCTTTGTCGCTGTAGGAATTGCGGTTTCAATTGGAACTGTGGTTGGCCTGGCCTCAGGATATTATAGCGGACTTGTTGATGCCACCCTGATGAGGTTGGTAGATATAATGCTCTGTTTTCCTGCCTTTTTTCTGATTCTAGCGATAATCACATTTCTGGAACCATCAATTTGGTACATCATGATGGTGATCGGTCTGACCGGCTGGATGGGAGTAGCGCGACTTGTACGTGCCGAAACGCTCTCTATCCGTGAAATGGACTATATCCTGGCAGCCAGGTGCATTGGCTGTTCCAATAGCCGTATTATTTTTCGGCATATTCTCCCCAATGCGATCTCACCAGTTCTGGTTGCGGCTACACTTGGCGTCGCCGGCGCGATCCTGACGGAATCTGCTCTGTCATTTCTCGGTATAGGTGTCCAGCCACCTACTCCAAGTTGGGGCAATATTCTCACCTCCGGTAAGGACTATATTGAATTTGCCTGGTGGTTGTCTCTCTTTCCAGGCCTGGCCATCCTTGTGACCGTACTCGCCTATAATCTGCTTGGAGAGGGGGTTCGGGATGCACTGGATCCTCGTGTAAAGCATTAATCAATAACCTTTATACCAACAAGTCAGGCCTTAATAGTTTCCCCTTTCGATAACTTTCCCCCATACCGATTAATCCTCTTTTGGAAATTCAGCCTGAGGTCCGGATATGCGCCGACTCCGTCTAAATTTCATTCATATTCTCTGTGACCTGCTCAGTATGGTAATAAGCAAGTAATAACAGTATGTTGTGAAATGTAACGTCAATGAAAGGTTGACAATCAGTCCGCATGCATATAGTATGCATATAAAATAATTCATAAAACAAATTATATTCGAAGATGGCCAGAAGACGTAAAAAATGTTTTTCCTAGAAATGCCATCGAGTCGTAATGCCTGCTTATTTTGCAGTAATGCGGCGAGACCACACAAGTTACAAGTACTAAATAATCAAACTTCTTCTAAAGTCGAACAATAGACATCCTCAAAAATTACCAGGAGTCAATAGTTCGCGTACCTCTGTTGTTTACAGCTTTTCGGTGTCCCCCCATTAATTTGTATAACTGATATAGTATGTCTCATGCCAGCATCTGCCATGAAGTATGGTTGCCGGTATGCCAATATTAAAAGGATTACAGATGCATAAGATTTATAAAATACTTTTAGTAATTATGCTGACGGGTGTTACCTGCGGTTTTGCATGGGGTGAGGTTCAAAGTAGTCGGTGTAATGAAGCTGACGCGATTGTCTCTACACTTACAACTCTTAAAGGCGAAGAGCTGATAAAACAGGAGGAGCTCGTACTGCGGCTGTGCCCGGACGGTGATTCCGGGCATTTCGTAACTGAATGGCGCAGCAAGCGCTCTGATGCACTACAAAAACTTGCTGATGAGCAGATGGCGGCAGGAAACGATGAGGAAGCTGCCGGAGCCTACCGGCAGTTACTTGGCATCGACGGAACTAACAATGATAAGCGCTACACGTTCGGACTTATATACGAACGGCAGGGTAAGTTGAAGGAGGCTGAGGAACAGTTTCGCTACGTTGTGGAGCATGACCCCAAAAACGGTGATGCGCGGAGGCGCTTGGCCGATATCTATACGCTACGGGGTGATTTTACCAGTGCCATCGGTGAATACAAGGCGTTGTTAACAGAGTATGGCGACAATCCACTGCTGCACTTCAAGCTGGCGCGAGCCTATGTGAGGGATAAAAAAGTTCAGGATGGCATTTCGGAGTATCTGGAGACGATCAAACTTGCCCCGAACAATCTCGAAGCCCACAGGGAACTGGCTGCTCTCTACCTGAAAAATCGTGATTGGGATAAAGCGGGCAACCAGTACGAAGCCGTTCTCCTGCAGAACAACACAGATGCCACTGCACGGAACTCCCTGACCGCTGTGTACATAAAACTACGTAAACACGATGACCTTTTCTCTCTCATGAAGGAAGAAGTAGAACTTTACCCCCGCGACCCGAACAGTCATTTCAAGCTCGGGCTTATGTATGATTTCAGGAAAAACTACGACGCCTCTATAGCCGAGTACCAGAAGGCCCTTGCTTTGAAGGGTAACCATGCGAAAGCGTTGAATGGAATCGGAAGGGTGTACCTCGAGACCGGCAAGCTTAAAAAGGCTCGTATCTACCTTGAAGCTGCTAAAAAAGCCGATCCAAAACAGCTTGTTACGCACGAGTTGCTGGACAATCTGCGCATTGAACAGTCCAGGGTCTCGGCCGCTAAAGCGCGTAAGTATAAAGCTCTTAAAAAACTACGTAAAAAACAACTTAAAAAACTACGCAAAAAACATAGCGTTAAAACTAAAGGCGGTGGCAAGAAAAAGAAGCATGTCAAGAAGTCACACAGCGCAAAGAAGAAAAAAAAGGTAAAGAAATCCACCAAAGTAAAAAAGCGGAAATAAGCTGGCGTAAAGGCTGTAGTGAGATGCCGTCTGGTGGCATTATTGAATGAATAGACTGTTAATTCGCTTATCCAATCTCAGTCGAATGACTGCAAAAACAAGTGTAAACATATAAAAAGGAGAGTTGATGACGATCTATACGAAGAAACAAGAGGATATCGCCAAAAAAATCGGTAAGGGCAGCGTCAAGTCAAACTGGAAGGATTGGAAGTGGCAGTTACGGCATTCAATCCATGATATAGATACATTCGAGCGACTCCTGGGTATCTCTTTTTCCGCTGAAGAGAAGGCGGGGCTTGAGGAGACAATTGCGAAATTTCCGCTCTCCATTACCCCTTATTATCTGTCGTTGATTGACAGGAACAATTATGCCGCCGATCCGGTCTTCCGGCAGTCGTTTCCGTCACCACAGGAACTGGAGGTCAGCTCCTGTGATCACGCTGATCCACTTGACGAGGATGCCGACAGCCCGGCTCCAGGAATCACCCATCGCTACCCGGATCGGGTACTGTTCCACATCAGTAATATCTGCTCCATGTACTGCCGACACTGTACCCGTAAGCGGAAGGTGGGGGATCAAGACTCGATCCCGAGTAAGGACGAGATTACCCAGGGCCTTGATTATATCCGCAACACTCCTGTCGTGCGTGATGTACTCCTGTCAGGTGGGGACCCGCTCATGCTTTCTGATGAATACCTGGACTGGATTCTGGGTGAGCTGCGCGCCATCCCGCATGTACAGGTTATCCGCATCGGCAGCCGGATGCCGGTTGTTCTCCCTTACCGCATTACCGACAGCTTGATTGAGGTCCTTAAAAAACACCATCCTCTATGGCTTAATACACACTTTAATCACCCTCGTGAGATCACCGCTTCGGCAAAAGAGGCTATCTCCAAGCTGGCAAATATCGGTATTCCGTTGGGGAATCAGACGGTTCTGCTGGCCGGGGTTAACGACTGTCCAATGATTATCAAGACGCTGGTGCAGCGACTGGTGGAGAACCGGATCCGCCCATATTACCTCTATCAGTGTGACCTCTCGGAAGGGCTTTCTCATTTCCGTACCCCGGTAGGGAAGGGGATGGAGATTATGGAAAGTCTAATCGGCCATACCAGCGGCTTTGCGGTCCCAACCTACGTGATTGACGCCCCGGGCGGCGGCGGGAAGATTCCGGTCATGCCCAATTACCTGATTACTCTTGCAACAAATAAAGTGGTATTGCGTAACTACGAAGGAGTGATCACCACTTATCAGGAACCTGATAATTATCAGCCGATCTTTTGTGACCGGAATTGCGCCGACTGCCGTCTCGAGCTGAACATGGAAGGGACCGAGGAGTATGCGGCGGTAGGTATCGAGCGGCTTCTGTCCGACTTTGACGAAGATATTTCGCTTACCCCGGAGGACAATAACCGGATGAAACGGAGGAACAATGACTGATGTTATCGAAACAATAGGCAGCTCCACGATCCAGCATGGTCCGGCCAATGATCGGGTCTATCTGATGAAGCTCCACGAGGACGATGCTCCCGGCATTGTAGAGCGGTTGGACCGATTGGCCATAGCCAGCGGCTACTCAAAAATATTTGCCAAAGTACCGAGGTGGAGCATAGAGCGTTTCATCGCTGCCGGGTACGAAGCGGAAGCCTCCATACCGGCTTTTTTTCCCGATGGTACCGCCGCCTGTTTTATGGGAAAGTATTTCACGGCTGAGCGCAAGGTGGAGCCGCAGCCGCAACTTGTTAAAGATATTCTGACAGCTGCCAAAGTCCAGGAGCCGGCATACACTCTTGCACCGCTCCACCAGGATTTTGACTTAAGGGTTGCCCGTGAGGAGGACGCTGTTGGGATGTCTGAGGTTTATAGAGAGGTTTTCGCTACTTATCCATTCCCGATTCATGATCCAGGTTTTCTGCGCACAGCGATGAGCGGTAACACCGTCTTTTTTGGAGCCTGGAAGGGTGAGAGAATCGCCGCGCTTTCCTCCGCCGAGATCGACCCCACCTCCACCTCGGTGGAGATGACTGATTTTGCAACCCTGCCGGATCATCGCAGTCATGGTCTTGCTCTGCATCTGCTGCAACAGATGGAAGCGGCTATGTCAGCACGCGGCATTAAGTCGCTCTTTACCATTGCTCGCGCATATTCCTATGGCATGAACATCACCTTTGCTCGGAACGGCTATCTTTACGGCGGTACCCTTACCAATAATACCAATATTTTTGGTAGCCTGGAGAGCATGAATGTCTGGTACAAAACATTGGCTTGATCTGATGACCGGAACATCAGGCCGTTGAGTATATTTATTTAAGAGGCTTATAAGTTATGTGGATATGGACGCAAGAATTGGTATCGATGTTTACGGTTAATATACTGCTCGCTGCTGGCGGTTTTATGATAGCCAGTGTCGTAGTTGGTCTCGTCATGGAAAAAATCGTGCTGCACCGACTCGGTGCTCTTACGCGTCACACTTCCTGGGAGGGTGACGATATAGTAATAAATTCTCTCAAGGGGCTTGTGTTTTATTCCTGCCTACTGGCGGGAATATACGGTGCATCTCTGCGCCTACCCATTAATGAACGCGCGCAGGATATTGCCGGCAAGCTGATCCTGGTTGCCTTTCTTACGCTGGTGACTGTTCTTATGATGCGCCTGTCAGCAGCTTTTGTACTGCACTATGCAAGAAAAGCCGTGCTTCCATCGCCATCAATTTTCACCAACCTGGCGAAGGTCACAGCCTTTTCCATTGGTGTATTAATTATTCTACAGTCGCTGGGCATATCCATCACCCCCATGCTGACGGCTCTCGGTGTTGGCGGTCTTGCTGTGGCACTGGCTCTACAGGACACGCTATCCAATATCTTTTCCGGACTGCAAATAATTGCCACCCGGCAGATACGCCAGGGTGATTACATCCGTCTGAGTGGTGGTGAGGAAGGATATGTCACGGATATCACGTGGCGCAACACGCTGATCCGCGCTCTTGCCAACAACCTGGTGCTTATTCCCAATTCCAAACTGGCAGGGGCTATCGTCACCAATTTCCAGCTACCCGATACGGATATGGGGGTGCTTGTCCCGGTCGGGGTAAGTTACGACAGCGATCTGGAAAAGGTTGAACAGATAACCGTCGAAGTGGCGAGGGAAGCGTTGAAAGAAGTTCAGGGAGGAGTCGATGGTTTTGAACCGTTCATCCGTTATCATACCTTTGCCGATTCCAGCATCAACTTTACCGTGATTTTGCGCTGCTGCGAGTACGTGGACCAATATCTCGTCAAGCACGAATTCGTCAAACGCCTGCATAGGCGCTATCGTGATGAAGGCATAGAAATCCCTTTCCCGATCCGCACTATTCACCTCAAAGGGGCGGAAGGGTGAGGTGCCACCTTTCTTAATGGGCGGCAGGTAGATGACTAACCACATTTTCTCGATAATTTATATAAAAAGAGGAATCAGGCTGGAATTCATCCGTGCAACGACCCTGCTGTTCATGCTG
>Ga0123338_10004067_pt1 | contig 12927 bp, 12 predicted proteins | sample grotaG_FD_89793 | JGI IMG/M metagenome (GOLD analysis project Ga0123338, IMG submission 89793) | Glacier valley bacterial and archeal communities from Borup Fiord, Nunavut, Canada, to study Microbial Dark Matter (Phase II) -... | ecosystem: Environmental > Aquatic > Freshwater > Ice > Glacier ... | reverse complement strand
TCGACATTGGCGCGGCCGCACCCTATTTTGCCGACGATGACCGATGCGTACCTCGACGAGCCGACCACCGCGATCAAGCGCCACGACGCCGCCGCCTTTGCCGGGATGCGTGCGGCGGGACACCTTGCCGCAGCCGCGCTCGACATGCTCGTGCCGTTCGTCGTGCCCGACGCGGTCACCGCCGACCTCGACGCGCGGGTCCACGACTTCGTCATGGCGGCCGGGTCGGTTCCCGCGACGATCTTCTATCGCGGTTATGCCCACGCGTCGTGCATCAGCATCAATCACGTCGTCTGCCACGGCATTCCCGGAACCAAGCGCCTGAAGTCGGGCGACATCGTCAACATCGACGTGACCGTCGTCGTCGACGGTTGGCACGGCGATACCAGCCGCATGTTCCTTGTCGGCGACGTCCCGCTCAAGGCACGGCGGCTCGTCGACGTGACTTGGGAATGCCTGCGGCGCGGGATTGCGGCGGCGCGTCCGGGAAATACCTTCGGCGACATCGGCTACGCGATCCAGCTTTATGCCGAGGGACAGCGCTGCTCGGTCGTCCGCGACTTCTGCGGCCACGGCGTCGGCCGCGTGTTCCACGATGCGCCGAACGTCGTCCACGTCGGCCGCCCCGGCAAGGGGCCGCGGCTCGAGCCGGGGATGATCTTCACGATCGAGCCGATGATCAACCTCGGCCGTCCCGAGGTGAAGCTGCTCGACGACGGCTGGACCGCGGTGACGCGTGACCGCAGCCTGTCGGCGCAGTTCGAGCACAGTGTCGGGATCACCGAGACGGGCTGCGAGATTTTCACGACCAGCCCTGCCGGGCTCAGCCATCCCCCTTACGCCGCCTGAGGTCGACGCCAGCGGCCATCGCGAGCGGCTGCGCGCACGGCTGCTCGAGGGCGGCAGCGACGCGTTCCTCGACTACGAGCTGCTCGAATATATCCTCGGGCTGGCAATCCCGCGGCGCGACACCAAGCCGCTCGCCAAACGGCTGCTGAGCGAGTTCGGATCGTTCCCCGCGGTACTCGCCGCGTCGCCGGCCGAGCTGGCGCGGGTCGAGGGGCTGTCGGCGGGCGGGGCGGCGGCGATGAAGTTCGTCGAGGCGGCATCGCTCCGGTCGCTGCGCGCTGCCGCACTCGACCGGCCGGTGCTCAGCGGCTGGCAGGCGCTGACCGATTACCTTCATGCCGCGATGGCGCACCGCGTTACCGAGGAGTTCCGCGTCATCTTCCTCAACAACCGCAATATCCTGATCCGCGACGAGGCGATGGGCAGCGGTACGGTCAATGCGGCCCCCGTCTACCCGCGCGAGATCGTCAAGCGCGCGCTCGAGCTCGGCGCGTCGGGGCTGATCCTCGTCCACAACCACCCGAGCGGCGATCCGCAACCGAGCCGCGAAGACATCGCGATGACCAAGGCGATCGTCGAGGCAGGGCGGCATCTGGGACTGTCGGTGCACGATCACGTCGTGATCGGGCGGACCGGCCACGCGAGCTTCCGCGCGCTCGGCCTGCTGTAGCGCCCCGGCCGGACCCGCGCCCGGCCGGGAGTACGACCTAGTTCTGCGGCGGCGGCGGCGGTGCCGTCATACCGGGATCGGACATCGCCGGCGTGGCCGGGTCGGTCATCGGGGCGGATCCGGTCGGGCTCGTGCCGTTCATGCCGCGGTTCGTTCCGCTGTCGGGCATCTGCCCGGCGGGCATCTGTCCGGCAGGCATCTGTCCGGCAGGCATTTGTCCTCCGGTCATGCCGCCTGCCGACGCCTGCTGGAGCGACCGCTCATTGAGCTGGCGGACCGCGGCCGAGCCGGTGTCGGACGCCATCGTGCGGCGGTGATGGGTCGTGGCCGAGGCGGTGGTCGCCGTGGCTGCCGCAACCGCGGCGATGATCAGGATGCGCATTACATGTTCCTTTGCTGGATCGGTGCCGCCGCAGTGGACGGCATCGGCGGTGTCACTGCGGCGTGTTCGTCGCGCTCCCCGGCGGCGTCGAGGCCGACCCGCTCGACGACCCCATCGACCCGTTGGACATCGAACCCTGGCCCATCGAGCTGTTGTTCCTCGTGTGGCCCGAGCGGCGGGCGTGGCTGCGGTGTGCCGACGACATGCCGCCGGTACCGGTCGACATCGAACTGCCGGTGCCCATCGACGAAGTGCCCTGCGACCCGGTGTCGCCCATACCCGGCGTGGTGCCGGTCGTCGTCGGCGGCGTGGCACCCGTGCTCGCGGTACCGGTGGTGCTGCCGCCCGGCGACGTCATCTGCGCCGACGCCGCGGTCGCGAGCAGGGCGACTGTGATCGTGATCATGGTCTTCAAGGTAGTTCTCCTCAAGAGTGCGGGGGGATATCAGGTGTTGGCGCAAGGGTACCGACGCGGCCGTCGCCGATAGTGCCGGCAGTCGCCGCGCCGATCGACGGAGCGATGCCGGTCATCGGCCGGGACATCGCCGGCTGCAGCATCGCCGGCTGCAGCATCGACGGCGAAGCATGCGGTATGACGACCGAAGGGCTGAGACCCGACGGCGTCATGCCGGGAGCCGGAGCCGCGTCCGCCGGGGTGACGGTACGCACCACCGTCGTCGTCCCGACCGCGCCCGGTGCCACCGTCTGCGCTGCCGCGGCGGTCGCAACCGCCAGAACGGCAGATGCTAACGTCTTTATCATTCCGGCCTCCGTCAGGCTGCACGATGAACGGGTCAGCACGCCGCTGGTTGCACCTGCCGTCGCGTTGCCGGCTCGCCTCGCCCCATGCTAGTCGCAGGCGATCTCGCGCGCCGCCGGCTGCGCCTTCCGGAGCCGATGCGATGATCCCCCGTTATTCCCGTCCCGAGATGGTCGCGCTGTGGGAGCCCGAGGCGCGCTTCCGCATCTGGTTCGAGATCGAGGCGCACGCGATGGACGCGCTCGCCGAACTCGGCGTGATCCCGCGCGAGGCGGCGGCGGCGATGTGGGCGAAGGGTCGCTTCGAGGTCGACCGCATCGACGAAATCGAGCGCGAGACCAAGCACGACGTCATCGCCTTCCTGACCAACCTCGCCGAGCATGTCGGCGAGCCGGCGCGCTTCGTCCATCAGGGGATGACCAGTTCGGACGTGCTCGACACCTGCCTCGGCGTCCAGTTGGCGCGCGCCGCCGACCTGATGATCGCCGACGTCGACGCGCTGCTCGCCGTGCTCCGCCGCCGCGCCTTCGAGTTCAAGGCGACGCCGACGATCGGCCGCAGCCACGGTATCCACGCCGAGCCGACGACGTTCGGGCTGAAGCTCGCCCAGGCTTATGCCGAGTTCGACCGCTGCCGCGCGCGTTTGGTGGCCGCGCGCGCCGAGGTCGCCACCTGCGCGATTTCGGGCGCGGTCGGCACCTTCGCCAACGTCGACCCGTTCGTCGAGGCGTGGGTCGCGGGCAAGATGGGACTGGCGGTCGAGCCGGTCAGCACGCAGGTCATCCCGCGCGACCGCCATGCGATGTATTTCGCCACGCTCGGTGTCGTCGCCGGCTGCGTCGAGCGGCTGGCTACCGAGATCCGCCACCTCCAGCGTACCGAGGTGCTCGAGGCGGAGGAGTATTTCGCGCCCGGCCAGAAGGGGTCGAGCGCCATGCCGCACAAGCGCAACCCGGTGCTCAGCGAGAACCTGACCGGCCTCGCCCGGCTGGTGCGCGGCTACGTCACGCCCGCACTCGAGAACGTCGCGCTGTGGCACGAGCGCGATATCAGCCACTCGTCGGTCGAGCGGATGATCGGTCCCGACGCGACCGTCACGCTCGACTTCGCGCTCGTGCGGCTGACGCAAGTGATCGACAAGCTGCTCGTCTACCCCGACCGGATGCTCGCCAACCTCAACAAGATGGGCGGGCTGATCCATTCGCAGCGGGTGCTGCTCGCGCTGACGCAGGCGGGGGCGAGCCGCGAGGATGCCTATGCGCTGGTGCAGCGCAGCGCGATGCAGGTGTGGCAGAGCGACGGCCGCCTGCAGCTGTACGACCTGCTCGCCGCCGACCCCGACGTGACGCGCTGGCTGGCCGCGGCCGACCTCGCGCCGCTGTTCGACCTCGACTACCACCTGAAGCACGTCGACACGATCTTCGCGCGGGTGTTCGGCGAACGATAAGCGACGCCGAGGGGTGTTCCGCCGGGTCGCCGGCCGCGCTTGCGCGAGTGGGCCTTCGCAGCCGCGAATGCGGAGGGCATTCCTGCGCTTCGCGCCGCCGCGCAGCGCGGTGCCGGATGAGGGGATTGAACCCCCGACCTTCGGTTTACAAAACCGCTGCTCTACCGCTGAGCTAATCCGGCCTGGGCGTCGCTATGCGGGTGCGGCGCGATGCGATCAAGCCTCGGGTGCGTGCGCCTCGATGACGAGGGCATGGACCCGGTCGGGCGCGATCAGGTCGCCGAGCGCGGCATACACCGCTCGCTGCCGCGCGACCCGCGACTGCCCGGCGAACGCTGCGGCGGTCAGCCGCACCGTGAAGTGGCTCTCCCCCGCGCCCGTATGGCCGGCGTGGCCGCGGTGCGCGTCGCTGTCGTCGATCACCTCGAGCGACGTTGGGGACAGCGCCGCGCGCAACCGCCGGTCGATTTCGTCGGCACGCGCGCCCATGTCGCCCTCCACGGTGTTCAGCCAGACCTTATATCGGCGAATTGCCTCGAGGATGCTACCGACTTGACCGAACCCGATCCGGCCCGCGTCCGCCGACCCCGTTTCCACGGCCGGGTCGAGCGGCCCGAGCCGACCCCGTGTGCCCACGCCGGCTGCACCGCACCGGCCGAATTCCGCGCGCCGCGGTCGAATCGTGTCGCCGGGTCGGTCGGCGGCTGGCAGTGGCTGTGCCTCGACCACGTCCGCGAGTTCAACAGCGGCTACAACTTCTTCGACGGCCTGAGCCCCGAGGCCATCTCTGCCGCGCAGTCGCCGCTTGCCGGATGGGAACGCGCCGCGCATGACCCGACGGTCAGGTTCAACGATCCGCACGGGGTGGCGCGCAACTTCGGCGGGGTCGACGCCTTCGCTGGACGGCGCGCGAAATCGGGGCACGTCCTGTCCGACCTCGACGTCAGGGCGCTCGACGTGCTCGGCCTCGACGTCGAGGCGTCGCCGCTCGACATCCGCCGCGCGTACAAGCGCCTCGTCCGCGACTACCATCCCGATACCAACGGCGGCGACCGCGCGCACGAAGCCAAGTTGCAGGCGGTGGTCCAAGCCTATACGCACCTCAAGTCCGCGCCCGCCTTCACCAGACCCCGCCAGGAGCAGCCGTAGTGGCCACCCAGCTCGCCTCGTCCGACATCGCCCACGATGCTACCGTCCTCGACGCCCCCGATATGGAGGTCGACGCGCGCGAGCTGTTCGGCGTCGACGTCGACATGAAGATCCCGGCGTTCAGCGCCGCCGACGAGCGCGTCCCCGACCTCGATCCCGGCTACGTCTTCGATCCCGACACGACGCTCGCGATCCTCGCCGGGTTCGCCTTCAACCGGCGGGTGATGATCCAGGGCTATCACGGCACCGGCAAGTCGACCCACATCGAACAGGTCGCGGCGCGGCTCAACTGGCCGTGCGTCCGCATTAACCTCGACAGCCACATCAGCCGCATCGACCTGATCGGCAAGGACGCGATCGTGCTCCGCGACGGCCAGCAGGTCACGGAGTTCCGCGAAGGCCTGCTGCCGTGGGCGCTGCAGACCCCGACGGCGCTGGTTTTCGACGAGTACGACGCCGGCCGCCCCGACGTGATGTTCGTCATCCAGCGCGTCCTCGAGGTCGAAGGCAAGCTGACCCTTTTGGACCAGAACCGCGTCATCCGCCCGTCGAAGTGGTTTCGCCTGTTCGCCACCGCGAACACCGTCGGCCTCGGCGACACGACCGGGCTGTATCACGGCACACAGCAGATCAATCAGGGCCAGATGGACCGCTGGTCGATCGTTTCCGCCTTGAACTACCTGCCCGCCGCGGCCGAGGCGAAGATCGTCGCCGGCAAGGCTCCCGGCTATGACGACAAGACCGTCGCCAACATGATCAAGGTCGCCGACATGACGCGGCAGGGGTTCATGGCCGGCGACATATCGACGGTGATGTCCCCGCGCACCGTCATCACCTGGGCGCAGAACGCGACGATCTTCAAGCATCTCGGCCTCGCGTTCCGGCTGAGCTTCCTCAACAAGTGCGACGAGGCCGAGCGGTCGATCGTCGCGGAATATTACCAGCGCGTGTTCGGCGAGGAGCTGCCGGAGAGCGTCGCGGCGAAGGTGCGGCGGTGAGCGGCGGCTCCGTGCGTGATTGGCACCTCGCGCAGGTCAACGTCGGTCGGATGTACGGGCAGCGCGGCGACGCGGTCGTCGCGGGCTTCTATGCCGAGCTCGACCGGATCAACGCGGTCGCCGATGCGTCGCCGGGCTTCGTCTGGCGGCTGACCGGCGACGGCAACGACGCGACCGACCTGCGGCCGACCCCCGACCCGTTCTTCCTCATCAACATGTCGACGTGGACCGACGCCGACGCGCTGTTCGCCTATGTCTACCGGACGGCGCATGTCGGGGTGATGGCGGGCAGGCGCGAATGGTTCGACCGGATGGACGGCGCGCATCAGGCCCTGTGGTGGGTTCCGGCCGGCGAACGTCCGACGATCACCGATGCGCTTGCCAAGCTGTGGCTGCTCGACAATTTCGGGCCGAGCCCGCAGGCGTTCACCTTCAAGGCGCGCTTTCCGGCACCTGGGCTAGCCGGCCCGCCGGTCGACATGAATCCCGATCCGTGGTGCGTCGGACGCGCCTGAGCGATGCCGCAGCCCGACAACCCGCTCGAGGACTTCCGCGTCGCGCTCGCCGCCACGTTACGCGCGCTGGGTCACGAGCCCGACCTCGACCTCGCCTACACCGCCGACAAGCCATCGTGCTACGGCGACCAGGCGAAGGTGCCGCAGCCGAACCGTGCGCTCGCTGCCGAGCAGGTCGCCGAATCGCGCGGGTGGGCCGACAGCTTCGCGCTGCGCAAGCGCCACCACGACGCCCGCGCGTTCGCCGCCGCCCTGCCCGATGCCGGCGTCGCGCGCGACATCGTCAACGCCGTCGAGCAGGCGCGGATCGAGGCGATCGGCGGGGCCGACATGGCCGGCGTCGCCTTGAACCTCGACCGCATGACCGAGGCGCGGATCAAGACCGACCCGATCGTCCGCGCACGGACCCCCGACGAGGTTCCGCTGGCGACCGCGCTTGGCCTCGTCGTCCGCGAGCGGCTGACCGGGCTCAAGCCGCCGCGCATGGCCGAGGGCGGCATCGCGCTCGTGCGTGCCGACATCGAGGCGAAGGCGGGCGCGCACCTCGACGATCTGGCGGCGCAGGTCGGCGACCAGGCGGCGTTCGGGCTGGTGATGCGGCGCGTTCTGAACGACCTCGGCCTTGGCGAGGATCCCGACGCCGCGCCCGACGATGCCGACGATCCGAGCGACGAGCCGAGCGGCGACGACACGCCCGGCGACGAGGGACAGGAGGACGAAGGCGAGACCGCCGGGCAGGAATCGTCGGTCGAGACGCGCGCCGAGGAAACCAGCGAGTCGAGCGACGACACCGAGACCCGCGAGGTCGACATGGACACCGAGGCGGTGTCCGAGGCCGAGATGGGCGAGGAGGGCCGCGAGGGCACGACGCCGTGGCGGCCGAACGCGCCGCTGACCGACTTGCCGCCGGGGTTCGACTATACCGCCTTCACCAGCACCTTCGACGAGATCGTCGCCGCCGAGGACCTGTGCGACGCCGAGGAGCTGACCCGGCTGCGCGGCTATCTCGACCAGCAGCTGCTCCACCTCCAGGGTGCGGTGACCAAGCTCGCCAACCGCCTGCAGCGCCGCCTGATGGCGCAGCAGAACCGCAGCTGGGACTTCGACCAGGAGGACGGGCTGCTCGACGCCGCGCGGCTGGTGCGGATCGTCACCTCGCCGGGCCACGCGATGAGCTACAAGGTCGAGCGCGACACCAAGTTTCGCGACACCGTGGTCACGCTGCTGATCGACAACAGCGGCTCGATGCGCGGGCGGCCGATCTCGATCGCGGCGATCTGCGCCGACATCCTCGCGCGCACGCTCGAGCGGTGCGCGGTCAAGACCGAGATCCTCGGCTTCACGACGCGCGCTTGGAAGGGCGGCCAGTCGCGCGAGAAATGGCTGGCGGCCGGCCGCCCGGGCAAGCCCGGACGCCTCAACGACCTGCGCCATATCGTCTACAAGCCGGCGGACGCGCCGTGGCGGCGGGCGCGCAAGAACCTCGGGCTGATGATGCGCGAGGGGCTGCTGAAGGAGAACATCGACGGCGAGGCGCTGCTGTGGGCGCACAACCGGATGCTCGCGCGCAGCGAGGACCGCCGGATCCTGATGGTCATCTCCGACGGGGCACCGGTCGACGATTCGACCCTGTCGGTCAACACCGGCAACTATCTCGAACGCCACCTGCGGCAGGTGATCGGGATGATCGAGACGCGGTCACCGGTCGAGCTGATCGCGGTCGGCATCGGCCACGACGTCACCCGCTACTATGCGCGCGCGGTCACGATCATGGATGCCGAGCAGCTCGGCGGGACGATCATCGACCAGCTCGCGCAGCTGTTCGAGGACGACGCCGCCGCGAGTGGAGTGCCGCGGCGGCGCTGAGTTGGCGTTAGGCCGAAGCCTGGACCAGGATCAGTGCGCGTGCGTCGCGTCGGCGCAATGCTCGGTTCCGCGCCCGATCACGCTGCCCGCGCCGCCGCCGACGGCCGCGCCGAGCAGCGACGTACCGACGCCGCCGCCGAGCAGTGCCGTCCCGACTCCGCCCGCGACCGCACCGGCGGCGATGCCCTGATGCCCGGCGTTGCGCTTGTTGCGGCGGCATTCGGCGTGACTGCGGCCGTGATAATAATGCCGGCGCGCGTCCGCAGCGGTACTGGTGAGCGTGGCCGCGGCGACCGCAAGGGTGATCAGGAGGCGCATGGCAGGTTCCTTCGACGAGATGTCGGTGCCTTCAAGTCGCCGACCCCGACGATTGTTCCGCCGCCGACCCGATGACCGCTACAGCGCCATGCGCTGGAGCTCGCGCTGGCGGTCGACCCACTGGTGCTTGAGCGCCCCGGCGACGTGGAGCGCGAACAGGCCGTAAAGGGCCGTGGCGAATGCGCCGTGCCAGCTGAAGAACAGCTTGTGGAGCGCCTCCTTGTCGGGCTGAGCGATCGACTGGATCCAGCCGATGCGCGGCACGTCGAACAGGCCGAACCACGTCAGCGGATGCTCGCCCGCGCCCTTGAACGCGCTGTCGTGCATGTAGCCGGTCAGCGGCAGGCCGATGATGATGACATACAGGCCGAAGTGCGCGAGGTGCGCGAGCGCATGCTGCCACGGCGCGGCGGGCAGGTCGCGCGGCGGCGCGTGCGTCACCCGCCACAGGATGCGCATCAGTGCGAGGCCGAGCACCGTCAGGCCGATCGACTTGTGAAGGTTGATCAGCGGCCGGTGAACGGATTCGGGGAAGAAATCCATCGTCCAGATGCCGATCACGTTGGCGACGATCAGGGCGGCAATCGTCCAGTGGAAGATGATCGCGGGCCGGGTATAGCGGTCGGGCAGGGCCATGGGCGCTCCGTTCAGGAGTGAGACAGCATGGTCATGGCACGGGCGGGCGGCGCGCCGCTATAGCTTTTCCGCCGCGCCCGCGCCCGAGGACCTGCCGCTTGATCGTCGATCCCGTCCTCCGCGCCACCTCGCCGCGCTATTCGCGCGTTCCGACACCGCTCGCCAGCCGGCTGATCCACGGCGGCGTGGCACTGCTGTGGGTGATCCTGCTCGCGGGCGCGTTCGCCTTTACCGGCATCTTCGCGTGGAGCGTCGGGCTCGTCTATGTCCTGTACGACACCGTGCTGCTCGGCTTCACGCTGGTCGCGACGTGGCCGCTGCGCCGCGCGACCGTCGCGCCGCAGCCGGGGCCGCCGGGGCCGCCGGCCAGCCTCGCGGTCATCGTCGCGGCGCATAACGAGGCGGCCGTGCTGCCCGTCACGCTCGCCGCGCTGTTCGCGCAAGGGGTGCCGCCGGAACGGATCGTCGTCGCCGACGACGGGTCGAGCGACGGCACCGCTACAGTGCTCGCCCGCGATTTCGGCCTGACGGCACCGTCGTTCGGGAGCCTCAGCGCGCCGAGCACGACGCATCCCGGGCTCGTCTGGCTGCGGCTGCCCCATGGCGGCAAGGCGGCGGCGCTGAACGTCGCCCTCGCGGCGATCGACAGCGACATCGTCCTGACGGTCGACGCCGACACCCTGCTCGAACCCGGCGCGATCGCCGCCATCCGCGCCGCCTTCGCCGCCGACCCTCGCCTTGTCGCGGCGACCGGCGTGCTGACCCCGGTTTGCGACGCGAGCGTCGGCGGGCGGCTGTTCGAGTGGTTCCAGCGGTATGAATACATCCGCAACTTCCTGTCGCGCGCGGCGTGGCAGCGCGCCGACGGCCTGCTGCTGATCTCGGGCGCGTTCGCCGGGTTCCGGCGCGCCGCGGTGCTCGCGGTCGGCGGGTTCGACCGCGACTGCCTCGTCGAGGATTACGAACTGATCCACCGACTGCGCCGCCACGGGGTGCGGAGCCGGCTCGACTGGACGACGGCGGTGGTCGGCGGGGCGCGCGCCCGGACAACCGCGCCGGCCGACACCGCGGCGTTCCTGCGCCAGCGGCGGCGGTGGTTCGGCGGGTTTCTCCAGACGCAATACTGGTACCGCGACATGGTCGGCGATCCGCGTTACGGGCACCTCGGCACGTGGATGCTGCCGGTCAAGGCGTTCGACACGTTCCAGCCGGTGTTCGGCCTGACCGCGTTCGCGCTGCTGGTGGTCTACCTCGCGCTCGGGCGGGTCCACGTCCTGCTGCCGGTGGCGATCGTCATCGGCATCAAGATCGCGATCGACCTCGCTTTCCATCTGTGGTCGCTGCGCCTGTACCGCACGTGGGCGGGCGGCCCGCCGATGGGGCACGCCGCCGCCGTCCTCGCGTCGCTCGTCGAACCGTTCAGCTTCCAGCTGCTCCGGCATACCGGCGCGGCGCTCGGCTGGATGACGTTCCTGTCGGGCCGCCAGACGTGGGGCAAGCAGAGCCGCGGGGGCCTGGTACGGGCGTAGTTGTTCACGCGATGTTCTGCCGTTACGGTGGCACCGTGACCGATCCCGCCCTCTGCTATCCGGCGCTGGTCGCGACCCATGCCGGTATCTGGATCGACGGCGACGCGGTGTCGCGCCGCGATGCGATCCGGCGCGCCGCCGATACGCCGCACCTGTTGCTCGGGGCCGCCGTCACCGCGAGCCGCCTCGGCTACCCCGAGCTGTCGGGGCTCGACCTGCTCGAACTGTTCGCCTTCGTCCACCCGGCGCGCTTTGCCGTGCCGACCGCCGGCGGTCTCGCCCGCGCGCTCAGCCTGCCCGCCCCTGTCGGCGCAGCGGACGAGACCGCATTCCTGCGCGCCGCCGCCGCCACGCTGCTGGGGACGCTGGGCAATCCGGCATGGGCCGAGCGCCACGGCGCGTGGGCCATCGCGCAGAACCTTGCCCGCCTGCGCTGGAGCTGGGGAGCCGAGGTCGCCCGCCGGATCCTGCAGCCCGACCGGCCCGAGCGCAGCGTGTTCACGACGCTGCCGAAGTGGGAGGACGCCGCGCCGCGCCCGCGCCCGCGCGAGGTCGCCGTCGGCGACGGTGAGGTCGACGCCCGCCTCGACGCGATGCTTGGACCCGGGGCGGAGCGCCGCGACGGGCAGCGCGCCTATGCCCGCGCCGCCGCTCACGCCTTCCGCCCGCGGAGCATGGCGACCGCGCCGAACGTCGCCCTGCTCGAGGCGGGGACGGGCATCGGCAAAACGCTCGGCTACCTCGCCCCCGCAACGCACTGGGCGGCGGCCGCGGGCGGGACCGTCTGGCTGTCGACCTACACGAAGGCGCTTCAGCGCCAGCTCGACCACGAGACCGCACGCGCCTTCCCCGATCCCGCGGCCAAGGCGGCCAAGGTCGTCGTCCGCAAGGGCCGCGAGAACTACCTGTGCCTCCTGAACCTCGAGGACGCGGTGCAGGGCGGCTTCGCCGGGCGCGCGGCGATCTTCGCGCAGCTGGCCGCGCGCTGGGCCGAATATAGCCGCGACGGCGATCTCGTCGGCGGCGACCTGCCGGGCTGGCTTGCGACGCTGTTCGGCCGCGCCGCGGTCGCCGGCCTGTCCGACCGGCGCGGCGAGTGCGTCTACGCCGGCTGTCCGCACTACCGCACGTGCTTCATCGAACGTGCGAGCCGCGCCAGCGCCGCCGCCGACCTCGTCATCGCCAACCACGCGCTGGTCATGATCAACGCGGTGCGGGGCCGCGCCGAGGGGACGGCGATGACGCGCATCGTCTTCGACGAAGGCCACCACCTGTTCGACGCCGCCGACTCGACCTTTGCGGTCGCGCTGACCGGCGGCGAGACGATCGAGCTCCGCCGCTGGATCGTCGGCCCGGAGAAGGCTGCGCGCGGGCGGCGACGGGGGCTCGCGGCGCGGTTGTCCGACCTCGCCGGCTACGACGACGAGGGCGCAATGGCGCTGGAAGACGCGACCCGCGCGGCGCGCGCCCTGCCCGCCGACGGCTGGGGCGGACGGCTCGTCGCCGGCACCCCCGACGGCGCAGTCGAGACGCTGCTCGCCGCCGTCCGCGCGCAGGTGTTCGCGCGCGCGACAGAGAAGAATGGCGACACGGGGTACGGCCTTGAAACCGAGGTTGCCGAGGTCCTGCCCGCCGTCGTCGATGCGGCGCTGGCAGCGGCAGCGGCGCTAGAAACGCTCGCCCTCCCGCTGGCGGCGCTCGAGGCGCGACTGGTCGCTGTTCTCGACGATCCGCCCGATTGGCTCGACGGTCCCGGCCGCGCACGGGTCGAGGGTGCGGCGGCAGGGCTCCGGCTGCGCGGAGAGCTA
>Ga0123338_10004066_pt1 | contig 12928 bp, 13 predicted proteins | sample grotaG_FD_89793 | JGI IMG/M metagenome (GOLD analysis project Ga0123338, IMG submission 89793) | Glacier valley bacterial and archeal communities from Borup Fiord, Nunavut, Canada, to study Microbial Dark Matter (Phase II) -... | ecosystem: Environmental > Aquatic > Freshwater > Ice > Glacier ... | reverse complement strand
TGAAGCCTGTTGGATGAAAAACAACAATAAGCAAAAAATTCCGATCAATTTAAACCGATGTCGTAATGCTGCCAGATTGCTTTCCATTGAGATTTTATAAGTACTAATAAACTATAGTTTTAAGCAGCTATCACTGCTGGAAGCTATCAGGATTACATCGAATGTGGTAATGGTTATATCTATAATTATTTTTACTTTAGTCTATATACTTTTACTTGGGATGCTAAAATATTGAGTCTTTTTTCAATTTTTTGCATCCTTTTATCCTGAGCTTTTACCTGATTATCTTTCTCAATTAAATAAAGAGTGAGTTCTTCGACTTTTATCAGTAGTTGTTTATTAATTTCTCCCAGGTCTAGACCCCTATCTTTTACTTCTGCCTGAGTTGGTATATTTTGTAGATGCTGGTGAATACCGATAAACTTTTTTACCTCAGCCAGTGGAGGTAAATAATACCCTCTACTAAAAACATAATCAGGCCAGTTACTTCTAAGTTTGACAGTTACTGATTCACCGATCATACTGCCTCCTACAGCAAGCCGATAAGAGCTGGCGCTTAATTTAGCGTTGTCTGAAGAATTTAACCCGATCCGCAACATGCCATCACCACCCAGCCACATCAATTGAGTTTCAACATTATTATTATCATGATTATAAAAGGCAAAGCCACCGGTACTCCCTCCTGCCCTGTTTGATATAAAGTCGGTTTCACCCACACCTGCCATCCGGTTCCAGCCAAAAAGTAATTGACCTGAGTTAGCAAGGAATGATAGATTTAAATTTGGTAAACCAGGATCTAAATTTGCAGATTGCCCACTTGTTAAAAGTGTACCGTTTATGTGCAGGGTTGCACTGGGTGAATTTGTTCCAATACCTACCTTACCGGCAACATAGGCATTGCCAATTCCAAAATCATTACCACCTGAAGGATAGCCCACAAGTAAGCTGGTATTGAAGATCTTTACCGGGGCGGTACTAATACCCGTTAAATTTAATCCATTATTTTCTTGAATAGAAGTTGAGTTTGAACCGCCACTACTAAAATAAAGCCAAGACCCCTGACCAATTGGCCCACCAGTTGTATAAGGTACGGTTGTCTGGGCCATGGCTATTCGTGGCATGAAGAAAATACAAATAAAACAAATGCTCTTTATTAAAATGTTGGAACAGATTGATAAAAACGGATATATAATATTTCTCATTTTTTTGACTTATCAAGCGTTTTCCCGAATTCAGCCAGTTTCACAGACTGCTGATGCAATATCTCTAATTCTTTATTTGACTGTAGCTTTAGCTTCTTTAGGGCTTTATGTTCTTTAATCAAATACAGCGTTAGTTCTTCGACTTTAGCAAGAAGCATTTTATTCATCTCACCCAACTCTATACCCTCATTTCTTACTTTCTCCTGACTAGGTATACCTGGGAGGTGTTGATGCATCTTAACAAATCTGTTTAGTTCTTCAAGAGATTTGAGCTTGTATACTTTATCAAAAACATAATCTGACCAACCTGAAATACTCACCTGAACAGCCTTTGCAGAAATCTGACCATTAACAGCCAATGCACTTTGAGGATTTACAGTACCTATGCCAACATTTCCAGCAAAGTAATTTGTTGCTAAACCTGTAAAATATAACGACTGATTGCTTGAATGACCATTAGGATTGACATACGAATCAATTAAAGTCTTCTTGTCGTAGTTTTTTGTTGCTAAAGAGCCTACAATAGTTAAAGGCAGCGCATTTTGAACCCCATCATATACAGTAGGTGTAATTGGTAAACTGCAATTAGTATAATAGGTAGTTCCACCCTTGAGCCATATTAAAATATAGTTTTTATTATTATCGTAAGTTGGGTCACCCCAACCAGCGATGAAAGGAATGTTTGTGTTGTTTGAGTTTTGATCGTATGCACCGTTGCGTACTTGCATAATATTTGCATCTATAAAATCTGACCCAAAACCCCACGCATTTATATGATAGGTGAAAGACGACTCTAGTGACCCTCTCCAGTTTGCATCCCACTGCGGGTACCAACGTCCAATTTGTAGAACGGTGGGAACATTATTCTGCTGATTAACATCAACAAAAGCTACAGGAAAATAAGAATTTACGTCTCCATTTACTTTAAATGACCCAACACTTTGACCGTGGCAAATATTTGCAATGAACAAAAAAAATAAGCTACCAAGGAATAGATTTCTCATACAATTAATAGTGCTTTTTAACTACGGTAAAATTTAATTCAAACTTTATAATTATATATCCAGTTGTAAAATTTTACTATTTTAATTCACAGAACTATTTCTAGTAAACAAGCATCATTTAAAACACGGTTAATGGCGTCCAGATTTATGCTTTGCAAACCGCTTAAGTTGAACCTTAAGTTGATCATACCGCCTTAGATTTTCCTTATGTTCTTCAATCATATATAGGGTGAGCTCTTCTATTTTTGCGAGTAGTTTTATATTCATTTTTCCTACGTCAATTCCTGATTTGACTATTTCACCTTCGGTTTCTATTTCTGGAAGGTGTTTATTTAGCTTGATGTAGTTCTCAAGAGCATTTAAAGGGATAGGATGGTAGGTAGAACTAAAAATATAGTCTGGCCAGGAATTTAGCGCCTTAACTGTTATGCTTGTCGCTACAACGCTACCTGCTACGGCTAACTTGTAGCCTTTACTATCATTCGTGCCAATTCCCAGATTGCCATTGCCGTCTATTTGCATTCTTACTGAAGGAATACCATTCGAATTATATGAACTCGTAAGAAATTGCAAGTATGTATCCCAGCTTCCACCTCTAAAAGAGCGAATAGCAGCAGTTCCTGCCTGTGCAAATTCAAAAGATAAATCTCTTTTACTTGTGCTGTCAAATGGTATATTGGGCCCATTAATGATAAGTTTAGCGTTGGTATTCATTGCTGAATTACCAACACTTACATTTCCTACAACATCAAGCTGATTTAGCGGATTTAACGTTCCTATACCAACCTTGCCAGAAGAAGGAAATGTATTCTGAGCATAAACTAATCTTATAGAGCCCGGCATACAAATAAGAATTAGAAATATTTTGGTCAAAATTTTCATGATTATTTGAATATGAACAATTGTAAGTTGAAATATCTTTTTCGATACACTTTAGCGACGAATTTGGGTCTGCAGTTTTTCTATTTTTTTTTGCTGACTATTTAATCGTTTATCCTGGTTTATAAGATAAATAGTTAACTCCTCAATTTTGGCGAGTAGCTTTTTATTCATTACACCCACGTCTATACCCTTAGCCAAAACCTCAGCTTTGTCTGGCATATCGGGCAGGTGCTTGTATTTACCTATAAAAAGAGCCAAATTGGTCAAGGAAGGTAGCTTGTAGCTTTTGTCAAAAACATCATCAGACCACCCTCCTAATGAAACTTGAACTGATTTAGCAGAAATTTGTCCGTTAACAGCGAGGGCACTCTGTGGATTCATCGTTCCAATACCTACATTTCCAGCAAAATAATTGTTACCAGTCGCAGTATAACAGACTGTAGTGCTGGATGAAATGCCTGTTGGATTAACATACGGATCAATGGCTGTTTTAGAAGTGTAGCTATGTGTGCCCCCTCCGTTTCCAGAAATCAAGAAAGGTAGTGGGTTAACTACACCATCGTATACAGTTGGTGTTATGACATAATTACAATTAAAATGGTAAGTAGTACCTCCGCCCCTAAACCAGATAACAATTACAGAACTCTGATTATCTAAAGAAGCATCTAACCAGCCTGCAACAAAAGGAACGTAAGTACCCCCTGTGCCGTTTTGATTTTCAGCAAGAGTAGCCTGTATAAAATTAGAGCCTCCCCCCCACTCATTCGTCTGATATTGAAAAGTGCCATTCATTGAACCTCTCCATTGACTATCATCATGAATAAACCGATATAGTTGAATAAGAACCGGGGGGTTTGTGCCCCAGGCAGGATCAATAAATGTTATCGGATAAAAAGTATTGAAGTCACCGTTTACTTTGAAACTTCCAAGATTCTGACCGTAAGACCTTGAAATACCAATTACAACAAGTAAAAAGACTAAAAATACTTTCATAGGTTGAATGTTAAAAGGCTCAAAAGATTTTATAGCTAAATATTATAAAATGAATAAATCATAGTAATTCACCATTAATGGACTTGCAGTAAAAGAAAAACGAAATTGATATTAAATAATTAAATAAAATACACCTTGCTAATCTCAAAATAAATTGTTTAAGTTTTTAAAATCTTTATAAGAAAATACGACCACTTAAATTTATCGACATGGGATTGAAATTATCTTAATTAAACTAAATATTTTTACTTAAAGATAAATTATTTTTTATAAATTCAAAATGAGTATGGTTGGTATTTACATTAAATTCTTACGTTATTCGTTGATTTACTCAAAAGCTATAAATTCTTGCTCAAAAAATACTGGAAATAAAATGCTTAATCGTAGCAAAGATCTTTCTGAAAATATTATGCTTCGTGCCAGAGAGGGTAATACCATTTTTATAATAATGAACATCTTTTAGTTTGCCTTGAGAATAAGTATTTTGAGTACCACTGAGCTGTCCATTTTTATAAAATCCTGTTGCAGCCAGATTACCTGTAGTGTCAAAAAGAGTATACCTACCTGATCTTGTTCCTTTACTATAAAAAAATGAGTTCTGGCTTATTCCATTAAAATACCATTCTTTCCACAGTCCTTCTTTCAGTCCGTTTATAAACTCACCCTTACGACTTAAATTTCTGTTCTCAAAGTACTCTTCAAAAGTACCGTTGAGCAATTTACCACTATAGCCACCCTGAGTCATACTTATCTTACCTGATGTAAACCAATAGTAAAATAAATTTGATTTTAGCCTTTGGCTGATTTTCTTGTTGAGAACATGAGCATGAATTATCTTACCGGAATCAACTGAAGTAATTTGGTCAAGGCCAGGGATTTTCAGGTAATCCTGCGCAAATAATTGGAAGTCAAAAAATAAACAAGAGACTACAAAAAGCAGAAGAGCTGAAAAAAATCTATTTTTTTTCATCTTTTTAATTTAAAAACTTGGTTATGAAATTTTATAATCAACTGATCATTTAGAATGCTTAATAAAGTTACGTTATCAACCCTAGCCCCGAGATGAGACATATAGTCACGGCCATGAATACTTATTAAAATAACGTTTTTTTTATGAAAATCTCTTATTACTCCTTCATATTTGATGAAGCTAATATCCTCCTCCATTTTTTGGGGGATCGAAGTATTTCTACTTTCTGGCAGATGAACCAAAGGAGTTTCAGCTAAACCAGATTTAATAAATGGGTCAGGATAATCTAAAATCAATGTTTCAGTATCTAGCTTACTAATCAGGTGACTATAGTCTGGTCTATAGGGCAATGGTTGCGTTAAAGTTGTTTCATCCTTAACTGGAGCCAGCGTTTTAAAAAGATATTTCAAAATCATTCCCCAAACACAAATAACACCGGCGATCAGAAGATATAGAAGTTTCTTATTTTTCACGGGCCCACAGTAAAATAGTTCATGGCGCTTTTATTACTTTCATTGCCCGCTTTGTCAATTGCACTTATAGTCCAATAGATTTTCTCGCCACGTATTCCACTATTGAAAATAAAATTATTCACAAATGAAATTGCTGGAAAAGATGAAGAATACGAAGTAGTTGAGTCACCTTTGTACAAGTAAATTTTATATCGGAATGCATCGCTTACTTTTGACCACGTAAGCGTGTCAGGCATAGTTACTTTTGTGGGAGTAGCAGGAGTTATTAATTTGGGTGAAGCAGGTGGCGTTTTATCATAAGTGAAGGATTGAACCCCTGAAAAATGAGAATTGCCTTCTGCTTGCACCCCTCTTACCTTCCAGAAATAAACACCTTCCCTTACAGGAATGAAAGAGATACTATTTGTACCACTCAAAAATACTGCTGCCTGAGCTGGTAAACTGAAATTTGATGTATCTATTTGTATCTCGTATTTAGTTGCACCATATAGCCCTTGCCAGGAAAGAGCAATAGTTGATATATTAGTATACGTGCCTGAAACGGGTGAGGAAAGAAGAATAACCTGATTCGCAAATGAAGCGGTATCGATCTTAAATGAAAACTTAGTATAATTAGTGTTACTGCTGCCATTGAGTGCTCTAACTCGCCAAGAAAACATTCCAGGTTTTAATGTCATGACATACTGATTTGATTTTATTGTAGAGTCAACCAAAAAGTATTGCGTCGAGTCAAAAGAAGGACTTACTACCTGCAATTCATAAGTCAGCGCATTTGGCACGGGCTCCCAATGAAATGTAATATTGTATGAACCGATAACTACATTGTCGCCTGGGGCATCAAGAACCACATGACTATTTGATATTGATTTCTCGAGAAACGCTGAACAGCCCAGGCTCATCATACCTAGCAAGACATAAAACAAAATTATAAGCTTTCTCATCGTTTTATTTTAAATTTTGCAGGCTTTGTATATACATAACACATTCTAATGAAGGCTTACCAGATTCAAGATTCATATCAGTATGATAATTCAATGAAACAATCTTACCCAAACTGTGATTTGTTTCAATTTTCTGTACTAGCTGCACTACCCTTTTGAAGGTGCCACCAAATACTAATTTTGTTGAAACTATCGCAAAAGACGAATCTGCACTAATTAATGGGGTTGAAACTTCTTTTAAGGTTAGGCTTAAAGCTGAACAATAAATACTTACCTGATCTAACAACTCATTATCTTTTATCTCCCCTGTTTTGACAAAAGTTGATTGAACTTGGTTCATCAACTTTTGCTTTTGCACTAATACGCCCCATTCAAACGGAGAAACACTCAAAGTGGCCCCACTTTGACGTTGTTCTGAATACAATGTCTTATAATGAATAGTCTTTTTAATTCCAACGACATAGAGGAAATAGACAATAAGTACTGAACCAACCAAAGCAAGATGATATTTATTTTTGTACGAAAGTTTCGGTGTTCTCATCTGAGTGTGGCAGTTAACTTGAATTCTGCCTTTCCAGCTTTTGTATTTAATAAGTAGCGGTCAACTTTAACTTTATTTATACGCTTAACAGATTTTAGATCATTCGTCCACGCATGCAATAAATTTGGATTGCTGCAGTAGCCATCAATCAAGATGGTATCTCTTACAAATTGAGGTTCAACTTTTAAATCTGAATTTCGGTCTTCTACCGGGAAAATAACTAGAGAATTTAATGTAATTGTGTTTGGGAGTGTTGCTGCAATTCTATCAGAAAGTATACTAAGATTATACGCTTTCAACCATCCTTTCTTCAAAAAGAAAAGTTCCTTATTATAAAGTTCATTTTTTAGATGAGCATAAGTTTGGTTACTTTCGGCTACAAAGTTTGATGACGTGCTGAATTTTTTAGTATTGGAATAGTAATATTGAAAAAAAACAAAATTTAAACTCAAAACCAATAACGAGAAGCTTAGGGTAATAGAAATAACATCTTTAAATTTAGTCTTGTAGTACTGGTCAACTTTATTATTCTCGACAATCTCATTTGTTAATCCTTCTAGATCTCCAGAGATACCCAGGAAGTAGCAGAATGCCGCGCAATAGGATAAAAGATAACTAGTTTCGACTGACTCACCTCTAAAACTAATCTTCTCAGTAGGAATAAACTGTAGTTGTTGGCATGGTTGACATTCTATAAGTCTTCCTTGATGAAATTTTAGCGTGTGACTAAGCAGAGATATACTAGCATTACCAAGTTCTAACATTTCTAAGCAGGAAGAAATAGAATAAAAGCTTAAGTAGACTACCTGTATGTTTAATTGCAGCTGATCTAAACGGCCTAAAAGAAAATCAAAGGTTTCTTTTTTAACAACTGCAAGCTCTGATCTGCCTTCCATCTTATTTATCTGCCAGTAAAAATCTGCAGCATTAACAGTCGGTAGAATCGAATTAACAAGCTTACTCTTATCAAAATCCTCATGACGAGAAACATCTTTTTGAAATACTGCTTTCCCAGTTATGTTAATAACGCAAGGAATACCACTAGGGAGATTATTTACCAAATCATTCCAATTATCTGTCAGTGGAAGTACCTTCTGTATTTTTAACTTCCCATTGCTATTCTTAAGAATGACCCCACCAAAAGTGAGTTTATCTTGAATACCAAAATAAAACTCCAAACCGGCAACTAACTTTTCTGAAGATATATTACGAATAATCCGCTTAATCATCTGTCTAGTATTGAATTGTTGGCCGAATAAAAATTATGGAAACTGTTTTGGTTGTACTCTTGTTTCGACTGCCGAAAAACCATTTTAAAATCGGTATTCTTGAGAGCAATGGCGTACCTGAACCAGAATCATTCCGCTCTGTACGCTCAAGACCTCCTAAGACAACCATATCCTGATTTCGAACTCGAATGATTGACTTAAATTTACTTGTTGACGTCGGCGGGGGCCCTATTAAAGGTGTTTCAGTAAAATCTGCTATTTTAACGTCAATATTTAATGTTACCTGTTCATCACCAGATACAACTGGTTTAATATCTATTGCAAGATTAGCTTCTACAGGTGTAAATTGCTGTGTAACAACGGTCTGAGTACTCAGTGAACCCAATACATTCTGGGTTGTGGTCGTATAATACCTGGTATTTCCAATACTCAGATTAGCAACATGCCCATTGAGCGTTGTCAGCTTAGGTGTCTGCCTGATATCAACATTGTTATTTTGCTCCAACGCGCTGAGTTTTACGTAGAAATTTGGCATCACTTTACCCAGATTTATAATATTGTTCGTACCGAGTATATTCAAAAAGCTGTTGATAGATTTTGATCCAAAAGTATAGTTCAAGCCAGGCAATATTGTTCCACCTGTTTTGACTGAATCGGCAGTTCCTGCACTTATACCAGTCGATGTTGACCTGTTTTTCTTTATGTCTACTATAATTACCTCTATGGTAACCATTGGAACAGGCTTATCTATACTTTTAATAAATGACATGACCTCAGCAATCTGAGGTGAAGAACCAGTTAGTAAAAAACTGTTTAATTCTTTAAATTCTTTAATTTCTACTCCTTTTTTCATCTCCTGTGGAATGAAAATCTGAACAGAATCAATAGAACGATTTTGTAGTTGTACTATTTGATGATCTCTTAATCCTTCAATTGCACGTTCGCCAATTAAATAAACGCCTTTCACTTCTTTATAAGTGTATGAAGTACCTTGAAAAGCTAATGTTAAAAATGAATTAAAACTAATATTTGAAAAATTTGCGGTTAGAGTACCCTTAACATCAGAATAAATAAAATAATTGATTTGAGCCTCCTCGGCGACTGATTTTATTAGATCAATAATAGGCGTGTTTACTGCATTTACTTTAACAAGTTTACGACCTCCAGCAGTGCTTACATCAACACTAACAGGATTTGCTGCAGTACTTTTAGCGCTCTTTCTTACAACAAAAGCAGATTGCGCCTCTGGGTCTTTGCGGGCTATTAAAACTTCATCATCTGCTAAAGGATCAATAACATAGGTTCCGTCAGTAGTTTTAGTTAATTTAAGATGGTTTGAAAATGCAATTTTTTCTAGTGCACTTTGAAATTGTATATCTTGTGCAAAGGCATCTATAGTTTTGCCCGTTAATTCATGACCTACATCAATATTTTTTCCAGAGAGCTGAGAAATTTTCTTAACAACTGACATTAAGGAATCATTGTTTAAATCAAATGATAGCGTATTTTGGCTTGAGTTAAAGCTTATCTGAAGAACTTTTATCTTAGGGATAACGACAATTGGTGTACTTTGAAAAATTGAAAACGAAATTATTGAACCTATAAATTTGCAATCGAGATTATACTCTCTTGCAAGAAATACTAAAACATTCATCACTTTCTCATTTTGAAAGTTATTGGTAATCCGCATATTTAATGAGGGGTCTACATTTATATTTAAATTGTGGGCCTCAGCGATTCCTCTTAAAAACTCTGCCAATGACGCTCCAGAAACAGAAAATTTTGTTTTCTCTTTAAGTCCTGGGTTAGTAACAGATAAATCTGACAGCCGCTTTTCTAATTCAGAAAATCTATCCTGTTGTGCCTTTAACGCCGGAATACCAGCGAAGAAAAAAAACATCAGAATAAAAAATAGTTGATATGATTTGTAATAGTTTTTCAAATTCAAATAAGTTTATTTCTCGTTTTAAGAATTGTATAGCAAGGCAAAAATTTCGTCTATGGTTGTCTCTCCGTTAAAAAACAATTCAAAAGCATTTTCTGCAAGTGTTTTAATCCCTCGATCCTTTAAAATGTCATAAACACGATAATTATTGGCTTTAATTTGATCTGACAATTCATGATCTATTGGGATTACTTCATATACTGCCTTTCTGCCTGAGTAGCCAGTCTGAAAACATTGATTACAGCCTACGGCTACAAAATGTCGGTCGATAGACAATGCAGGAATGAATTGCTTGGGGTAAAGTCTAGAATCAAATACTTCTTCTTTTTTACAAAAAGGGCAAAGAGCACGTACTAATCGCTGGGCTATAGAGGTATTCAAGGTATCGGCTACTAAGAATGGGGGAATGCCCATATCAATAAGCCTGGCTACGGTGCCCCAAGCAGAATTAGTATGAATAGTCGATAAAACAAGGTGGCCTGTAAGTGATGCTCTAATCGCCATATTAGCCGTTTCAGTATCTCTGATTTCTCCTACCATAATGATGTTTGGATCTTGCCGAAGAAAGTTTCTTAAAGCAGCAGGGAATGTAAAACCAATATTTTCTTTTAATTGAACCTGGTTTACTCCATCTAAGGTATATTCAATTGGATCTTCAATAGTAGTAATATTTCTACTGCTTTTATTAAGAAGCTTTAAGGTAGCATATAAAGTTGTTGTCTTGCCCGAACCGGTAGGTCCGCTTATCAGTAAAATTCCGTTAGGCCTGTTTATTGCTTCAAGATAGTTTGATAAATCAATTTTCGAAAATCCTAGCTTAAAAAGATCAATCTCAGTAGCATCATTATTTAGCAGTCTTAAAACAACCTTTTCGCCATGTAGTGTAGGTAAAATTGAAACTCGGATATCGAACTTATCCTTTGCCGTAGCAAAAAAAATTCTGCCATCCTGAGGAAGTCTCTTTTCTGAGATATCCAGATTAGACATTATTTTTATTTTATTAATCACACTTGGATAGTCGCTTTTTTCAACCCTAAACCGTTCAACTAGCTGGCCATCAATTCTAAGTCTGATTCGGCAATTATTCTCATACGTTTCAATGTGAATATCACTACTTTTCAAAGCCTTAGCCTCACTAATAAGCCGTTGAAGAAATTCTTCCTGGCTACCAGTGTATTCAAGATTTGTAACGCGAGAATCTATGCTTTCTCTTTTATAGAATTTAAGCAGTGAATTGCTAATAAGGTCTTCACTGACTAAATCAAGTTTAAGATTCGTACCAAGTATAAGTTCAAGCTCTTCCACCTTACCCTGCATAGCATCACTTTCAGAAGCATACAATTCTATCGAATTATTCAGGAATGATTTTACCAATACACGGTAATGCCAAGCATGATTTGCTGATAATTTACTGACCAAGCTGAGCGGAATGTCAAGCGTTTCCTCTGTCATATACCAATGAGATTTAACAAGTATGAATCAGAATTACATTTGAATGCCGCTGAAAAATATTGAATACAGAGAACGATTGTCAGAAATATTGCCTGAATTCCTGCAAGTGGAATTGTTCTTACATCGCTTTTGACAATTAGCCTAAAAACCAGTACTAAAATTAAGGTAGCGCACAAGCTTGATATATAAAATAAAATATAATTGAAAGGTGAGAATAAGAAGCATAAAGAAATAAGAAAAAGGATATCACCTAAACCAATACTATCCTTGATACTTGTGAAGTCCTTGTTTTTGATGTAAAAATATCCAGCGATAACTATAAACGGAAAAGATAAAAAACCAGACGTGACTAGTATATTTTTCGATATTTCTTCAATACTTAGCACTTTAACTTGCATCACAAAAAAAAGACCCGCCAGCAGAGGAAAGCAAAAAAAGTATACCATTCTTGAAGTCAGATCCTGATAAATAATTATCAGTAGTATAATCATAGTGAAGAAGTGAATGACATTGGCCATTAGTCGGGAGTTACTTCAGTTAATTTTTTATCCTGATTTATTTCCCAAATGTTAAATATGCCATCACCATCAAAGTCAACTACAGCGGTTGCTCTGGCGATAAATGTATTACCTGCGGCCTGAATGATTTGTATTCTGTAATTTGCTCTTCCATCTTTTGTATCTGTGCTTAGCTTTTGTTGATCATAATTAAGCTGGCTCAGATCACTGGTATATTTAGAATTCTCAAAGAAATATGACCTTTCTAAGGTGTAAACATGCTCAAGCTGGATCTTGGCTTCAGTTGTCTTAGCTTTGGTTACCAACGGTAGTAGGTTAGGCAAGGCAAGCAGAATCAGGATGCCGATTATCACCAGTACAACCAAAACCTCAGTCAGCGTAAAAGAATTGACCTTGCGACAGTTAATTTGAGATTTCATTTTATAATCTATATTTACCAAGTATAATTTAAATGATATTTTTGAATATCTTGATTAAAATTAAAATATAATTTGTTGCGAGAAGGTTGTTTAATCAACTCGGGTTTAAGTTGAGGACAAAACCATGATTAAAGCACTAAACTTGTTCTTTATAATTATCTCGCCAATGAAAATTAGTTTTTTTCTTTCTGTTTGCGTCTATTGGATGCTTGTCAGTCAAAAATTATAATAAGTGCCGATTTAAAAAATTTATCGATAAAATCGCACTCTTAAGAATTCTTAATTACCCATTTGATTCTAATTAATTCGCATGATATCGATACTAGTTATCAAAAACTATTTCCAAGTTTAAAAAGTGG
>Ga0123338_10004064_pt1 | contig 12931 bp, 10 predicted proteins | sample grotaG_FD_89793 | JGI IMG/M metagenome (GOLD analysis project Ga0123338, IMG submission 89793) | Glacier valley bacterial and archeal communities from Borup Fiord, Nunavut, Canada, to study Microbial Dark Matter (Phase II) -... | ecosystem: Environmental > Aquatic > Freshwater > Ice > Glacier ... | reverse complement strand
CCTTAACGACCTTGTCATCCTTCGGGCGGGCGGCCAAGTCCCAGCCGATGCAACAGTTCTGGTGACCGCAGGGCTCCAGTTAGACGAATCGATGCTCACCGGCGAATCTGATCCGATTGATAAAAATATCGGCGACGAAGTCTTGTCTGGATCCGTCGTCCTGGCCGGATCGGGTTCAGTGACGGTCGACAAAGTTGGTGCTGACGCCTTCGCAAATCGCTTCGTCAGTGAGGCCAGACGGTTCTCGTTGATGGCATCAGAACTCCACGGCGCCATAAATACTGTTCTGCGCTGGGTGACCTGGATTATTGGACCAATTATTATTCTTGTCTTTAATTCGCAGATCGTTGCCCTTGGTGGGTGGTCACAAGCAAGCGCTATCTGGCAAGATGCAGCCGTCTCGACAATCGCCTCGGTAGTGGCCATGATCCCACTTGGACTTGTCCTGATGACGAGCATTTCATTCGTCGTCGGCGCTGTCAGGCTAGCGCGTCAAAACGTCCTCGTCCAAGAATTACCCGCGATCGAAGGCTTGGCTCGTATCGATATCGTTTGCCTCGATAAAACAGGCACACTGACAGAAGGGACAATCGCCTTCGATAAAACGCACATCATCGATAAAGCGATAGAAGGTGAGTGGCGACAAGCCCTCGCCTGGTATAGCGTTCAACCGGACGCCAACGCGACAGCGCTCTGTCTTGCGACAGATTTCCAAGACGTGCCCGATCAAATGCCAATCGCTCAGGTTGCTTTTTCGTCAGTCCACAAATGGAGTGCCGTCTCGTTTGCCGACCAGCCGGTGGCCGGATCGTGGGTGCTCGGTGGCCCAGAGATCGTCTTCGCCAGTACCAAGCACGGCTTGGCGCTAGACCAGTATGAAACTCTCATGAGGAAAGTCGACCAACTGACGCACCAAGGGCTACGAACCCTCGTTCTAGCCCATAGCCCGCACATGCTCGATGCTCATGTAAAAACGCTGCCACGCGACTTAACACCTGTAACAATCTTAACATTTAAAGAACAGGTTCGCGAAGACGCCAAGGAAACGCTTGGCTATTTTGCCTCACAAGGCGTCGGCGTACGGATTATTTCGGGCGATAATCCTGATACCGTCGCAGCGATTGCGCGACAGGTTGGACTCGATGTCCCGCATGGATTCGACGCCAGGCAACTACCCGATAACGACGAGGCACTCGCCCAGCTTTTGGAAAAGACAATCGTCTTTGGTCGCGTCACACCAGAACAAAAACGACGGATGATCGCAATACTGCAACAGAACGGCCACGTCGTCGCGATGATAGGGGATGGCATCAACGACACACTCGCTATGAAGAGTGCTGACATCGGCATTGCCATGAATACCGCCTCGGCGGCAACTAAAGCCGTGGCACGCATCGTCTTGCTCGATGGTAAGTTTTCACATCTCCCACACGTCGTTGGCGAAGGTCGCCGCGTCATTGCAAATATCGAACGTGTCTCGATGTTGTTCTTGTCAAAAACTGCCTACGCCGTGGGCCTGGCCGTGATGTTTGGCGCTATGATGTCGCCGTTCCCGTTCCTGCCACGACAGTTATCAATTATTGACGGACTAACCATTGGGATTCCCGCTTTCCTGCTCGCCCTATTGCCAAATGCTCAGCGCTATCAACCGGGCTTCCTGCAGCGATCGTTATCATTCGCCCTGCCAGTTGGGTTTGTCGTCACGATGGCGCTCACGGCGTACTCGGGACTCGCGACTAACCTAGGGATTGACGTTGTTGAGTTACGCAGTGGCTCGATGCTACTACTCACCATCATTGGCCTGTGGATATTGATCGTCTTGTCGCGTCCGGTCATGCTCCTTAAAACATCCTTCATTGGAGCCATGATGATTGGCTTGATTCTGTTATACGCCAGTCCTATCGCCCGCGATTTCCTCGAGTTAACTGATATCCAATTACGGACGACCTTATTAATTATCGTGATTTCGTTTATTGCGATCCTTGCGATCGAGATAATCCGCTTTATTCATCGTCGTATATTCGCAAAAGAAATGCCGGCCATCATCACGAAACGTCGTCCGCCAGTTGTGACGCTGATCGTTGTCTTGACCTACATCAGTGCCTTCGTTAGCATCCTGTCAGGTATCATTATCGTTCTATCGCGATACTTCCCGGAATTAAACAGTGACGTGACGCGAAGTTTCGTCACCATCGCCGGGGCTGTTGTCATCCTGTTCGGCTGCCTCGTCATCTCGGTTGCGTCCGGTCTTGCAAGAGGGGACCGCGCGGGATATATCATCCTGACGGTCATCCTCGTGCTCACAGTGATCATCTCGACACTATCGGCCGTTATTACACCGGGTGAACGTTGGGACAGCCTTGCGAGCGTTGCTATCAGCGGAACGATCTTAGCGATACTCTGGACCAGGCACGTCAGAAGATACTTTTACGCCAAGCCGACAAACTTACTCTGATATATGCTGTTTCAAAAACGCTATCATCTGCGTTTTGATTTGGGTGATCGTTGGCTGACTTTTGCTACTAAAATAATGATTTGCATTCTTTACCGGTACAAGCGTCACATCGACACCAGCAGCTGTTAACTTTGTTGCAAAATTTAATGACTGGTCGTAGTGAACCGTCGCGTCGTTCGTGCCGTGCATGATGAGAAAAGGCGGTGCGCCTTCGAGTATCGCATACAGTGGACTGATTTTTTTGGCAAGCGATTCATTTGTCTTGCTACCGATGTAATTGATTGCCCATTGATCTGCGCGTGGCTTCCTGGTAATCTGCGCCCAAATATCGGATGGACCGTAACAATCAATCACTGCCCGTATAACCGATTTGCTTGGCGAGGTGAGCGCTGCCATTGCCGCCAATTCACTGCCCGCACTGTCACCAATCAACGCCAATTTCGAGACATCAACGTTTAACTCGTTGGCATGGGTCGTGATATATGCCAATGCGCAATCAACATCCTGGTTTTGTGCTGGGTAGACCGCTTTTGGAGCCAAGCGATAGTTAATGCTAATAAATGCCATGTTATTTTTAACGATTTCGGCCCCATAATCAACCACGAAAGGATTCGACTTATCACCCGTGCTCCAGCCGCCACCGTGGATATAAACGACAACCGGTCGGGGCGTTTCACTCTTCTTTGGTGTGTAGACATCGAGTTTTTGGAAGTTGCTCGTCGTGTCGCAATAGGGGATATTGCGCTTTACTTCGGCTGTGCCATTCATGGTAGGGTCGATAAATAAGTTTGAGTAGGTCTCGCTATGAATGTCGTCGACTTCTTCGCGAAAGCCATTATCCACTCGATATAGTAAAACGGCCGTTGTCGCACATACGATCACAAGAGCGGCAAGAGAAATGAGAATGAGGCGTTTTTTAGTAAAATAAGGCTTTGACATGTAAGGCTAGTATAGCAGTAACGCCTCGTTAAATATCCGAAGCAACCCGCAGGCGCGCCGGCACTTCAACGCCACCAACAACCACGCGCTGGCTAGCAGGTAAGATCGAGATTGAAACATCTCTAATATTTTATAGCGCTCATGTATACTACAAAGTAATGAAAGCGATGCTCTCCATGACCTATAAAAAGATAGTTCAAGCCTTTGCAGTCATGGCAATCCTATCCTTAACGCTTGTTATCGCGCAGCCCTACAGCGCCAGTGCGACGTATGATTGTGGCACCTACGGGTCAGACCAATACGGTCTCGACTGCGCGACGACGACGCCAACGACCGTTCCTTCTGGCACGACGCCCGTTACAACAACACCGTCCGGAACACCGAGCGCCGTCGCGACACCCTCGACACCAATCGCGACAGAAACACCAACAGAGACAACAGCCTCAGCGACAGACGAGTCAACCTCACCTAGCGATGTAACAACCGATCAAGCATCAACTCAGACTCCGTCGCCTTTTCGGTGGTGGCTCCTTGCCAGTATCGCCCTTATTACCGTGATCGTGACTGCAATCCTACTGGCACGCAAAAAGACACCGCCAGCCGAGTCATAACCGAGATATCTGATTACAGGCAAATGCTTGCCTTACCACCTCCGATGATTCATAATAACCACAAGTACATTGACCAGTGAAGTTTTATTAGGGGGCAGCTATCACACCACTTACATTGTCCAGATTTTGGCAACGCCGCATTTATGAGGTGGCTTTTTTGCTTTCGCTGGCAATTATCGCGCTGTATACCATCCCGATTTTCACAAACATTGCACCAAAGGGTCTCTTTGGCATTGGACTGATCGTGGCACTTGTCGCTGGAGCAACAGCCTTGGCGAGCGCATTGTTTTACTTTATTCGACCAAAAAACGAGAGTTTTGTCGAACCGTTAGTTGTCTTCCTCTTTTTCACAGTGACGGCGGGACTACTCGTTGTCCAAACTGGGGGAGTCAACTCGGCATTCATTATGTTATGGCTCCTTGTGGCGTTGTTCAGTGCAATTTTTGCCGTCTACGGCTGGCTTCCGGTGATTATCGCAACGGCTGTTTTTAGCGCCGCTCAATACCTGGCGGGGAAGTTTGACCCTAACGGACTCGCAGTTGTCGCCCTGAGCTCTCTCTTACCGACATTTATTGGTATCTTGATCTGGCGCGAAAAGGCGACAACCGATACGGACAGAAACGTTAAAAACCTCGCTACCAAACTGACCGAAGTTGCCAATCAGTCCGAGATTGTTATTAACGCTATCGGTGACGGCGTCATTGTGATTGATGCCCAAGGAACAGTTCAACTCATCAACCCAGCCGCACAACAGATTCTAGGCTGGGGCAAGCAAGATGCGCTGATGCTGAACTACAAATCAATCCTGCAGTTGACTGACCTGAACAACAAAGCCTACGATCCAGCTGCCGATCCGATCATGCAAGTCCTCAACACGAACCAACAAGTTCGCTCCAGCACGCTCATTATCCTGACAAAATCGGGTAAAAAGGTGACGTCATCAATGGTAATCTCGCCAATCGGAACACCTGGTTCAGGAGTCATTACAGTCTTTCGCGACATGACGAAAGAGAAGGCCGAAGAGCGTGAACAGGCTGAATTTATTAGCACCGCCAGTCACGAGATGCGCACGCCAGTGGCTTCAATCGAGGGCTACCTCGGCCTGGCGCTCAACCCAAACACTGCCCAGATCGACGCCAAAGCACGTGACTATATTATGAAAGCTCACGATGCAGCCGAACACCTCGGGCGGCTCTTCCAGGACCTACTCGATGTCTCCAAGTCAGAAGATGGTCGCTTGACCAACACACCAAAAGTTGTTGACCTTGTGCCGTTTACCGACACGATCGCGCAGGGACTGATCCAAAAAGCAGCTGAAAAGGGCCTAACGCTGACCTTCAAACCGACCGACAACAGTGGGCAACGGACGATTACGCCAGTTTATTTCGTCAACCAAGACAATGACCATATCCGCGAAATACTTGATAACTTAATCGAAAATGCCATTAAATATACCCCAACAGGTACTGTTATCGTCGACGTGACAGGGACAGATAGCAAGGTCATCGTCAGCGTCAAAGATAGTGGCCTCGGCATCCCCGCCGAAGACGTCCCACACCTTTTCCAGAAGTTCTACCGTGTCGATAATCCAGACCGCCAGCAAATCGGCGGAACAGGGTTGGGATTATACCTTTCACGTCGCCTCGCCGAAGCTATGCAAGGCCGTTTATACCTTGAAAGCGCCCACGGAACGGGGAGTACTTTCTTCCTAGAGCTCCCTCGTGTCGATAGCCAAGAGGTCGAGCAACTCAAGCAGCAACAGGCCATCAAAGCAGCCGCTGCTGCCGAGATCGCTGCCCAAACACCGCCAACTACACCAACAATGCCGCCAGTCGTCACGCCACGTCCCGAGACACCGCAAGTCGGAGCACAACCAGCCGCACCTGGTGCCGTCAAAGCAGCCACGACTGTCCCGCGCGGCGAAAGCCTCAGCCGGGAACAAATCGCTGAACACGTCCGACGACTCCAAGCGATGGCCCGCGCCCAGGAACAAGCAACAGCCGCACCAACAGTCGCTCCTGCGCTAGCGCCCGCACTGACGCTGACACAAGCGCCTGTCCCAGTAGCAGCGCCAATTCCTGCGCCGATACCGCCAACCCCACCGCCAGCTGGACAGCAATCAGCATAAGCACTATAGTAATTTTAAAGATCATCAGATAGAATAAAGGTAATTATGGCAAAAATTTTACTAGTAGAAGACGACAAGAGCCTCCGCGAAATTTATGGAGTCCGCCTCATGGCCGAAGGATATACCATTACTTCAGCTGGCGACGGCGAAGAAGCATTAGCTGTTGCGATTAAAGAGCGACCTGACCTCATCGTCAGCGATGTCATGATGCCAAAAATCAGTGGCTTTGACATGCTCGATATCTTGCGCAGTACCACCGAGACGAAAAACATTAAAGTCATTATGATGACCGCGCTTTCGAGCGAAGACCAACGTGCCCGTGGCGAAGCCCTTGGTGCCGATCGTTACCTCGTCAAATCACAAGTTGGTATCGAAGACGTCGTTCGCACCGTTCACGACGTGCTTGGCGATAACATCCAAAGCGTCGCTCCGGCCGAGCCTATCTTTCCTCCTGCAGCAGCTCCTGTCGCTGTTCCTGCTGTTCCAGCCCCTGACCTAGCGCCTCAACCAACTATATCAGTGGCACCAGAACCAGTCGCTCCTCAAGCCGCCGTCCAACCGCTAGCTGTCATGCCGACAGCAATGCCTCAACCGATGGTTACGCCGATGCCGACTCCGATGGCACCGCCAATGCCTGCGCCTGTCGCATCAGTCACACCAGAACCTCTCTATGCACCAGCGCAAGTCGTGCCCGTACCGCCTCCTGCTCCTATTTATACACCCGAGCCTATCTACGCTCCAACGCCAGTCGCAACACCCGTAGCGCCAGTTGCCCCAATTGCCCCAGAACCATATGCTGCACCAATTGCAGTTGCTCCGCCAGTCTTTCCTTCCGCTCCAGCAGCACCAATCGCTCCAGCCGCCGCACCGTCACCATACACACCGCCGGCACCCATAGCACAGCCGATGACGCTTCCAGAACCAACCGCGCCGTTCTCGTCTAATCCACCAGCATCACTTGGTGACCGGATCATAAACCCACTTCCATCAGCTGATTCGTTACATTCTGGCGCCAGCGATGTTGCCGCTCAAATGAACCAAGAGTTGAATGCTCATCTGCAGTCTTTCCAGCAGCCAGAAGCAGCACCTCAACCGCAATTCGCGACACCTCCGACACCACCAATTCCACCACTTCCTCCACAGCCAGGCGTTTAGGCTGTATACTAAGACACCGTGAGAGAACGACTTAATAAACACCTCGCCCTTCAAATGGGCATCTCCCGTCGCGAAGCAGACGAGCTTATTGATTATGGCCACGTCAAAGTAAACGGGGCAAAAGTAACGCTTGGTGCTCGTTTTGAAGCAGGGGACGAGATTACTATCAGGAATCAACCACTCGGTGCAGCGGTCGACTTTGAATACATTGCCCTTAATAAACCTACCGGCTACGTATCGTCGCGTCGCCAACAGGGCGAAACACAGACAATCTATAGTCTGTTACCAGAGAAATTTCACACCTTGAAACCAGTTGGCCGCCTCGATAAGGACAGTAGCGGGTTGATGCTGCTGACAAATGACGGCGACTTTGCGTATCATATGACCCACCCGAAATTCTACAAGACAAAAAAGTATGAGATAACCCTTGATATCCCACTGGCACCGCTACACCAGCAAATGATTGCCGACCACGGTATCCAGCTAGAGGATGGACCAAGCCAACTCAGCCTAGAGCGCGTCGACGATAGCCGCGAGCACTGGATCGTGACAATGCACGAAGGTCGTAATCGACAGATTCGCCGTACCTTCTTTTCAATTGGCTATAACGTTATCCGCCTCCATCGAACAGACTTTGGCCATTATTCACTCGGTGATATAAAGCCTGGTGAATATTCTATTGTCGAGAAACTATAGGGTCGACACCTAGCAAACGCAAACAGGGGATACTCGCTGTTAATTACTCCTGTCTATTTGCGGAATGACCGCTTCTTCTATATTTGAAAACATTTGCAAGGCAGTAAAAGTAGTGCGACCTAGTAGGATTGGCATCGCAGAATCTAACGTAAACTCGCGACCTTGAACAATTCTATCTCCCTTAACGTACACCTCTTTTAGATATGGCACATGCGTCGTCACCGGGGGTTCAGAGCTAATCAACGTCACAAGATAGTCTGGTTGCATCGGACCTTTTTTCTCTATCCTAAAGCATAGGAGATGATCGTCATCAGTCACAACTTGGACCGTCGCATCGACAGGAAACAAATTCTCATTAGGGGCGACACGAAAAACCTCCCTAGCTGTAGGGATCTCATCTGGCATTGTGTAAAAAAATCGTTCGGCACTGGACATCGTTTTTTTATATTACTCCTGTAAGGGGAATTTTCAACCCTTTAAAAACCGATCACGCTTATGCTCGCATAAATAAGCGACCTCTGTTATAATTAGCATCTGTTATGGCCTCCAAACTTCCTACAGTAGCAATCATCGGACAAGCGAACGTCGGCAAGAGTTCGCTCTTTAACCGTTTCGTACGGTCTCGTCAGGCAATTGTTGCAAAAGAAGCGGGGACAACTCGTGACAACGTTCTAGGTAAAGTCACCCACAACGATCACACTTTCTGGCTCGTCGACACCGCCGGTCTAAAAGACCCTAATGACGACTTCGAAGCCTCAATCCAAGAGCAAATTACAGAGGCGGCTGAAGCTGCTGATGTCATCATGGTTGTTGTTGACGGCACGCAATATGCCAGCGACCAGGACAAGCTTGTCGCGAAAAAAGCCCTTCGCAGCAAGAAGCCCGTGCTCCTGCTTATCAACAAAGTCGACCTTGCACACAGCCTTCCAACTGACGAGTTCAAACGCCTCGGTATCAAGGAAATTATTCGTACAAGCGCCGAGCACAACATCGGTATTGAAGAAGCCATCCAGACGATTACAGACCTTATTCCTGTCACAAAAGACGAACCTGTCAGTGATGTTATTCGTATTTCGTTGATCGGTCGACCAAATGTCGGTAAGAGCTTCCTCTTTAACACCCTCGCGGGCAAGCAACAGGCGATCGTTGCCAATATTGCCGGAACCACTCGCGACGTCAACCGTATTGCCGTTCGCTACAAAATGCAGAATATCGAAATCCTCGACACTGCCGGCATGCGAAAACCAGGCAAGCAAGAAGTCGGTATCGAGAAGTTCTCGGTTCTTCGTACACTTCAAGCAATTGAAGAGAGCGACGTCTGTTTCCTCCTTATGGATGTCAACGAACTTAATACCGCACTCGACCAACGCCTCGCTGGTATTATTGACGAAGCAGGCAAGGGACTCGTGATCGTCGTCAGCAAGTGGGACAGCGTTGAAGACAAAGACGCCTTTACTCGTGATGACCTAGCGCCAAAGATCGCGCGAAACTTCGAATTCGTACCATGGGCACCGCTCATTTTCACCAGTAGCGTGACTGGCCAGAATGTCACAAAACTATTCGACCTCGCACTCGAGATCAATGAACGTCGCATGGCTGAACAAAAGACTCGCATTATGAATGACCTGCTTCAGAACCTCGTCCAGAAACACCCGCCAGCTGGTCTAAAGAATACCCACCCGCGCCTGCGTTACGTCGTTCAGACCGACAACTCACCACCATGGTTCGTTATTCACGGTAGCAACCTAAAATTCATTCACTGGAGCTACAAACGCTACATCGAACGTAACTTCCGTGAAGCCTTCGATTACATCGGTACACCGATTAAGTTCAGTTTCCGCGACACAAAACAGCTCAAAGAGAATGCTGCGCGTATCGCTGAAGGCAAAGAGCCAATCAACAAGGCAAAAGCGAAAAACGAAGAGCTCAAGAATGATCTTGCTGCTCGTCAAGAAGCTGGCCGCGAAGCCAAAAAAGCACGCCTAAAAAATAACCCTGCCGAATAAATAAATATTCGACAGGGGCGCGGGAATTTCCCACGACTCGCCAGCGTTACAGCTGGCTTTTTCTGAACTCTTTGGTCGTGTTCATTAACCATCGCAGGAGCAACAGGATCGCGAAGATCACGAGCAACCCGAAGGGTCCGTACGCGACAAATATCTGCCCCCCTGCGTCGTGAAGCCCAAACGCCGCGAACAGATGAACCGGTACGAAAATCACCAACATGACGTAGGTGAAGACCATCATGGTACTCATCCGTGCCTTCCAGTCCAGGTCCTGATCGATCAGGCCGAACAGATAGTGTGCGAGCAACATCCCGAGCGCTGCCATCACCGCCAAGCCGATATTACCGGCCTGTGGGTAGTAGATAGCGAGGGACAGCAGCCACGCGTACACCATCACGTAAGCAAGAACGAACAGCCCTGCTAGTAACCACTGGCCTGTCTGTCGTCTGCTCACAACGTACGTCTTCGTCTTCATAACAAACTCCTCTCGATGATGCGAATATGTGTCAAAAAGACAAATATAATTATAACACGAAAATAGATTAATGCAATCCATCCTGCGTGTAGTAGAATAAAGGGTATGAAGATCGTCTTTGCCCAAGGCAACCCAGATAAAAAATATGCAAAAACCCGTCACAATACGGGCTTTATGATTTTGGATGCGCTCGGCGATAAGTACGACGCCATCTGGCGCGATATAGATAAGTACAAAGGGCGGATTGCGAATATCGATATCAATGGAGAGAAAGTCATCCTCGTCAAACCGCTTTCTTTCTATAACGACACCGGGCTCGTTGCCCGTCAACTGATCGATTACTACAAACTCAACCCAGCTGATGACTTCCTTGTTATTCATGACGACCTTTCACTACCACTCGGGACGATCCGGATCCGGGAAAGTGGGAGCGATGCTGGCAACAACGGCATCAAGGATCTCAATCTACACCTAGGTAGCAACTACCGTCGCATCCGAGTTGGCATTTGGACCGAAGATCGCGACAAAATGGATGATGTACATTTTGTCCTTGGGACATTTCCAAAAGCAGAGCAAGACAAACTCGACACAGAAATCATTCCACACATCGAAACACTCATCGAAAAGTTCGTCAGCGGCACACTCGAAATCACCAGCGCCACCGTCTAGGGGTTTATTTTCCTCCGTAAAAGGCGTATAGTTTTGCCAGACCGCATTCCACCAACAATCGAAGGGAGTGGCTATGGCCACCGCAGCAAGCAGTCAGGTAGACGTCGACCTGGGACACGAAGTAGTGGGCTTAATCGATAAGGTCAAATCACACGTGCCACACCTCGTTGACAGCCAGTCAAAAATCACGGTCGTGACAGATGACGGCATTCGCGAAACAGTACACCTGGACATCGGTGGGGGTTTTCGGATCACCACCTTCGGCCTGGTTCGAACAGGGAAATCCGCCTGGCGTCCAGTCGTGATCATCCGACACACCCTCGTGTGTGAGTTGTCATCGGCGAACCTGATGATGCTCAAGGACCAGCTCACTCAGTTCCAGGAAACCTGCCAAAGGGTCTTCGGTCACGTTGTGTGAACGGTCGGAGCGGTGCGTGAGAGGCTTTTTTCTCCGCACCGCTCCAACGCATTTTTGTTATTTAAAAACGCTCCTCAATCGAGGGGCGTTTCGTATGTCGTCGCTATAGAATATGTCCGGGCATGAAGAGGGCGGCAGAAAAATCTCTGCCGCCTTGTTCGGACGATGTTGTCCGAACCCTCATCTTTAATGACCCACCAAATCGGCTTGCACAGGGCCGGCTGTCTTGTCGACCACCAGCTCGTCGTCGTCGACGATAATCTTCACGGTTCGGTGTGTCACGCGACTGATGAGAACACCAGCCAACATGAAGAAAAAACCACCGGCGAAGAACATAGCTGCGACGCCGCTTGGCAGCAAGTAGGGAAGACCTAGCTGTTCGCTCAAGAAGAAACTGAGCGTCGAGCCGATGGAGATGTTGAGCAGGAACGAGAAGGCCACGATAGCCAGTCCGATCCGGTTCAGCATTGCACCAAGGCGCGGTTTGTCGTGCTTCCTGTATGCGTTGTACTGCTTGGCCATTGAGACCATGGCACCGATGATGAAACAGATCATGAAGATGATTTCCATCGTCTGCATGAAACCCATCGAGGGCGTCGTAATACTTCCAGTTGCCGTGAAGATGATCATGTTAATGTGTCCTTATCGAGAGGGCATCATTGCACCGGATGGTACAATGAATAACATTATACCACTAATGCTTAATAAAGTCAATATGCTGATCATCCGGAAGTTAATATGTTTCCAATAAAAAGCGCTCACAGTAAGGGTGGGCATCACTGTGAGCGCATTTTACCCTTTAACCCACCCGAATTCTCAGCGAAGCGTCACGACCGATAGAAAAATATATGGTGCGCGCCTGACCTCCACAAGGGAAGTCACTACTGTATAGTCACTATACTTGAGAATTCTTATTGGGATCCCGCATCTCTTAAAAAGAAATGTGGTGTTAAAGGGATTAGTATACACACAAGGCTGACATGCCGAGGCAAGGCTCATACAGTGGAGGGTAGTTACTATATGAACACCGGTGTGTGTAACCTAACATAAGTTAGAATAGGGGGTATAAGGTGCTTGGTTAACCTCGCAGGACTAACCAATCGCTTCGCATTTTAGCACGTATTTGACAACAAGTCAATACACACTGAAACAAAATCTATGAAAATCAAGGCCATTCACCCAGATGAATCTGTTTTCTTACAGATCATCGATAGTATTGCGTCAAAGCCAAAAACATTATATCTTGTTGGTTCACTGCCACCAGAGAGGCTCCCAGTGGTGGCGATAGTCGGAACACGGAAACCTACCTCCTATGGTAAAGAAGTAACCTTTAAATTAGCTTATGAACTGGCAAAGAAGGGTGTCGTTATTGCCAGCGG
>Ga0123338_10004062_pt1 | contig 12932 bp, 13 predicted proteins | sample grotaG_FD_89793 | JGI IMG/M metagenome (GOLD analysis project Ga0123338, IMG submission 89793) | Glacier valley bacterial and archeal communities from Borup Fiord, Nunavut, Canada, to study Microbial Dark Matter (Phase II) -... | ecosystem: Environmental > Aquatic > Freshwater > Ice > Glacier ... | reverse complement strand
GTGGTGTTACATCGGCAAGCGCCGATTCGAGCGGGCGCTCGCCGAACTCGATCCCTCGATCGAGATCGAGGTCGAGTTCAAGCCATTCCAGCTCGATCCCACTGCCTCGCCCGGCAAGACGCAGCCGGTGATCGAGGCCTACGCCAAGAAATTCGGCGGGCCGGAGCGCGCTGAGCAGATCATCGACAACATCACCGGCGTTGCCGCCGCAGAGGGGCTCGACTTCCACATGGACAAAGCATTGCGGGCGAATACGCGACTCGCCCACCGCCTGATCGCCCGGGCCTTGTTGACATGCGGCCGCGAGGCACAGGCGGCGATGAAGGAGCAGCTGATGCTCGCCTATTTCGTCGAAGGTCGTGACATTGGCGACCCGGCCGAGCTCGCCGAGCTCGCTGCTGAACTGGGGCACGATCGACAGCAGATCCTCGACTTCCTCGAGTCGAACGACGGGGTCGTCGAACTCGAAGCAGAACTTGCGCTCGCCGAACAACTCGGTATCACCGCCGTGCCGACGTATGTCATCGACGGCAGATGGTCGATTCCCGGCGCGCAGGACTCCGAGACGTTCAAGACGGTACTGACCAATCTGGCAGCGAAGGCATCTGCCGGGTGGTGATGGCGGCCGGTTCGGACCCAGGCCAGGTCGCCGGCCCGATCGGTGTCGGCGGTCAGCACGTCGTGTTGATCCACGGCTTCACCCAGACGTCGAGAAGTTGGCGTGCAATCGCAGAAGCACTGGGCGACGGCCACCGAGTGGACGCAGTCGACGCGCCAGGTCACGGCGCTGCGGCGACGCAACGGCTTTCGCTGCCGCGGGGAGCCGAGGCGATCGCTGATGCCGGCGGGCCGGCGGTGTACATCGGGTACTCGATGGGCGCGCGCTTGGCGCTGCATGTTGCGTTGCAACGGCCCGAAATCGTCGCCGGACTGGTCCTGCTCAGCGGCACCCCCGGAATTGCCGATGACAAGGAGCGCGCTGCTCGCCGTGCCGCCGACGAAGCGCTCGCCAGTCGTATCGAGTCGATTGGTACGGCTGCATTCATCGAGCAGTGGTTGCAGAACCCGCTGTTCGCTACGTTGCCGTATGACGAAGCCGACCGTGCCGATCGCTGCACCAATACTGCGTCGGGCCTCGCCTCGAGCCTGCGCCTCGCAGGCACCGGGACGCAGCTGCCACTGTGGGATCGTCTCAGCGGGTTGACCATGCCCGTGCTCGTCGTGGCTGGAGCCTTGGACGACAAGTTCACGGAAATCGGCCGAGCGACGGCTCGCAGGATTGGACGATCCGCCCAGTTCGCGTCGATTGCCTATGCGGGCCACAGTGCTCACCTCGAACGACCCTTTGAGTTCCTCGACATCGTGCATCCGTGGCTCGACGGGCTCAAGGATTGAGTTGGGTTCGGCCCGAACTGCGCAGCTCAACGCATGGACAACCCGACGGTCAACAGTAGTCCGAAGGCCAACTGCAGGCGGCCGGTGCCGCCGAGCACGCCGATCAGCTCGCGCCCCTTTGCCCCACTGCGCACGGTCCTGACTGGGGCGACGGCGAGCACGACTGCGAGCAGCACGATTGCCGCCCAAGGCCGCCCGCCGAAGGCGCAAACCACCCCGACGATGATTGCCAGGCAGACAAGCGAGACATACAGCCAGCGTGACTTGGCATCGCCGATGCGGACAGCCAACGTCTTCTTGCCGACCACCGTGTCGGTCGGGATGTCCCGGAGGTTGTTGATCACGAGTAGTGCACACGCCAGGAAACCGACTGGTACAGCCGCCAGCACGGCGAGAGCTGTCACCCGTTCGAGCAGCACGTATGTCGTTCCCACCGTCGCCACGAGACCGAAGAACACGAAGACGAAGAGTTCGCCGAAACCGTAGTAGCCGTACGGATGGCTGCCACCGGTGTAGAACCAGCCGGCGGCAATTGCCACTGCCCCGACCACCAGCAGGATCGGTCCGACGGCGATCGTCAACGCCAGGCCGGCGAGGGCGGCGATTGCGAATGCAAATAGTGCAGCCCGCTTGACGGCACCGGGCGTTGCCAGCTTGCTGGCCACCAGCCGGACTGGCCCGACGCGTACCTCGTCGGTTCCCTTGACGCCGTCGCTGTAGTCATTGGCATAGTTCGTACCGATCTGCAGGGCGAGCGAGACGACACCGGCAGCTGCGACTCTCCACCAGATGATCCCCTGCGCAGCCTCACCAACGGCACACGCCGTGCCGACAGCGACGGGTACGACAGCCGCCGGAAGGGTCCTCGGCCGTGCCCCTGCGACCCATTTGTTCATCGGTGATTCCTGCGGTTCGACAACATGGTGGAAGCAGTGTCGCAGCCGTCGTGCAGAATGGCACCCGTTTGCTGATCGCACGACCACGACGAACAGGGGATACAAAATGACTGCAGCACTCTGGCACCATGGTGCCGGTCAACTCGCTGAGATGATCGCCACCAAGCAGGTGACGAGCGCCGAGGTGATCGAGTCCCACCTCGCCCGTATCGAGGAGGTCAACGGCTATCTCAACGCCATCGTCAGGGTGCTCGCAGACGAGGCGAGAACGGCAGCTGAGTCGGCGGACGAAGCGGTCGCCAATGGTGACGAGCTCGGTGCTCTGCACGGTGTCCCGGTCACCGTCAAGGAGAACATCGACGTCGCCGGAACCCCGACGACGTCCGGGATCGTTGCCTTCGCCCAGGCGATCGCTGACCGGGATGCTCCGGTCGTCGAGCGGCTGCGCGGCGCCGGCGCGATCCCGATCGGCCGTACGAACCTGCCGGACCTCGGACTGCGGGTGACGACGGAATCATCACTGCACGGCATCACCAGAAACCCGTGGAATCCCGACGTCACGGCCGGCGGCTCGAGCGGCGGTGAAGCATCTGCGCTGGCCAGTGGTATGAGCCCGCTCGGACTCGGCAACGACGTCGGCGGCTCACTGCGCAACCCGGCTCACTGCTGTGGCGTTGCCTCGATCAAACCGACGGTCGGCAGAGTGCCATCGGCGAACGTTGTCGGACCTCCCGGCATGATCCTCGCATTCCAGCAGATGGCCGTCGAAGGGGTGATGGCGAGGCGGGTGGCTGACGTCCGTCTCGGACTGTCGATCGTTGCCGGGCCGCATCCACGTGATCCGCTGAGCCAGCCGGTGCCCTTGATGAACCCCCGCCACGACGGCCCGTTGACGGTCGCGCTGCTGGCCGAGCCTCCCGGAGGTTCGACCGACGCCGGCATCGCCGGGGTGATCCGAGCAGCGGCCGACCACCTGTCAAACGCCGGGTACGACGTCGTCGAGGCGGTCCCGCCGAGCTACGAACGGGTGCTCGAACTCTGGCGGCGGCTGTTGATGGCGGAGATCCGTCAACAGCTTCCGCTCCTCGACATGGTGATGGGCGACGACGCCAAACTGTTCCTCCATCGCGCCGCCGACAGCCGCCCAGAGTTGTCGCTCGGCGAATTCCTCGCCGACCAGGCCGAACGCTTCACGTTGATGGCCGCATGGGATGCGTGGCAGAACGAGCACCAGTTGACCCTCTCCCCCGTTTGGGCGCAGCCGGCGTTTCCTCACAGCTTCGACGTCCAGTCACAGGTCACTGGCGAGGCGACGTTCGAGTTGATGCGGCCGATCCTGCCCGCCAACTACCTCGGACTACCGGCAGCGGTGGTCCCTGGGGGCCTTTCGAACGGCATGCCTGTCGGCGTTCAGGTCATCGGTGGCCGTTGGCATGAACTCGACTGCCTCGACGCAGCCGAAGCGATCGAAGAGGCCGTCGGAACCCTCACCCCGATCGACCCGGTTCATACGGCGCTGGCCTCACCCTGAATTCGCGTGGCGGCCGCTACCGGGCCTTGGCGAGGCGCTTGGCGGCCTTGGCGTCGACCTTGGCCTGCTTGGCGTCGAGCTTGGCCTGCTTGGCGCGTGCTGCCGCATCACGTTCGGACTGCTTCTTCTGCTTGCGAGTCTGGGGCGGTAACGACTCGATCCGCACGAACTGCCCGGCAGTCAGCTTCTCCTTGGCCAGCACCTCGTCGTTCTTGGCGAACAACTTCCCGACGAGGCGGAACATCCACAGCGCGGCAGCGACGACCGTCCAACTGTTGTTGCCACCGAGGACGCCCTTGACGAAACCATTGCGCCGCAGGTATTTGATCGGTGAACGGACGGCGGCGAACAACGCGAGCGGTCCGAAGCCAACCTGGTTGTTCCGGCCCTTGTTCCCACCGTTCGTCGACTTCGTCGACTTCGGTGCCGGTTTGACGGCCATCAGACGCGCCGGATCTCGACGACTGTCGTCTTCTTCTTACCGCTACGACGTCCGAGCAGGAAGAACAGCAGTAGCAGCACGACAGCAGCACCACCGGCGGCGGCGATCATCGTCTGCTTCTTGTCCCGGACCTTGCCTTCGACGCTGCCGTGCAGTTCGGCGAACTTTGCTTCGAGGTCCTTGGGGGTGATCTTCTTCTGGCTCATTGCTTCGTGGAACCTTTCTCCAACGTCGGCTTCTTGATCTTCTTGAGCCCGAAGGCGATGACGAGCACGCAGACGAAGATCCCGATGGAATACATCAGCAGCGACCAGCCGACCCGATGGAACTCCGCTGGAAAGGCGGTTTGCATGAAGCGCAGGGCGCCGAGCACGACGAACATCAGCCCGATACCGAACATCAGAGCGCCCCCGAGTCCGAAGCCGATCCATCGCGGGGCGTTTTGCACCGGGGTGACGATCTCCTGGCGGGCGTAACTCTTGACATAGTCGATAACGCTGCCCATGTCGTCGTCAGTAGCTGCTTTGTTCTCCGGCACGACGAAATTTGTAGCAGATACGGGACCCGCTTCCTGCAACGCCCGCCTATTCGTTCTCGAAACCTTCATCCGGGTCATCACCGAAACCGTCTAGAAAATCGTCTCCGGAACCGTTCGGATCGCCGTTGCGGAGTTCGGGGTTGAGCAGTTGGAATCGGAGCGAATCCTCCCGCTCTGCAAGGAAGCGGCGCAGGAGTGCAATGCGTTTCGCCGGGCCAGAAGCGGCGAGCAGCGCAAAGCTGTCGGATGCGCCGAGCGGGGCAAGATTTGCGAGTTGGTAGCTGGCGAGTGTCACGTCGTCCGACAGGCTGATATCGAGATCCCCTTGTGCTTCGCCGAGTTCGATCGCCAGCGCTGCAACCCGTCGGACATCGCCGTGCACGACGTTCAATGCCCGTTCACTGACGGCTCCGGCATCCTCTGCGTCCGGCCACTCGACAACGTCGGCGAGCGGATACGGATCGTCCGGAAGCCATTCTGCGATCTGCACCCGCCTGGTACCGACCGTCAGCAGGCCGTACCGGCCATCGGGGAACTGGCCGCACTGTACGATCCGTGCCACGGTCGCGATCCGGCTGCGATGATCGCCGCCGCCGACCTCGCTGCCGCGTTCGATCATCACGACACCGAACTCCGGCACGTCGGCGGCGAGGCAGTCCTCGACGAGCTGCCGGTATCGGGGTTCGAAGACGTGCAATGGGAGTACACCGGTCGGCAGCAGCACGGAGCCGAGCGGGAACATCGCCATCCGTTGCGTGAGCGGGGTCAACGGCATCACGTTTCGTATCGCTCGGTCATCACGAACCTCCCGGTGCCAACGCATCCACCGACGGACCTGGCGGTGAAGCGCTCATCGTGCCTGGGAGCAATGCCCAGATCGGCTTGGCGAGTTCGTTGGCCTGTTGCAAACTGCCCTCCGGCACGTTGACGATCAGGGCGAATTCGACGGTTCCCGTCGCTGTCGGGAAATACCCGGAAAGCGCTTTGGACACGCTCAGCGTGCCGGTCTTGCCGAAAAACTGCCCAGCGAACTTCGTCCCGACGAATTCCTTGGCAAGCGTGCCCGACTGGCCGGCGACCGACATCGCGTCGTGAAACACACCGGTACCGCCCTCCCTGGCGAGCACGGCGACCATGGCGTCGCATGTCACCCTGTTGGCGTGGTCCAGTCCGCTGCCATCGACCATCGACACCCCAGGGATACCCCATCCCGTGAGGTGCGTCATGACGGCGGCGGCACCGTCGGCGCGCGTGCCTTTCCCGGCCACCTTGACACCGATCTCGCGCAACATCATCTCTGCCGTGTTGTTGTCGCTGTTCGTCAACATCTCCTTGACGATGTCGGTCAACTTCGCCGACTGGACAGCGGTGATCGCCACCTGGCCCGGTGGCATCGTGTCGGCGCTGGCGTTGCCGTCCACGGCGATGCCGTTCTGTACGAGCAACGCCTTGAGGCGCTGGGCTGCGACGAGTGGCGGATTGACCCCTTTGCGGATACCGGCACCGAAACCACCCTGCTTGGGCGTCCAGCCATCGTTGAGCAGCAGCGCACTTGTCGGCCCCACGCCGCTGGCGGTATTCGGCACGTCCTGCGTCCAGCTGGGGTCGTAGCGCTCCTGGTCGTAGCGACTGTCGTCGCCGATGATCCCGCCGGTGATGTGGGTGACGCCCGCTGCTTTGAGTTGCGATGCGAGCTGCTCGAACGGCGTGACGTTGAACGGCGTGTGGGAACTGAATCCGCTGTTGATGTAGTCGGCAGTCGACAGCAGCGGATCGCCGCTCCCGACGAGATACAGGTCTCCCTGGACGATGCTGCCGGCAACGGTCCCGTTGAGCGACGTCGAATAGGTGAAATCGGGTCCGAGTACGTCGAGGGCCACGGCAGCGGTGAACAACTTGAGGTTACTCGCCGGGACGACCGGCTGCTGGCCGCCGGAGTCGAGCACCTCGCTGCCGTCGACGCTGACGACGAAACAGGTGCCGTCCTTCGGGAGTGCCTTGACGACCGGCGCCAACGAAACCGCATACCCGCGTCTGCGTACGTCGGTCGCCAGGAAAACCGGCATGCGGCGTGCTGACAACAGCGGTGCAAGCGGCGTCGTGATGGTCGGGGCGATACCGGTGGTCGGTTTCGCTCCGATGTCGGCATTGGCAAGTTCGTTGCGGGCATGTGTCCACACGACTCCGAAGATGATCAACGGGATCAGTCCGGCGATCAGGAAGCCGGTGAGCGCAAATGCCTTCTTCACACCATTCCTCTGGACGTGCGGAAATCGGCGTAGCGATACAGATGGCCGAGAGCCGTCACCGCCCGGTTGGCGCTGGCGTAGCACAGTCGACCTGACGCCCGTACAGCCACCGGACCGGGGTTGTCGGGGTCGGCGACTGCAAGTTCCGTCGCCGTCAGGATCGGCTTGGACGTCTCGCGGCTGATCTCGTCCGCCGCCTCGGCGAAGCGTATGTCCTGGCGCTCGTGGTACGACACGATCCGGTCGAGCCCGTAGTCGGGGAAGTACCGGCCTTCCTTCATCAAACGGGCCTGGTTCGACTGGATACCCAAGCCGAGGTAGATGACGGCATCGACGTCGGGGTGTTCGGCAATCAGACGCATAACAGCAGGAATCGTCTCACGCGTTTCGCCGCCGGCGCAGTCGACCGGATTGCTCCGGCTCCAACGCGGCGGGAGCAGTTTGTCGATCGACTCACGGAGGTCGTCCGGAAGCGTCAGCAGATTGAGGTCCGGATCGCGGGTGATGGCATCGGCGGTGACGACCCCCCAGCCGCCTGCGGTGGTCAGCACGACAACGTTCGGCCCTTTGGGGAGCGGTTGCGTAGCAAAGGAGGCGGCAGCCTCGAACGCTTCTTCGACGGTCGCCGCTCTTGTCACGCCGGCCTGGCGCATCGCCCCATCGAAGACCTTGTCGTCAGCGGCGAGCGCACCGGTATGGCTTGCAGCGGCGTTCGCTCCCCCGGCAGTGGCACCACCCTTGAGCACGACAAGCGGCTTGCGGGCGGCAACCTCACCGAGACGCTTCGTCAGGCCGACCCCGTCATTGATGCCCTCGAGGTAGGCGAGACCGACCGTCGTCGCCGGATCGGTCGAATACCAGTCGAGATAATCAGCGACGCCGACGGCCGCAGCATTTCCGGCCGACACCGCCCTACTCACGCCGACGCCGGTCTGACGTGCGAGGTTGAGGAAACTCGAAACGAAGTTCCCGCTCTGGCTGGCGACCCCGATGCCACCCTTGGGCGGGAACGGGGCGACGATCTGAGCGCACAGGTCAGCGGGGGTCGAGACCACGCCCTGGCCGTTCGGTCCGGCAAGCAGCATGCCGATGTCATCGGCGAGTGCGACGAGTTGGGCCTCCGAATCGCGTCCCTGACCGCCCGCTTCTCCGTAGCCGGCAGAAGTGACGAACGCGGCCGTGATGCCCTTCTGGGCACATGCAGCCAACAGCGAGGGGTTTGCGGCAGACGGTGTGCAGACGAAAACGAGATCGGCCTGACCCTCCGGTAACTCCTCGATCGTTGCCACCGATTTGATCCCGAGGACCTCCTCACCCTGGAGGTTGGTGGCGAAGACATTCCCTGCGTAGCCGCTGGCCAGGATGTTGTGGAGGCTGACGAAACCGAACTTGCCGGGATGGCTGCTGGCCCCGGCGACGACGATGCCCTTGGGGTTGAACAGTGCGTTGAACTGGGCGTCGGTCGGTCGGTGCCGCTGTCTGTGAGCTTGGGCGACCGGCGCTGCCAGTTCGACGAGTGCATCGACGGCGACGACGCTGCCATCCGTACGCACGATCAGTGGGTTGAGGTCGACGCTTGCGACATCAGGCCGAGTTGCCGGCAAATGCGACAACCCGACGAGCAGGGCGACGAGGCCGTCCCGGTCCACCGGCGCTTCCCCGCGGAAGCCACCGAGCAGCTTCTGCGTCGCCATCCCTTTGACCATCTCGATCGCATCCTGGTCGCTGATCGGCGCTGGACGGAACACGACATCGGCGACCGCTTCGGCGAGGATTCCCCCGACCCCGAGCATCACATTCATCCCGAACTGCGGGTCACGTACGAGCCCGACGATGAGTTCACGGATACCGGAGATCATCGGAGCGACGAGCAGCGAGACCTCTCCGTCACCTTCCGTAGCGGCACCGAGCAGTTCGGCTGCAGCCCTCGCCACGGCAGCAGCGTCGCCCAGGCGCAGTCGGACGAGCCCGCGCTCTGTCTTGTGAGCGATGCGGTCGCCGTTGAGCTTGAGAACAACGGGAAATCCGACAGCCTGTGCCGCCGCGACCGCTGCGTCGGCGTCCGAGACGATGCGCTCGTCCGGAAACGGGACACCGAACTCGCTCAGCAGCGCTTTGGAATCCGCCTCTGACAGCGTCCGGTTGGGTGATGGCTCGGCCATCGATGGAGTAGACACGACCGCCCAAGCTAGCGGACCGCCTGCCACCGATAGGGGTCTGCGGGACGACATCGACGAGACGCGTGGGCTACCGTCGGGCTGGTTTCCGCCGATCCGGTGGTCGAACGATCAGGGGGTCGTGTGATGGATTTCGCAGGAAGAATCGCCGTTGTCACCGGTGGCGGCAGTGGCATCGGCCGTGAACTCGTACGCCAACTTGCAACGGCCGGTTGCGACGTCGCGACGTGTGACGTCTCTCCGGAGAACATGAAGGAGACGAAAGCACTCGCAGATACCGGCGCAGCCGCTGGGGTGCGCGTCGTCACGTTCCAGGCCGATGTCTCCGACGAGCGACAGCTCGAAGCATTCCGCGACTTCGTCGCCTCCGAACTGCGCACCGATCACATCAACCTGCTGTTCAACAATGCAGGCATCGGCGGCGGCGGCAGCTTCGTCAGCGATGATCGCCTCGAGTGGGAAAAGACGTTCGGAATCTGTTGGGGTGGCGTGTACGGCGGGACACGGGCGTTCATGCCGATGTTGCTGGCGAGCGAGATCGGCCACGTCGTCAACACCAGCAGCGTCAATGGGTTCTGGGCGTCGATCGGGCCTGGTGTCCCGCACACGGCCTACAGCGCCGCCAAGTTCGCCGTGAAAGGCTTCACCGAGGCGCTGATCACCGACTTCCGCGTCAACGCACCGCATCTGAGCGCCTCGGTCGTCATGCCTGGCCATATCGGTACGTCGATCGTCATCAACTCAGGGCTGATGCACGGGAGGAATCCGAAGGAGTTGACTGACGATCAACTCGCCGAGATACGCGAACGGATCGGCCGGACTGGAATCGACGTTTCGGCTGCCAGCGATGAAGACATCCGCCAGCGGGTGATGTCACAGGGAGAATCGTTCCGTGACACTGCCCCGACGAGCGCCGCTGAGGCAGCGACGGTGATCCTCGATGGCGTGCGCGCCGGTGAGTGGCGGATCCTCGTCGGCGACGACGCCGTGCTCCTCGATGAACTGGTTCGCGCGTCTCCTGGACATGCCTACGAGCCTGACTTCATCGATCGCCTACGCGCCGCTGGAGGCGTCGGCTTCATCGCCCGCAGTGGCAGCCACGGCGTCGAGTGACGATCCGCTGTGTGGCGTGACCCGCAGCGCCTCAGCTCGCTCGAAGAATCTGTTGCACCATCAGCGTCGTCATCGGGCCGGCCCGTTCTTGCGGGATGAGGTGACCAACGGGCAATTCGACGAGTTCGCCGTGCATCACTGCCTCGCGTATCGCCCCGGCTATGGCTGATGTCGACCCACCGATCCTCGAGACCGGCGACGATCAACGTCGGCGCAGTGATCGCTCCGACCAGTTCGGTGATGTCGACCCGTGTGTCCAAGTCGATCCGCGCAGCAGAACCCGGCGCGATGCTGGCGGCCATCATCGGCACCATCGCCTCGACACCGTCACCCGAATGGTTCGAACGTCGCGCTCGTGAAGCCATCGGCCATCGCGTAGCGGGCGAGCAGTTCGCGATCGGTGGCGATCAGGCTGGTCCACAAACCGAACGTGAACTTCATCCGCGTAACGGTTTTCGACCATCCGGCGACCGAGGTGATCGACGCAACCCGGTGCGGAGCCAGCGAACCGATCGCCAGGGCGACGACAGCACCGAGCGACCAACCGCCGACGTGATAGGTGTCGAATCCGGGATGCTGCATCACGCCGATCGACTGCCATGCCAGGGCGTCGACCTCGACTGGACCGTCACTGCGCGGCGATTCCCCGGAGCCTGGAAATTCCGTACGGACGACGACGTTTCCCTCGGCGAGCGCCGGGACCAGTGCATCCCAACTGGTGCGATTCGACGTTGTTCCGTGGAGTAGCAGCAACGGCGGCCCGCTGTCACCGTCGACGACGTAGCCGACTTCAGCACTTCCCTGCGGATGTTCTACACGGACGGTGGGCGTGGCCGCATGATAGCCAGATGGCTCAGTGCGCCGGGGGTGGCTCGAGTGCTGCTCTGAAGAGGTCGTGGAGGTGCTCGAGCCGTTGTTCGAGATGCTCGGCCATCAGCGGATCCTCGTCGAGCAGCCCGCCGAGGAACGGCGCATCGCTGAAGTAGCTGAGCAGCGCCCCGTACCCCGTCAACACCAGTTGGCGCGGGTCGTATCGCCGGAACGTGCCGGCATCCATCTCTCGCTCGAAATAGGCAACAGCGTGATCGAACGCCGGTCGCATCGCCGCCGCCAGGTCCAGCCCGAGGTGGGTCCCGCCGTCGATCGCCTCGCGCCGCAGCAGCCGGATGAAATCCGGATTATCGACGAAGAATTCGAAGCCGGTGGTCATCACCCGCTGAGCCTTCGCCCATCCGGTTTCGCTCGGCACCATCGCACTCTGCAAGCGAATGTACCACTCGGAGATCGAACGCTCGAACACTTCCTCGTACAGCGCTTCCTTCGAAGGGAAGTGATGCAGCAGGCTCGGACGACGGATACCGACACCAGCGGCGATGTCGTTGAGCGACGTACCTTCATAGCCGTTTTCAGCAAAGCAGTGCAGTGCTTCGACGATGATCGCCTCTCGGGTCGAAAGCGGCTCGCTTGTCTCCAGCACTGTCATGACCCTAGAGCGCCACGCGGCGATACCGTGAACTTCATGCAGATTGTCTCGGCGCTCTTCGTGGAAAATTTCGAGCTCCGCAAAGCAGACGGTGGTGCAACCAGAATCGACATCAAAGGGGCGATGTTCTCGATGGCGTCGCCGTCGCCGGTGCCGGTCAGCATCGATCCGCACCTCGTTGCCCTGATCTTCTGCCCAGAGGGCGAGCCTGGCAACGGCGTCTTCGAGGTCGTGTTCCGTCAGGGAATCGACGAAGACGCAGAACAGATGGCCCGCAACGTCAGCCCCTTCACCGTCGACCCCGGCAAGTTCACGTACCGGCTCGTCAAGGGCGAACTCGAATTCGACGCCTATACACAGATCTTCGCCCACTGCCGGATCGACCGTGGGCCGTGGCATCTCGTGCCATTCACGTTGCTCCCCCCGCTGTAGTCCTGCTGCCCTGGGTACGGCGGTGTGCGGGTAAGGCGGTGTGCGGGAAACCGCACCGGGAAACCGTGTCGTGAAACGCAGTACCATCCACGATGTGCGAACGGCTTTTACTCCTGAACAAGACCAGCAAGCCATCGATCTGATCCGCGGTTTGGCTATGGATGCCCCGCTCTACGCCAAGAGCGGGCACCAGGGAACGGCGATGGCGCTCGCTCCCCTCGGCCACCTGCTCTACAGCAGGATCATGAATCACGATCCGGCGCGTCCCGACTGGCCGGACCGCGACCGCTTCGTGCTGTCCAACGGGCACGCCTCGATCCTGCAGTATTCGCTGCTGTACCTCAACGGTTACGGGCTGGAACTCGAAGACATCAAGCAGTTCCGCCAGTGGAAATCGAACACGCCCGGGCATCCTGAGGCGGAACAGACCGCCGGGGTCGAGGTCACGACCGGTCCGCTCGGTCAGGGATTCGCCAACGCCGTCGGCATGGCGCTGGCGGAACGCGAACTGCGCACCCGCTACGGCACCGACGTGCAGCACCACCATACGTTCGTCATCGCCGGTGACGGCTGTTTCATGGAGGGCGTCAGCCACGAAGCAGGTTCGCTGGCGGGCCATCAGGGACTCGGCGGACTCATCGCCTTCTACGACGACAACCACATCACCATCGACGGT
>Ga0123338_10004061_pt1 | contig 12933 bp, 9 predicted proteins | sample grotaG_FD_89793 | JGI IMG/M metagenome (GOLD analysis project Ga0123338, IMG submission 89793) | Glacier valley bacterial and archeal communities from Borup Fiord, Nunavut, Canada, to study Microbial Dark Matter (Phase II) -... | ecosystem: Environmental > Aquatic > Freshwater > Ice > Glacier ... | reverse complement strand
TTAAATTCTTGACCAAGTGCCGCAACTGAATAGGCTTTTTAGATTGGCTAAATTGGTATCCTTTGGTTATCTGGGCAGTTATCGTTTATAGCTCCAAATACAGGTTGGAAAAATGCCCGATTTTTTATTGAGGAACAAGTCTATTGGGTATTGGGGGACGTTGTCATGCAGAGCGCAGCGAAGCATCTCGCGTGGCGCAGTATTTTCAATCACTCGCCCCGTTGCTAACAAATGATTTTACTGCGGCACGCGAGATGCTTCGCTGCGCTCTGCATGACAACGTCCCCCAATACCCAACACCCAGAGCTTAACGACTCTCAGATTAAAGGGCCTATTGCAGGTAAACCAGTACACATCTCTCCTTCAACCCACTCACAACGTGCGAACGCGGCGGCCTCTTCTGACTCTCGGCGCGGCGCTGGGCCTGCTCGGGCTGGTGGGCGGCACGGGCGGGACAGGCTCTATCCGGCTCGACCACCAACCGCTGACGGCCGCCGCCCCCGACCCGCTGCCGCGCCCACTCAACTTTCCCGTGCCGGTGACGGTGCTGCGGCCGGTGGCCGACGAGCCGGCGGCTTTCGAGCTGGGCCGGGCGCTGTTTTACGACCAGATTTTATCGGGCGACGGCACCGTGAGCTGCGGCTCGTGCCACGAGCAAAGCAAGGCGTTCACCGACGGGCGCGCCCTGGCGGTGGGCGTGGGTGGGCAGCGCGGCCCGCGCAACGCGCCCGCCCTGCAAAACCTGCGCTGGCGACGCGGCTTCATGGCCGACGGCGGCGCGCGCGGGTTGGAGCTGCAAGCCCTGGCCCCGCTCAGCAGCCCGCTCGAAATGCACCTGCCGCTGGCCGAAGCCCTGGCCCGGCTCAACGCCAACGCGGCCTACCGCCGCCGGTTCGCGGCGGTGTTCGGGCCGGGCACGATTGACACGCCCCAGCTGCTGCGGGCGCTGGCCGCTTTCACGGCCGCGCTCACCAGCGCCCGCTCGCCCTACGACCGCTGGGCGCGCCACGAGCCGGGCGCGCGGCTCAGCCCGGCCGCGCTGCGGGGCCGGGTGCTGTTCGCGGGCCAGTGCGCCGGTTGCCACGCGGGCGAGCTGTTCACCGACGAATCGTTCCGCAACAACGGCCTCGACCGGCGCTGGCCCACCGACTCGGGCCGGGCGCGCATCAGCCTGCGCCCCGCCGACGCGGGCCGCTTCAAGGTGCCGAGCCTGCGCAACGTAGCCCGCACCGCGCCCTACATGCACGACGGTCGCTTTCGGAGCCTGCCCGCCGTGCTGGCCCACTACGCCCACGGCGTGCGCCCCTCCCCTACCCTCGACCCGCTGCTGCGCCCGCCCGGCCGTCGCCTGGGCCTGACGCTGAGCGCGAAACAACAAGCCGACCTGCTGGCTTTTCTACACACGCTTACCGACGAGGAATTTCTGCGCGACCCGCGCCTGGGGCCGCCGGAAACCGAGCCGGACAAGGCGTTTGTTCGCTCCCGCGTCGTGGCCGTTCGATAGTAACTTTCGGTGCGTTTTCACCGCTGACTTTTTTATTGAGTTTACCAAGACATGAGACGTTAGACAGGAGACATGAGACTTTTTCTGGGTTTATACAGCGCTAAAAGACAAAAAGAATGTCTCATGTCTCCTGTCTAACGTCTCATGTCTTAGTAAACTCAACCAACTCCCCCATGCCGTCCGCCCCTCGTTCCCGCTTGCTACCCCTGGCGCTGGTCAGCCTGTTGAGCCTGAGCGCCTGCGGCTCGAAAGACGGGGGCGGCGGCAACGGCCCCGACCCGGCACCGGCCGCGCCCACGGCCTATGCGCTGGCCGTGCCGACGGGCTTTCCGGCCCCGCTGCTGCCGGCCGACAACCCGCTCACCAACGAGGGCGTGGCGCTGGGGCGGCAGCTGTTTTATGAAAAGCAGCTTTCGCGGGATGGCTCGATGAGCTGCGGCTCGTGTCATCAGCAGAGCAAGGCGTTCACCGACGGGCGCGCCCTGGCCGTGGGCATCGACGGCAAGGCCAATCCGCGCGGCGCGATGTCGCTCGTGAACCTGGCCTGGAGCACGCAGCTGACCTGGGACGGCGCGTTTACGGCCCTCGAAAAACAAGCGCAGCAACCCATCGAAAACCCGATTGAGCTGCACCAGCCGCTGCCCGTAGGCGTGGCCCGCTTGCAAGCCGACAGCCGCTACCCGTCCCTGTTTCAGGCCGCGTTCGGCACGCGCGTCATCACGCCTGAGCTGACTTTGCGGGCGCTGGCCCAGTTCGAGCGCACGTTCGTGTCGGCCGGCTCGCGCTACGACCAGTACCGCGTCACGCGCCAGGGCTTTACGGCCGACGAGGTGGCGGGCTTGCAGCTCTACACGACGCACATCGCGCCGGGCGTGGTGCGCGGGGCCGAGTGCTTCCACTGCCACACCCAGCCGCTGCTGTCATCCAATTACGAAGGGCGCTTTTTCAATAATGGGCTGGATTTGACCTTCGCCGATGCCGGCCGTGGCAGCGTGACGGGCGCGGCCGCCGACCGGGGCAAGTTCATCGCCCCGACGCTGCGCAACATCGAGCTGACGGCCCCTTACATGCACGATGGCCGCTTCAAAACCCTCGAAGAGGTGCTCGACCATTACTCCGACCACGTGCAGATGGCCAGCCCCGGCCTCGACCCCAACCTCATTCAGGGCCTCAACAACCCGCCCTTCGGCACCCACATGGGCCTGACCGCCACCGAGAAAAAACAGGTCATCGCGTTTCTCAAAACGCTGACCGACCAGCAGTTCGTAGCCGACAAGCGGTTTTCGGACCCCAACTAGCGATGCCATTTCACGGTCGGTATATGTGGCGCACGCAACGACCCGGGCGGGCGGCTTTTAACTAGGCTGACCTTCGGTTCGCCGCCCGCCCGGTTTGGTTTGAACAGCCCGCCTGAATAGCTTTGGAAACCAACGCCCCATCCAACGCCAAGCGGGCGGGCGGCAAAAAGCCGCCCGCCCGCGCTACGCTGACCTTGAAACCGCTGTTGCCTTCGGGTGGCTCGGTGCCCTGCTACCGGGTCGAGGTGGTAGCGGTGGCCGTGCGCGGCGCGGCGCTGGCCGGCGCGGCCGCCACGCCCGGCTGCCGCACGATGCTCAGCTGGCGCGTCGCGCCGGCTACGGCCACGCTGATGCCCACGTTGTCGAGCAGGATGCTGCCTTCGCTGTAGCCGAAAACCGGCGTGCCGTACACCGCTTTGCCAAAATTGCCCCGGAACGCTTCCGCCTCGCGGGGGCTGATTTTGACGCGGTAGCTGACGGTGGGGAACGCGGCCGAGGCCACGGCGAACGTCTCGGTGTCGGCGTTGTAGCTCTTCAGCGTGAAGCCCATCCACTCGGCCGTGTTGGCGTAGGCACCCAGCATCTGGCCCAGGCCCTGCTGCTGGAACAAGGCCACTTGGTCGAGCTTGCGGGCGGTGCGGGCCTCGAAGTCCACGGTTTTCTCGAACTCGCCCTTGCGCGCCCACTTCTCGTAATTGTAGCGGGCATAGGCCCCAATGCGGTCCACGGTGGCGGGAATGCGCCACACCTTGAGGTGCGCGTCGCGGCTGACGCTGGCCAGGTACTTGCCGTCGGGGCTGAACGCCAGGTTTTCGATTTCGGCCGTGTGCAGCTCACCCGACAAGTCGGCCACGAGCAGGCCCGTGACGGCATCCCAGATTTTAACCTTGCGGTCGCCGCCGCCCGTGGCCACGAGCTGCCCGTCGGGGCTGAAGGCCGTGGCCCACACGTCGGAGACGTGGGCCGGCAGCACCAGGCTCTCCTTCTGCGTGCGCACCTCCCACACGCGGGCCGTGTTGTCCCAGGCCCCGCTCACCACGTAGCGGCCGTTGGGCGAGTAGCGCGCGTCCCACACTTCGTCGGTGTGGCCCCGGAGCACGTTTTTCTCGCTCCAGTCGCGCGTGTTCCACACCCGCACGCTGTGGTCGCCGCTGGCCGTGAGCAGCTCCGTGCCGTCGGGGCTGAAAGCCACCGAGGTAATGGCGTTTGAGCGGCCCTGGACCGTTTTCTGAGGGTTGTAACCCACGGCCGGCGCGGTGTTTTCGGCTAGCTTGGGTTCTTTGATGGCCGCCACGCGCGCCCCGCTGAACGTGTCGAAAATGAGCGACTGCCCGTCCCAGCCGGCCGTGGCCAGCAGCTTCGAGTCGGGGCTGAAAGCCACGTCGCGCACGTAGTCGGTATGGTCGGTATTCTTGCGCAGCAGCTCGCCCGTGAGCGCGTCCCACAAAATCAGGGCGCGGTCCACGCCGCCCGAGGCGATGAAGCGGCTGTTGGGGCTGTACTTGACGGCCACCACGTCGTCGGTGTGGCCCTTGAGCGTGAGCACCACCGCGCGGGTGGCCAGGTCATACACGCTGATGTCGCGGCCCAGGCCGCAGACCACCACCCGCTTGCCGTCGGGGCTGTAGTCGAGGCCCAGCAGCGGGGCCTTCGTGTCGATGTCGAACTGCAAGTTAGCCCCCGGCACGGCAGTGGGGTTATTCGGGTTCTGGCCCTGCGCCTGGGCGGGCCGATTGCTCAGGCCCGCGAGTATTAAGCCCGTGAGCAAAAAAGTAAAAAGATTTTTCATGGAGAATAAAGGCGGAAATTAGAAAAAGGGTAAGCGTTGATTTAGTTATTATTAGTGTTAATCACGCGGCGCATTCCGCGCATCAAGCAGCATGTGCCGCATGACCAGCGCGCGCCAATTCCGCTGCGCGCTGCCTGCCTGACGAACGCAGGCAGGCAGGCTAATACAGGCCGCCTACCTGCCGTTCGGGCAGGGCGGGCACGTCGGGCAGCCGCGTGGGCGGGCGATGCTCGGCCGAAGCCGTGTCGGTGAGCGCGGCCAGAAAGGCCAGCAGTTGGGTTTGTTCGGTGGGCCGCAGCGGGCGTGGCAGCCGGGCGCGGTGAAAGGGCGTTTCCAGCACGTCGGGCAGCGTGGCGGCCTGCCCGTCGGCGTTGTAGGGCGGCGTGAGGGCGACGTTGCGCAGGGTGGGCGTTTTCACCCAATCGCCGGGCCGCACCTCGTAGCGGCGGCCGTCGCGGAAGGCCGGCCCGGCGTGGCAGCCGGCACAGCCCAAGCCGCGCGGCGCGGCCTGGGCAAACAGCTGTTCGCCGGCGCGGGCTTCGGCCGGCAGCACGGCCCGGCCGCGCCGGGCGCGGTCGTAGGGCGCGTCGCGGCTGCCGAGGCTACCCACGTAGGCCGTCAGCGCCGCGTCGAGGCCCGCCGCCGACACCGGCGCGCCCAGAGCCCGCCGGAAAAGCTGCTGATATTCGGCGCTCTGGCCCAGGCGGTCCGTAATCTGGGCGTAGGAGTTGCCCAGCTCTTCGGGGTTTTCGACCACCTGCCGCACCACGTCGGCCAGGCTGCCGGCGCGGCCGTCGTGGAAAAACGCCCGCTGCCCGGCCGCTTCGAGCAGCGTGGGCGAGTTGCGGCGCAGGTTGGCCGTGAAGCGCGTGGCCCGCGCCGTGATGCGGTGGTCGGTGAACGCCTTTTCGGGCCGGTGACACGAGGCACAGCTGCGGCGGCCGTTGCCGGAGAGCGCCGGCTCAAAAAATAGCATTTTGCCCAGTGCTCGTAGCTCACCAGCCCGTGGGGTCGGGGTCAGGATAAGGGCTGCTGCTGGCTGGCCGGCGCGCGCGCAACTCAGCAGCGCTGAACAAACCACGACCAGCACAGTGAAAATTCGAGCCGACATCTAGAAAGCAGGTTCTTACTTCGGGTACTTACTTTTAGGTAGGAACACGACAAAACTACTGACCGCACCGGCCAGCCAGACGGGTATTTCGCCGAATAGCGTCAGAATCAAGCTGAACGACACCGCCGGTTGGGTGAGCGGGTGGCTCGCCGCTTCAAACGCGAAAAAGCCCAACCAACCGGCCGGGCTTCTTGTCAGCGAGCAAAACGCATTACATAATAGTAAGATAAGTATTATTTGCTTTCTATTGAATGTAACAATAATTATAAAACGCCGCGACATGAACAAGACCCGTAGCGTCGGTCTCTCGCGCGGCCAGCCGTGGTCAGCCGCAGTCAGGTCACGGGTACCGCTGGCGCGGGGCTGGTTCGGGGCGCGGGCCGCCGCCGCCGCTGGGTGGGTTCCTCGTCGCCGAGCAGCAAGCCCCAGGGCTTGAGGTCCTCGATGCGGTCGCACACGATTTTGAGGATGGCGATGATGGGCAGGGCCAGAAACATGCCCGCCACCCCGCCGATGGCGTTGCCCACGAGCACGCCCACGATGGCCACCAGCGCATTAACCTTGATTTTAGAAGCCACGATGCGCGGAATAAGGAAGTGATTGTCGATGAACTGAATGGCTACATAGACCCCCACCACGCCCAGCGGGTAGCCGTAGCCGTCCTTGGTCACAAAAGCCATGAGCACGGGCAGGGCGATGGCCACGAGGCCACCCACGTAAGGAATGAAATTGAGCAGCGCGCCGAGTACGCCCAGCAGCAGCGCGTACGGCACGCCCAGCACCAGCAGGCCAGCCACGTTGAGCACGGCCACGATGCTGCCCTCGATGAGCAGGCCAATCATGTAGCTCTGAATGGCGGCCTTGCTTTCGCGCAGCACTTCGCCCACCCGCCCATCGCGCCGCTTGCTGGCGAACACCAGGGTCAGAAACTCGACCAGCCGCTGCTGATACAAAAACAGCAGAAAAATATACACCGGGATGAGCGTCGCCATCACGACCAGGCCCGACACGGCGCTGAGCGTGCCGCCGAGCAGGCCGGCGGCCCGGCTGCTGGCCTCATTGGCGTAGCTGAGCAGCTTCTGATTGGTGAGGCCAAAGCGCTCGTTGAGCCACTGCGTGAGCTGGCCCGTGGTGGCCAGCAGCTTGGTTTTGAACACCGGCAGCTCGCTGCTCAGCGAGAGGGCCTGGTGGTAGATAAAATAGAAAAGCCCCAGCAGCCCCACCACGCCCAGCACCACCGTCAGGCCAATGGCCAGCAGCGGCGGCACCCGGTGGCGCAGCAGCCAGCGCTCGACGGGATGCAGCATGATGGCGAAGATGGCGGCGAACAGCAGCGGAAAAATCAGGTCGGCGGCCACGTGCAGCGTAAGCACGAGCAGGGCCAGGCCGAGCAGAATAACCGGCGCTTTGATGGTCAGCGGCAGGCGCAGCTCGGTGGTTGGGGTGGGGTCAGGGGGCAGGGTCGTCATGTAAAAAAGGATAAAGTCGGCGGGGCAACCGCAGAAAACAGCGCGCGGGGCCACGCGAAGTGCGTTGAACGTAAGAAGCCGCGTCGCCGCCGTCAGCGGGGCGGCGGCTGTTACGTGGTCGCTACTGAGGTTTGGTTACTTGCTTTCAGGGCGTGGGTTCGCGCGAAGTTTCGCGGGGAGCAGACGATACCACCCTATTTGGTTTTGGTTTGAAACCAGCAACCAGCAAAAACCGGCTACCCCCGACATCAGCTAATGGCTCACGTGAGAGCAGCTCCCAACTAAGCCCGGCAGTTTGCCGTTATGGCCCGGTTGCGGCACGATGCTTGGCTACGGACCGTTGGTACACTACCTTTTCACTTTATTTCCCTCAGACCATGAAAATTTTTCGTTCAATTCTGCCGCTCCTGTTGCTGAGCGCCGTGCTGACCAGCACCTTCAGTGCCCAGGCGCAAGAGCACAAGCCCCTGAGTCCGCAAGCCAAAGGGGCCATCATCGGCGGGGGCAGCGGGGCCATTCTCGGGGCCGTCATCAACAAGCGCAACCGGGGCGTGGGCGGGGTCATCGGCGGCGTAGTCGGGGCCGGAGCGGGCTACGCCGTGGGCAAGAGAGTGGACAACAAGCGCAAAGCCCGCGCCGCCGCTGCCGCTGATGCGCGCCGCGTAGCTGCCGCCCGCCAGGCCAGCGCCACGCGCGAAGCCTCGGCCACGCGCCGCGCTTCAGCCGCGCCGGCCGTAGTGGCCGGTACCGCCGCCGTAGCCGGCGCGGCCGCGCTCGCCGCCACCTCGGCCGGCAAGCCCGCCGTCAGCGCCGACTACCTGCCCAACCCCGCCCCGCAGGACCCGGCCAATCCCTACGCCAGCGCCCCCTATCGCCAGCGCAGCTGGTAATGAGCGGTTACCAAACACGAAGCCAGCAACGAGGCACATCTTGTTGCTGGCTTCGTGTTTGACCCGCGCTCAGGCGCGGCGCGCGCCGCCAAATAATTGCTTTCAACAAAATTCCTCTTGCTCACCTTATTATGCGTTTTTCTTCGCTTCAGCTGTTAGCCCTCGCCGCGTTGCCCTTGCTCTCGCAGTGCGGCTCGCCCCAACCGGCAACTACCGCCACCACGACTTCCCCAGCCGCCTCCGTAACGACCGCCGCGCCGGCCACCGGCAATACCAACAGCGCCGTCAGCGTCGCCGACCTGAACCGGCAATTCATCGCCGCCTGGAACGCCCACGACCTGGAAAAGACCCTGAGCTACCTCGCCGACGACGTGCAGCTGCTGCAAGGCAGCGCCCACTTCAGCGGCAAAGCCGAAGTCAGCGACAAATGGGTACGCGCCACCCAGTCCACGCTTAACAACCTGAAATTGAGTACGGTCAGCGCCGCCACCACGCCCCAGCTCGCCTACGAGGCAGGCACGTTCGCCGTGGAAGTGCAGCCCGCCGGCCCCGGCCAGCCCGCCGGCTACGGCCAGGGAAACTTCCTGCTGCTCTGGAAGCCCGCTGCCGACGGTAAGTGGCAGCTCAGCTACGCCCAGTTGGAAGGCTTGCCGGTGCGGCGGCGCTAACGTTGGCGTGTCTGGGACGTGTTGGAATGGTTTTTTAAGTTGAGTTTACCAAGACACGAGACGTTAGACACGAGACATGAGACTTTCGACGGGAAAAGTCTCATGTCTCATGTCTAACGTCTCGTGTCTCAACTAAAATCAAACTCAGGACAGATTCAGCAACCCAATGCCGCCGGGGCCGCCCCGGCGGCATTCGTATGTTTAGCCCCCGCCAACCGCCCACCCGCCATGCTCTCCTCCACCCATCTCGCCGGCCTGCCCGCCGCCCCGGCCCTGCAACGCCTGGCCCAGGCGCTGGCCGTGCTCGATGCCATTAACTCGCCCGACTGGGAATACCGCTACTTTTCCTACAACCCGGCCTGGGGCGAGCACGAAGCCCTGCTTGAAATGCGCGACGGCGAGGGCGACCAGGTGCTGCTCTTGTTTCGGCCCGAAGGGTGCGTCATCAATGGCTTTTCGCACGAAATCGCCCCGCCGCCCGACAAGGCCCAGCTCACGCGCGGCTTGCCGACGGCGTTTCACGATTTCATGTTCGGCGAGCCGGTCAGCTCGCTCGGCACTACTTGCTGCCTCTGGTACACGCCCGCGCTGGGCTGGCAGACGGGCGTAGTGGCCGACCCCGACGACGGCTCGGCCGACTTGCTGGAGATGTTCGACAACGACCCGGCCACCTACGCCGCCTGGGCCACGGAGTATTACACCGACGAAACCGACCGCAAGCCTATCACGCCCGCCGCCGTCGCGCCCGTCTATCGCCACGAGGTGCTCACCAAAGTCCACGTGCTGGCCCTCGTGGACGAAACCCCCGATTGGACCTTGCTCACCGCTGACTTGCAGGAGATTGGCTACCCGTATGCGTTCGGCTGAGCGATGGCGGGCGGCTGACTAGTTGCTGACTAGCTTGCGCTTATGAACCCCCGGCCCGACCAGGAACCCCGCTTCGTTTCGCCGCTCTCCGACTACGGCTTCAAAGTCACGTTCGGCAACCAGCACAAAACTCTGTTTCTGCGCCAGGCGCTGCAAGCGCTGCTGGCTTCGCCGGTGCCCATCGAGTCGGTGTCGTTCGAGCAAACCACGTTTGAGGGAGCTACGGCCGACAGCCGCGCCGGCCTCTACGACCTGGCCTGCACCGACGCGGCGGGCAATTATTTTCTGGTCGAGATGCAGGTTGGGCGCTTCCCGCAGTTCTTGCAGCGCATGAAGTTTTACGCCTTCACCAAGTTCAATACCTTGGTCAAGCGCGGCGATTTCGACTTCGCCCGCCTGCCGCGCATCTACGGCGTGGGTATCTTGCAGCACAGCATTTTCCCGGACCTGCCTGGCTACCACCAGCTCGTAAATTTGCGTAACGCCGAGGGCGCGCTGCTCGACACCCAGCTGCAGCTCATCACCGTCGAGCTGGCCAAATTCGACGAGAACGCCCCCGCCATCACCGACCTCGAAAAGCTGCTGCACTTTATGAAAAGCCTGACCAAACTCCGCCAACTGCCCGAATACCCGCTCTTCTACCGCGAGCAGTGGCTTCGCGAAGCCATCGAAGAGCTGGACCGCACCGCCATGAGCGCCGACGAGCGCGCCTACCTCGAAATGAGCATCGCCCGCGAAGCCGTCGTTTTGCGCAGCCAGAAAGATGATGTCGAGCAAGCCCGCGCTCAAGCGTTGGCTGAGGGCAAGGCTGAAGGGGAAGCTATGGGTAAAGCCGAAGGTAAAATGGAAGCAGAGGTCGCCCTCATCCAATCCATGTTGCGCAGCGGCGGTCTCAGCTTGGCGCAAATTGCCGAGTACACGGGTAAAACGGTAGCGTTCGTGACCGAAATTAAGGCCCGGTTGCGGTAGTCCGCCGCTGCTATAAAAATCCGCCGCAAATGACTGTGCCGGAAAGCTGAACCACGCGCAACTGGTGGAGCAATACTAAGCGACAGCTGATTCAGCAACCACAGAATGGCCCAAACTATTTGAGCAGCATGATGAACATCTATGAGCTTCTGGATTTTCTTCGCCGTAGGCCGGCCATGTACATCTGGCACAATAGTGTCACTCACCTACGAGTTTTCGTTGACGGGTATTTTTTTTGCCAATCACCGACTGGCAGCAACTTGTCAACCGAACAGCCTGATTTTTTTGGTGGCTTTAATCACTGGGTCGCTGATGAGCTAGGTTTTGATGGAACGAGTAGCGGATGGGCAGGAATGATTGCAACTCGTAGCATTGTTCCCGAACATGGGTTGTGGTTGTTTTACCAATTGCTTGACAAATATCGAGGCTTTCATCCACGGACATTAATGGAGGTCGAGTTCAAAATACCCGTGCTTTCCACTGTCAGGAATGGGAGTCTAGGTAGCGGTAGTTGGTCTGAATCCCATTCTAACCGGATACAATTCGCGAAAATCACCATCGAAGAAGTATTACCAGCGCAAGATTGGGTACAGTTAATTGTTAGGGTTGGCAACAATATTATTGAATTAGACAGCGCTGATAACGTGGTTTTGGCGATTGAAAAAGCACATGAAAAATTCGGCGTCACAACCCAGGACTGGAGCGTCCCCAATCACTAGTTCACACCTGGCTTGGTTGTATCATCACCTCAGACTCTCGTTTGCTATGGTGCTGGCTGGTGCGCTACTGACTTTCTCAACCCACGCCCAAACCATCCGCTCCCCCAACGGCCGCCTCGCTTTAACCTTCGCCCTCAGCCCAACGGGCGAGCCGACCTACCAGCTCCGCTACGGCCCGAAAACCGTGCTGCTGCCCAGCCGCCTGGGCATTTTGCTCAAGGACGCGCCGGGCTTCGAGCGCGGCTTTCGCGTCGAGCGCCTCGACAGCAGCCAGCACGACGACACCTGGACGCCGGTCTGGGGCGAGGTCAAAAGCATCCGCAATCACTACCGCGAGTTGGCCGTTACGCTCTCGCAGGCGGCCGGGCCGACTCGGCAGCTCGTGGTGCGGTTTCGGGTGTTCGACGACGGACTGGGCTTTCGCTACGAATTCCCGGAGCAGGCGAACCTGACGTATTTCGTCGTGGCCGATGAGCGCACCGAATTTAACCTGCCCGCCGACCACACCGCGTTCTGGATTCGGGGCGACTACGACACGAACGAATACATCTACTCGACCACCCGGCTCAGCGCGGTGGGGCCGGCCACGTACCGGCCCACGCCCGAAATCAGCACCCAAACGCCCATTCCCGGCAGCGCCGTGCAAACGCCGCTCATGCTGCGCAGTGCCGATGGGCTGTACATAAATATTCACGAGGCGGCGCTGGTGAACTACCCGGCTATGCAGCTGCTCGTGGACGGCCCCCGCCACGGCCTCACCAGCACCCTGGCCCCGAGCGCGGCCGGCCCCGACAGCAAGGCGTTTCTGCAAGCGCCCGCCCACACGCCCTGGCGCACGGTGGTCGTGGCCGACAACGCGCCCGCCATCCTGGCCTCGAAGCTCATTCTCAACCTCAACGAGCCGTGCCAACTGCCGGATGTGAGCTGGATAAAGCCCCAGAAATTCGTGGGCGTGTGGTGGGAAATGCACGTCAACAAGGGCAGCTGGTCGTATTCGGACGCGACCAACCTGAAGCTGGCCGACACCGATTGGAGCAAGCTCAAACCTAGTGGCCGCCACGCCGCCAATACGGCCAACGTGAAGCGCTACATCGACTTCGCCGCCAAAAACGGCCTGCAAAGCGTGCTGGTCGAGGGCTGGAACGTGGGCTGGGAAGACTGGTTCGGCAACTGGAAAGAAGACGTGTTCGACTTCGTTACGCCGTATCCTGACTTCGGCGTGGATGAGCTGCAAGCTTACGCGGCGGCCCGCAACGTGCGCCTCATCATGCACCACGAAACCAGCGGCTCGGCGACGAACTACGAGCGCCGGATGCCGGCCGCCTACGATTTCATGCAGGCCCACGGCTACGCGGCCGTCAAGACCGGCTACGTGGGGCGCATCATTCCGCGCGGCGAGCACCACGACGGGCAGTGGCTGGTGAACCACTTCGTGCGGGTGGCCGAGCAAACCGCCGCCCGCCACCTCATGGTGGACATGCACGAGAGCGTGCGCCCCACCGGCCTGCACCGCACCTACCCCAACTGGCTGGCCAACGAGGCCGCCCGCGGCAACGAGTTCAACGCCTGGAGCCAGGGCAACCCGCCCGAGCACGAAACCATTCTGCCCTTCACCCGCCTCATGGGCGGCCCGATGGACTACACGCCCG
>Ga0123338_10004056_pt1 | contig 12942 bp, 10 predicted proteins | sample grotaG_FD_89793 | JGI IMG/M metagenome (GOLD analysis project Ga0123338, IMG submission 89793) | Glacier valley bacterial and archeal communities from Borup Fiord, Nunavut, Canada, to study Microbial Dark Matter (Phase II) -... | ecosystem: Environmental > Aquatic > Freshwater > Ice > Glacier ... | reverse complement strand
GTTGGGGGGCGGCGAGTTCCGCCTGCTCTACTCCGTACGACGCCCCGCCGACGCTGCTCGGGCCGTAGCCATGGCGTAGAGCGGCACCACGCCGGGGCCACCAGCGACGAGCTGTACCGGTGCTGCCGCGGCTGCCGCGGCTGTCGCGTGGGCACCTTCGGCGTCGGACGGGGGCCACAGGAAGTAGGCCCCCAGCGGTCCGTGGAGCTCGAGGCGGTCGCCGGTGCGCAGGTCGTGCACGAGGAACGGCGAGACCTCACCCGTCGACACCTCGTCGACGGCGAGGACCACCCGCGGCCCCTCACCGGCCGAGGCGATCGAGTAGGAACGGGTCGCCTGGTAGCCGTCCTCCGCGGTGAGACGCACATCGAGGTGGGCCCCCGCCCGGTTGCCGGGCCAGGTGGGCACGTCGAGCACGATCCGCCGCGCCGAGGGGGTCTCGGGCGTGGCGCTGGCGACCGTTGCGGTGTGCCAGGTGACCCGCGAAGCGTTCACCAGTAACGCTCCTCGGTCCACGGGTCTCCGTGCATGTGGTAGCCCGCGCTCTCCCAGAAGCCCGGCTCGTCGGACGCCATCGTGGTCAGGCCCCGCACCCACTTCGCGCTCTTCCAGAAGTAGAGGTGCGGCACGAGCAGCCTTGCCGGCCCTCCGTGCTCGGGCGTGAGCGGCTCACCCTCGGCCTCGAAGGCCACCCACGCCTGCCCGTCCAGCACCTCGTCGAGCGGCAGGTTCGTGGTGTAGCCACCGACGCTGTGGGCCATGACGTAGTCGTGCTCTGTCTCCACCTCCTCGAAGAGGCGGTCGAGCGAGACACCGCGCCAGGGCATCTGCAGCTTGGACCAGTGCGTCACGCAGTGGATGTCGACGACGACGTCCTCCGGCCCGAGGGCCTGCAGCTGCTCCCACGTCCACATGTGGCGGCCGTGCTCGGTGACGATGGTGAAGTCCCAGTCGTCGGTGCTCACCTCGGGGGTGACGCCGGCCGAGAGCACCGGCCAGTCCTCGACGAGGGTCTGTCCGGGTGGGACGGCCGGGTCCGGCTCGCGGCGACGACCGGAGAACCCACGGGTGACGAACGACATCGGGCCTACCATCGGGTCGGGGATCTGCCTGGAAGAACGCTACCTATCCTTCCCCTCCACTTGTTGCGGTTGGCCCCGCGAATTTGGGCTCCTGAGGGCCTGAAACGCAGCCCACACCGCAACACGTCCGGAGGTGAGGTTGGGGGGCGCACCACCCTCAGGTACGGCGGGGGGTGGCGGCGGCGCGTCGTCGGTCTCTCGGGGCGGTGACCCACCAGCGGCGGGCGCTGCGGCTGAGCGCCGACTGCTCCGAGAGGCCGAGGAGGGCGGCGACCTGGCCGAGGGGCAGGTCGGTCGTCGTGAGGTAGTGGTGAGCGCGTTCGCGACGCACGGAGTCGAGCAGCTGAGCGAAGCCGGTGTTTTCGCGGGCGAGGGTCCGTTGCAGGGTGCGGGGGTGGACGGCCAGGAGCGAGGCGATGTCGCCGAGCTCGGGGGCGGAGGTGCCGAGGGTCTGACGGAGCGCGTCGGCGACCCGGGGGGCGAGCCCGTCGTCGGGTGGCGTCTGGCGCTCGAGGAAGTCGAGGGCCATGCGGCGGATGCCGGGGTCGGCGCCCTCGAGCGGGCGTGAGACGAGGCTGGTGGGGATGCGCAACAGCGCCGCCGGCCGGCCGGTGAGGACCCGGACGCCGAAGAACTCCTCGTAGACGCCGATCGGGGCGAGGGGTTCGTGTGACAGCTCCACCGTGCGCAGGCCGTAGGGTCCGCCGACGACCGAGCGCAGCAGCCCGTCGAGGAAGCCGAGGCAGATGTCGATCACCTGGCGCGGGGCCGGGAGGGGGCCGGGGGCGACCTCGTAGACGAGGGCGCTGACGCCCCGTACGCCGTAGGGGTCGGGGGCGAGCCGCACGCTCAGGGAGGGGGCGTGGACGAACATGTAGCGCGAGGTCGCGTCGAGCGTGTCGCCGACGGTGGGGGCGTTGACGATCGCCACGGCGAGCGGGCCGAGCAGGCCGATGTCCTGGTGACGCGAGACGAGGAGGCCGAGGTCGGGTCGATGGAGCCGAGCGGCGGCCAGCTCGAGCACGGTCGCGACGGCGACGTCGTCGACCAGCAGCTCGTCGGTGTCGAGCGCCAGCGGGTCGAGCCGGACGCGGCGGGCGAGCGCGACGGGGTCACCCCCCAGCTCGGTGACGACATGTCGGAACCCCCGCAGCCCCGCTGACCGGATCATCGCCATGTCGTCCAGAGTCACGTGTCTGTCGTCTCAGGTCAAGTCCCTGCGCGGCTGATGCGGGAGGCTCGAGGTCATGAGCACCGCGACCACAACCGATCCCCGTCCCTTGCCGACCCTGCCCCCGCACGTCGGGGTGGTGGTCGTCGGAGCCGGGCTCTCCGGCATCGGAGCCGGCTACCGACTGCAGACCGAGGTGCCGGGCCGCGACTACCTCGTCCTCGAGTCGCGCGACGTCAGCGGGGGCACCTGGGACCTCTTCCGCTACCCCGGGGTGCGCTCCGACTCCGACATGTACACCCTCGGCTACCCCTTCAAGCCGTGGCAGGGGGACAAGACGCTGGCCGACGGCCCGTCGATCCTCGCCTACGTGCGCCAGACGGCTGCCGAGTTCGGTATCGACCGGCACATCCGGTACGGCGTGCGGGTCGTCGGCGCCGACTTCTCCCGCAGCACCGCGACCTGGACCCTCACGCTCGAGCGACGCGGTGAGGGCGGCACCGAGACCACCACGATGACCTGCGACTTCCTCTACTCGTGTGCGGGGTACTACAGCTACGAGACGCCGTACGCACCGGCGTTCGAAGGTCTCGAGACGTATGCCGGGCAGGTCGTCCACCCGCAGTTCTGGCCGGAGGACCTCGACTACGCCGGCAAGCGCGTGGTCGTCATCGGCTCTGGCGCGACGGCCGTCACGCTCGTGCCGGCGATGGCCGACGCGGCCGCCCACGTGACGATGCTGCAGCGCTCGCCGACCTGGATCGCCGCCCTCCCGGGCCGTGACCCGATCGCCGCACGGCTCAAGGCGCTGCTGCCCGAGCAGCTCGCCTACCGGGCCATCCGCGCCAAGAACATCGCGTGGACGACGGGGTTCTACCAGTTCTGCCAGCGCGCACCGAAGGCCGCAGGTCGCTCGATCCTCGGGCTCACCACCCGGATCATCGGCGACGAGCAGATCGTGGCCGAGCACTTCACGCCGTCCTACAACCCGTGGGACCAGCGGCTGTGTGCCGTGCCCGATGCCGACCTCTTCCGCAGCATTAAGCGCGGCGACGCCGAGGTCGTGACCGACACCATCGCCCGCTTCGTGCCCGAGGGCATCGAGCTCACCTCCGGCCGCGTGCTCGAGGCCGACCTCGTCGTGACGGCGACCGGCCTGCAGCTGCTCGCCTTCGGTGGCATCGAGCTGCACGTCGACGGCGTGGCCGTCCCGCTCTCTGAGGAGTTCGTCTGGCAGGGCGCCCTGGTGACGGGTGTCCCCAACTTCGCCGTGTGCATCGGCTACACCAACGCGTCGTGGACCCTGCGCGCCGACCTCACGACCCGGCTGGTCTGCAAGGTGCTGAAGTGGATGGACCGGCACGACTACGCTGCCGCCGAGCCGACGCCCGACCCCGGCCTGACCGAGCGCCCGCTGCTCGCCCTCGCCGCCGGCTACGTGCAGCGCTCGATCGCGGCCTTCCCCAAGCAGGGCGACAGCGGACCGTGGCGCGTGCGACAGAACTACCTGCTCGACGCGGCGACCACGATGCGACGCAGCCTCGACAAGTCGCTGACGCCGACGCCCCGGAGCGCCGTACGCCGCGCCCCGTCCGTGGCGGGGACGGCCGCGGCGGAGGCGCTCACCCGATGACGACGATGCGAGCCCAGCGCCTCGACACGCAGACCCGCACCTTCGAGGTCACCGACGTGCCGGTGCCTGTGCCCGGCCCGGGTGAGGTGCTGGTCAAGGTCGCCTTCTGCGGCATCTGCCACTCCGACCTCAGCCTCATCGACGGCACCTTCCCGGCCCTCGGCCCACGGGTCATCACCCAGGGTCACGAGGCCTCGGGCACGGTGGCCGAGCTGGGCGCAGGGGTGACTGGGTGGGCCGTCGGCGACCGGGTCGTGCCAGCGGCAGGCCGACCGTGTCTGAGCTGCACCGCCTGCGCCCGAGGCGATTTCAGCGGCTGCCAGGCCCTGCAGCTGATGGCCTTCTCCTACGACGGCGCCTGGGCGGAGTACACCGTCGCCCAGGCCGGCGGGCTCACCCGGGTGCCCGACAACGTGCCGCTCGAGCAGGCGGCGATCCTCGCCGACGCCGTCAGCACGCCGTACGGCGCGGTCGTCCACACCGGTGAGGTGCGGGTCGGCGAGTCGGTCGGCGTATGGGGCGCCGGCGGCGTCGGCACCCACATCGTGCAGCTCGCCCGCCTCGTCGGGGCGACCCCAATCGTCGTCGTCGACCTCAGCGAGGAGGTGCGCACCCGCTCCGTCGAGCTGGGCGCCGACCTCGCTCTCGACCCCGGCGACCCGCAGCTCGAGGCGAAGATCCGCACGCTGACGCAGGGGCGCATGCTCGACGTCGCCTTCGACGTCGTGGGCATCACCGCCACCTTCGATCAGGCGTTGGCGATGCTGCGCGGCCGGGGCCGCCTGGTCGGCGTCGGCATGAGCGCCCAGGAGGTGTCGCTGGGCTCGACGATGCTCTTCAACCTCACCGGGAAGAAGGTCCTGGGACACCTCGGCTACGAGGCGGCCGACATCGCCGTGCTCGCCCGCCTGGTCTCCACGGGGCGGCTCGACCTGAGCCGCTCGATCAGCGAGATCGTCCCCCTCGAGCACGTCGCCGAAGGGATCCGCAAGCTGCAGGAGCACGACGGCAACCCCGTGCGGATCCTCGTCCAGCCCTAGGCTTCGAGCGTTCGCGGCACGGAGGCAGGGTCGAGCGTCCTGGGAAAGGGACGTAAGTCCCTCAGACCGGCGGCGTACCTGACGATCCTTGACGTATGAGGCGTCGACCCATGAACAGTTCGGGTGGTACCCGTCGGCCATGGTGGTCGGCGGTCACGCGGCCACGACCCGAGAGCGCACCCGCGACTACCACGGAGCTCTTCCTCTCGAGCACGGGCTGCTTCGTCACCGTCGAGGAAGCCGTCGCGGACGCGTGCCTCGCCGCCACGGTCGTCGACGACCTGCTGTGGCGCATCGCCGTCGAGGAGTGGCACGCCCGCCAGCCCGTCAGCCGCTGGTCGTCGGCCCGGCGCCGGTGGCTGAAGGAGTACGACGACCTCTGCGCCGAGCGCGCACGCATCACCGAGGTCGCGCGCTTCTACGGAGCGGGAGAGCCCCGCAGGCTCTAGCGTGGCCGGCTGAGTGGGCTGTTTCCCGGCTGCCCTCAGCTGCCGAGGGCCGTGACCGCTGCAGGCACGTGCCTGAAGCCCGAGATCTTGCCGATGCCCAGCTGTCCCGAGCTGTTCCCGCCCCAGCAGAACGCGCGGTTCATCCCGTTGAGAGCACAGGTCTGGAAGGTGCCGACAACCACCTGGACCGCGACGCCAGGAAAGCGGACCACCCGCACCGGCAGGTCCCTCTCGGTGGTGGTGGTGTCACCGACCTGGCCGGACTGGTTGTCCCCCCAGCACCAGGCCTCTCCCGCCGCGATCGCACAGGTCGTCGCATCGTGCCCGGCGCTCACGGACGTCACCCCGGTGGGCAGCCCCGCCAGTGGGGTGGGTGTCAGGCGCGACCGCTGGTCGCCCAGTCCGAGCTCACCCGAGGAGTTCGATCCCCAGCACAGGGCTTCGCCAGCCATCTTCGACGCGCAGGTGTAGGAACCGCCGGCGGACACGGTGGCCACCTGCGACCCCAGGCCCGACACGGCCACCGGGGTGGCCCGGATCGTCGTCGTCCCGTCTCCGATCTCGCCGGAGAAGTTGGATCCCCAGCACCGAAGGGCTCCGGCCCGGCTCAGGGCGCAGGTGTGGAAGCCGCCCGCCGCCACCGAGGCGACACCTGTCGAGAGCCCGACCACGGGCACCGGCGACGTCGAGAAGAGCGTCGCCGGGTTGCCCAGCTGGCCGTCGAGGTTGGCACCCCAGCACTTGACCCCTCCCGCCGTCGTGACGGCGCAGGTGTGGTTGAGCCCCAGCGAGACGGTGCGCACCCCGGAGGTGAGGCCCCCCACAGCGACGGGGACCTGGCGACTTGTCGTCGTGCCGTCGCCGAGCTGGCCGGAGGAGTTCATCCCCCAGCACTTCAACCCGCCCCCGGAGGTGACCGCGCAGGCGTGGAAGCCGCCGGCCACCACGGCGGTGACCCCCGAGGTGAGCCCGACCACGTCGACCGGTGTCGGTTGCGGGCTCACGGTCGTGTCGTTCCCCACCTGCCCGAACAGGTTGAGTCCCCAGCACTTCACCCCGCCGACCCGGGTCAGTGCGCACCCGAAGCTGGACCCGGACGACACCGCTGCCGCCGGCCCGGCAACGACTGAGCTCGACGGCGAGGCCGACACCGAGGTCACTCCCACCAGACCTCCGACCGTCGCGACAGCCGTGATCCCTGCGACGACCGCGCCTCGCGCCAGCCGCCCCGCCAACGACGTCCTGAGCCTCATGGGCGGGAGGCTACTCCCGGCGGCACCGTGGGCTGGGCGTTTGCGGAATAGATGACTGCGCCGCCGAGCGACCGGCCGTGCCCACCCGTGCTCTCACGGGTGTCACCCAGACACCGACGTGCCAGCTACGGCGAGACGGGAGATCACGACGGTGGTAGCGGCGGCAGCGGGGCGTCGTACAGCCAGCTGGTCAGCAGTGGCCCGACGTCGGTGTTCGACACCAGCGTGGCGAGCGAGACGAAGTCGGTGGTCGTCACCGAGCCGTAGCGGTGGTCGGCCAGCCAGCGGCGCAGGAGGGCGAAGAACGTCTCGTCGCCGATCGTGAGCCGCAGCGCGTGGAGGGTCAGTGCGCCGCGCTTGTAGACCCGGTCGTCGAAGAGCTGCTCGGGGCCGGGGTCGGCGATGACGAGGTCCTGCGGCTCGCCCCCCAGTCGGGTGTGGTGTCGCCTGGCCTGGCTGCGGGTCGACTCGCCACCCGACTCCTGCGACCAGATCCACTCGCAGTAGCAGGCGAACCCCTCGTGCAGCCAGATGTCGCGCCAGTGGGTGAGGGTGACGCTGTTGCCGAACCACTGGTGCGACAGCTCGTGGGCGACCAGCCGCTGGGCGCCCCAGTCGGTGCTGGCGAAGTTGGAGCCGAAGGTCGACAGCCCCTGCGACTCGAGGGGGATCTCCAGGACGTCGTCGGTGACGACGACCGTGTAGGAGTCGAAGGGGTAGGGCCCGAAGAGGCGGGTGAAGACGTCGAGCATCTCGACCTGGCGGGCAAAGGCCCGGCCGACCGCCTGCTGGTGCCGCGGAGGGTAAGCGACCGTCACGGGCACCCGGGCGCGAGACGCGGACAGAAGTGTGACGTCGTAGTGCCCGATCTGGAGGGTGGCGAGGTAGGTCGCCATCGGGTGGCGCTCCTCCCACACCCAGGTCGTGCGGCTGTGGCGCGGCGTGCGCTCCGTGAGCACGCCGTTGGCCACGACCGCGTACTGCGACGGGAGGTTGATGCTGACGCGGTAGGTCGCCTTGTCGGACGCGCGGTCGTTGCAGGGGAACCACGACGGGGCGCCGTGCGGCTGGGAGGCGACGATGAGCCCGTCCTCCAGCTCATCCCAACCGGCGTCGCCGTCCGGGCCGGGCACCGTGTGGGGCACCCCGCCGTAGGCGACCGTCACGCGCAGCCGGGTGCCGGCGGCCACGACGCCGTCGAGCCGCAGCACGATCCGGCCCGAGGTGTGCCGCCAATGTCGCAGGCCGGCTCCCTGGACGCTGACCTTGGAGACCCGCAGCACGTGCAGGTCGAGCACGAGCCGGTCGAGGGACGCGCCCGCGACGATGTCGAGCACCGCCCGGGCTGTGAGTTGGTTGCCCGAGGGCTTCCAGGTCAGGTCGAGGTCGTAGCGGGTGACGTCGTACGACGGGTCGCCGTGCCGGGGGACCAGCGGGTCGGCCGTGACGTCGCTGGCCGGGGTCACGCGGGCCGGGAGGAGCGGGGGGAGGGCTCGGGTTCGGCCCAGGGGCCGATGGGGTTGCCGACCCAGCGGGTCTTGTCGGGCACCGACTCTCCTCTCATCACCAGGGACATCGGCCCGACGGTAGCGTGCCGCCCGATCGAGGCCGCGGGCAGGATGACGCTGTTGGTGCCGAGGGTTGCGCCGGTGCCGAGGGTGACCTTGTCCATGCTCAGCAGCCGGTCGTGGAAGAGGTGGGTCTGCACGACGCAGCCCTGGCCCACGGTGGCGCCGTCGCGCAGCTCGACGAGGTCGGCCTCGGGCAGCCAGTAGGTCTCGCACCACACGCCCCGGCCGATGCGGGCGCCCATGCTGCGCAGCCACAGCGAGAGCACGGCGGTGCCGGTGGCCCCGCGGGCGAACCACGGCGCGGCGACCACCTCGACGAAGGTGTCGGCCAGCTCGTTGCGCCACACGAACGAGCTCCAGAGCGGGTGGTCACCCGCCCGCAGCCGGCCCACAAGCAGCCACTTGGCGGCCGTGGTGACGCCCGCGGCGACCGCTCCGGCGGCGACCAGTACGAGGCCACCAGCTGCCGCGGCAGCCCACCACGAGGCCTGGGCCAGGGCCTCGAGCACCGCGACCACGACGACCACGAGGAGCACGTGAACCCACACGGCGACGATCCGGCAGGCCTCCACGAGGGCCCGCGCCACCCGCAACCGGCGCGGCGGGTGCACGGTGCGGGAGCTGTCCACCACGGTGCCGTCCCGACGCAGGGGTTGCGGTGGGCTGCCGAGCCACGACGTGCCGCGCTTCGCGGAGGCGCGGGCGGGGGCGGCCGACAGCACGGCGACGAGGCCGCGGCGCGGCACCTTGCGCCCCGGGGCGGTCATGCCGGAGTTGCCGACGAAGGCGTGCTTGCCGATCTTCACCTCGCCGATCCGCAGCCAGCCGCCGCCGAGCTCGTAGCTGCCGAGCAGGGTGTCGTCGGCGAGGAACGCGCCCTCGGCGACGCTGGTCAGCCGCGGGATGAGCAGCACCGTCGAGGCCTCGACGTCGGGCCCGATGCGGGCCCCGAGCGCCCTCAGCCACGCCGGCGTGAGGGTGCTGGAGTAGAGCGGGAAGAGCCAGGTGCGGGCCTCGTCGAGCAGGCGCACCGTGATCCACGCCTGCCAGGCGATGCGCCCGTGCACCGGGTGGTGGCCGCTGACCAGCCCTCGCCCGAGCAGACGGGTGATCAGCAGCACGAGCACAGCGAGGGTCACCGCGCCGACGAGGGTGCCGACCGGTAGCCAGGCCAAGGCGCGGCGCAGCGCGTCGGGAAGGTCTCCTGCGCCATGCAGGTAGGCAGAGCCGCTGGCCGCGCCGACGACGACCGCGATGATCGGCAGCAGCGAGAGCACGACTGCCGACAGTCCGTAGGCGACGACCCACAGGGGCCGGTTGTCGGGCCGTTCGTCGTCCCACGGCCCGCGCGCTGCGCCACCACGTTGCGCGGGCGCACCCGACCACCACTGGCCGTCGGGGACCACGCCGAAGACGGCCGAGCCCGCAGTGACCTCGGCCCCGGCACCGACGTCCGACCCCGGGAGCAGCGTCGAGCGGGCACCGACGCGGGCCCTCGGACCGACGCTCACGCGGCCGAGATGCAGCACGTCACCGTCGACCCAGTGCCCGCGCAGGTCGACCTCCTGCTCGATCGAGCAGGCGTCGCCGAGGCTGAGGAAGCCCGTTACGGGCGGGAGGCTGTGCAGGTCGACGTCGTGACCCACGTGTGCGCCGAGAGCGCGAGCGTACTGACGCACCAACGGTGCTCCCGCGAGGTTGGTCGCGCCGAGCTCGTCGGTGATGCGTTCGGCCAGCCAGACGCGCAGGTGCACCGAGCCCCCGCGGGGGTGGTCGCCCGGTCGTACGCCGGTCAGCACCAGACGGGTCAGGCCCACGCTGACGGCCATCCGGCCCGGCGCCGTGACCAGCAGGAGGACGCCGACGGCGAGCACCCAGGCGGGCGCCTGCGGCAGCCAGTCGAGGCCCCACAGGTGGCCGAGAACGGCGTTGCCCACCCCCAGCCAGACCAGCCAGCGCAGGCCGCTCACGGTGCGCAGCAGCAGGGTCGCCAGCACCTGGCCCGTCTGGGTCGAGCGGGCGACGCGTCCCACCTGGTGCTCGACCCGAGCCGTTGGCGCGGCCATGGCGTCGAGGGCGGTTGCGAGACCCTGGAGGGTCGGCGCTGCATACACGTCGGCGACCGTGATCTCGGGGAAGCGCTCGCGCAGCCGCGAGACCAGCTGCGCCGCAGTGAGGCTGCGGCCGCCGGCGTCGAAGAAGTCCTCGTGGGTGGAGGTCGCCGGTGAGCCGAGGATGTCGACCCAGAGGGTCTGGAGCCAGCCGGCGGTGCCGTCGAGGGTGAGGGCGTCGGCGCCCGTGGCCTCGGAGGGCAGTGGCCACGGCAGGGCGGCGCGGTCGATCTTGCCCGAGGTCGTGGTCGGCAGGGTGTCGACCCGCGCCAGCCGCGGCACCATCGCCGCCGGCATGGTCTCGCGCAGGTGCGCCATCGCGGCACTCTGGTCGAACGACGCGTCGGTGGCGACGTAGCCGATGAGCAGGCTGTTGCCGGAGTCCGTACGGCGCACGGCCGCCGCAGCTCCTGTGACGCCCGGCAGGGCGAGCAGGGCGTTGTCGACCTCACCGAGCTCGATGCGGCGGCCACCGAGCTTGATCTGGTCGTCGGCGCGACCGACGAAGACCAGGCCTTCCTCCTCGTGCCGTACGAGGTCGCCCGTGCGGTAGGCGCGCTCCCAGCCGAGGGTCGGCATGGGGCCGTACTTCTCGGCGTCCTTGACCGGGTCGAGGTAGCGGGCCAGCCCGATGCCGCCGATGATCAGCTCGCCGGTGCTGCCCGGGGCCACCTGGGCGCCGCCCTTGTCGACGACCGCGAGGTCCCAGCCGTCGAGGGGCAGGCCGATGCGCACCGGCGGCCGGCCCGTCAGGGGCGCCGCGCAGGCGACGACGGTGGCCTCCGTGGGGCCGTAGGTGTTCCACACCTCGCGGGTGGGGGTGGCCAGTCGGGCCCCGATCTCGGGTGGGCAGGCCTCGCCGCCGAGGATGAGCAGCCGCACGTCGGCGAGGGCGTCGGTGGGCCACAGAGCCACGAGGGTCGGCACGGTCGACACGATGCTGATGTCGTTGGCGACCAGCCAGGGGCCGAGGTCCATCCCGCTGCGGACGAGTGACCGGGGGGCGGGCACGAGGCAGGCGCCGTGGGCCCAGGCCAGCCACATCTCCTCGCAGGAGGCGTCGAACCCGACCGACAGGCCTGCCATCACCCGGTCACCGGGCCCGATCGGGTCGTCCTGCAGGAAGATCCGCGACTCGGCGTCGACGAAGGCCGCTGCGGAGCGGTGGCTCACGGCCACACCTTTGGGCTTGCCGGTCGACCCGCTCGTGAAGATGACCCACGCGTCGTCGGCGGGGGAGGGGTCGGTGAGCTCGAGGGCGTACGAGGCCAGTTCGGTCTCGGCGTCGTCGTACTCGTCGTGGTCGTCCTCGTCGTGGGGCGCGTCGTGGTCGCGCGGCTCGACGACGAGCTCGGCCCCGATGACGGCGGCGACGTCGGACTCGGTGAAGACCAGCGTGGCCCGCTCCTGCGGGTCGTCGGCGTCGACCGGCACGTAGGCGGCGCCGGCGAGCAGCACGCCGAGGATGGCGACGTAGAGGTCGGTGGTGCCGGAGGGCAGCCGCACCCCTACCCGGTCGAGCGGGCCGACGCCGAGGTCGGCAAGGGTGTGGCCCACGACCTGTGCTGCCTCGAGGAGCTCGAGGTAGGTCAGCTGCTCGCGACCGTTGTCGAGCGCGGTCGCGTCGGGAGAGCGCTGGGCCGTCTGCCGCACGATGTCGACGAGCGTCCTTGGTGCGGGAGCGTGGTCGGCGCGCAGCAGGGTCACGGGACTCGCACGGGTCGGGAGCTCATGAGGTCATTGTGGCGGCTTCGCGCGAACGAGGGTGGAGCGCCGCGCCCCTGTCGTCTTGAGCCGGACAGGGGTCAGCGGGGCGCGTCCCGCCGCAGCACGGCACGGGAGCGGTCGAACTGCGCCTCGTCGATCTCGCCTGCGGCGAACCTGCGCGCGAGCACCTGCTCGGGGTCGTCGTACGCGGTCGACTTGTCGTGGTGGGGGCCGTCGGTGCCCTCCGTAACCCGGGGCTGGAGGGAGTTGCCCCTGACGGCCCGCAGGACCCACACGGTCACCGCGACGGCAACCGCGAGGAAGACGAGCATGACGACGCCCATCATCATTGTGCCGGAGGTGTTCCCGTTGTTGTTGCCCCACCACATCATGGTGATCTCCTCTGCTGGCTCCACCCTGCTGATGCCGGGTCGTATCCGAGCCTGCCACGGGTGGCGGTGGGGCTGGGGGGGTCGAAGGTCCCGGGGTGTGAGGGCGGGCCGCGTCAGTGGTGGTGGGACGAGCCCTCGTGACCGACGTGCGAGGCCTGCTCGAACTGGAAGGTCGAGTGGTCGACGCTGACCGCGAAGTGCTCGGCGACGCAGGCCTGCAGGTCGTCGAGCATCCCCGCGAGGTGACCGTCGTGGAAGCACTCGTCGTCGACGACGACGTGGGCGGTGAGCACCGGCAGACCCGTGGCGATCTGCGACGCGTGCAGGTCGTGCACGTCCTGCACGTGGGGCAGCTCGAGGATGTGCCGTCGCACGTCGGCGAGGTCGAGCCCCGCGGGGGTCGACTCCAGCAGCACCCGGGCGGCATCCCGCAGCAGGGTGAGCGTGCGCGGCAGGATCAACGCGCCGATGAGCAGGGAGACGACGGCGTCGGCGCGGGTCCAGCCCGTGGTCGCGATGACGACCGCGGCGAC
>Ga0123338_10004051_pt1 | contig 12948 bp, 14 predicted proteins | sample grotaG_FD_89793 | JGI IMG/M metagenome (GOLD analysis project Ga0123338, IMG submission 89793) | Glacier valley bacterial and archeal communities from Borup Fiord, Nunavut, Canada, to study Microbial Dark Matter (Phase II) -... | ecosystem: Environmental > Aquatic > Freshwater > Ice > Glacier ... | reverse complement strand
GAAAAACCCTGTCCTTCAGCAAAGATAAAGAGCGCCATCAAAGCCGGATTCGTACCTTCATAGACCACCACAATCGTCCGCTCGAAGCCGCTTACCTGAGAAGTCTCCATTAGACCACTACCAGCCATCGAACTCTATTTCACCATTGGCGGCGGCATTCTGATAGCGCTGCTGCTGTTTTTGCTGCTCAATGCGCCTGCACCCGCCAGCTCGGGAGGGACCAGCATCAAGGTGTCTTCGCTCGTCTTTGCGGTGGGGATTGGGGGTTCGGTGGGCGCTTTTTTTGGGCGTTTAGTAGGCAAACTCTGGCTGAGAAACTCACTCAAACAAATGGTTTCGGACAACACTTTTGCCATCAAAGAGCGGCTCGAGCGCAAATTGAGCACCGGATTAGACGCTATTGTGGATGGCTCGAGCGCCTGAAAAATCTACCTCGAGTATGTTGCCTTACCCTTCCAGAATCCCTTATGCCTTACCTTTAGGTATGACTGCACGGACTACTTCAGCCAAATTCACGGTCAGCATTCCCCCCGACTTGGTAGGTTTCTTGGAACGCTATCAAAAAACCCACGCGCTCGAGAGCCGGAGCGAGGTCATCGCACAAGGTTTGCGGCAACTCCAGGAAGCAGAACTTGTAAAGGCTTACCAAGCCCATGCGCTCGAGTGGGCCAAAGACCCAGACGCAGAATTCTGGGATAGTGCAGCCGTAGACGATGGCATCGAATCGGAGCAACACCCATGAACGAGCGCTTGCTGCTCCGGGGCGACATCGTTCTGGTGGACCTTGAGCCAGCTCGAGCGGATTTTACATATCCCCTATTGACCTTCCTGCGCTCGAGCGGAAATGAAAAAACGCCCTCCAGGGGCGCTTTCTTTTGGTAGTCTCGAGCAGGTTTGAACTGCTGACCCCTACAGTGTCAATGTAGTGCTCTACCGCTGAGCTACGAGACTGAACCACTTACAGACTTGCCTTAAAACTCTTGGAGGCGCTGGGCGGAATCGAACCGCCGAATGGAGGTTTTGCAGACCTCTGCCTTACCGCTTGGCTACAGCGCCCGACCTCACATTCCTTGCAAACCTCACTTGCTCAGACCGCGCACCACGACCTGCTTTATGGGCGTAAAGGATGTTAGCACGGCAGGGGGCGAGTGTCAAATATCAGCCAAAATCAGGGCTATGCAGAGGCTCAACAACACCGACCCGAAAAACAGCGGAGGCCGCCGCGCCTTGCGCCTTACATCGCGGCGCAGCGCTCAAGCGAGGGCCAGCACGCATAGGACCCCGCAGACCGCCAACCCGAGAAGTTGCGTTTTGACCAACCAATCGGGGGTGGGGCGCAGAATTTGCAGCAGAAAAATTCTCAGCAGGAACAGCGACCACCCCGCCGCAACCAGACTGACCACGCTGAGTCGGGCAAATACGCTGGGCCGGATAGATTCAGAAGAGCGGGCCACGGTGACACCATTTCCTCGAGCCGAATGGAAAACTCAACCTCGAGCGGCGGGGAGTTCTCCATCAACGGCTTCGGTTACAGTGCGGCCCTCGAGCGCAGCGTCCTGTCTGTTTTGGCGCTGTATATCGGTATAAATCAGGTGATAACCCTGTCTGACCTCGGGCTGGGCCACGGTGGCCTCACCCAGGCCCATCAGTTTGAGGGCGAAGGTGTCGAGCACATCTTCGGGCAAGCGCTCGAAGCGCTCGAGGTAGGCCAGCGCACGCTCGAGCGAGTCGAACATACGGGGGTGAGGGTCTTCCCCGGTGTACAGGGCCAGCCAGCGCACAGACATAGCAGTAGTATAACCGGCCCGCTCGAGCAGAGATACCCTTACCTTGGGGGGCAAGGTCGCCTCAGAGCCTCTGGGACCTGCCCCCAGAGCGCTAAACTTTAACGAACAATCCCTCGAGCCACCAGTTTTCCGCCCTCCACATGAACCTCAACGAAAGGTTGCCCTACCACTCCGCCGCTCGAGTCGAAACGGATGGGGGCCAGCAGGCCGGGAATGGGGTCGGTGGCAAAGCGCTTGAGGCCCTTATCCACCGCGTCGCGGGTAAGGGGGCCAGCAGCGCCGTCCATGGCCCTGAGCAGGGTGCGGGTGGCCAGATACGCCTGGGCCGCTCGAGCGTTGGGCAGTCCGCCGCCATACGCTCGAGTAAATCGCCGCACGAAGTCCTGAACGGCACTTTCTTTGAGGCTCGAGTGGAACTGCACCGTGAGGGTCAGTCCCTCAATGGCGCTACCGCCCTGTTTGAGAAGTTCCTGGCTGTAGGCCGCGCTTCCGCTGAGCAGTTTGGGCGGATTCCCTCGAGCGCTGAGCGCCTGGGCGATGCCCGCCACGTCCGGGTAGCTGCCCGCAATCAGCGCGGCGTCCTCACCTTTGTTCAGGCTCGAGGGGATTGTTCCGGCCACGAAAGGGTAAACCGTGACGCTGAGACCCTGGGCCAGACGCCGGAAGTTGTCGCCCAGACTCTTGCTGTAAGCGTCTTTATCGTCCTGATAGAGCGCCACACTCCTAAAGTTTCTGGCCCTAGCAATCTTGACCAGCGCTCGAGCCTGAACCGCGTTGTTGGGGCTGAGCCGAAAGGTGTACTGGTCGAATTTGCTTAAGCGGTCATCCACGGCGGTGGGCAGCAGGTGCGGCAGGCCCTGAGCATAGATTTCGGCGGCGGCGACGGCGGCGCTCGAGTTGACCGGACCAATTACGCCCAAAATGTCTGGGTTGGCCACGAAACGGGTGGCCACCTGAACCGCCTGGGCGCGGTCAAAGGCGTCGTTGAGCACCTCGACCAGCACATACTTTTTAGCAGTGGTGCCTCCTTGAGAGGTAAGCAGGTTGGCCTCGAGCACCGCCAGACCCACGCCCTGAAGCACCGCCTCGCCAGACTGGGCATTTTTGCCGCTGGTAGGCACGCTGACCCCGATGCTGAGTGTCGGGTGTCCGAGCTGCTTTTGCAGCGCGTTGCTGCGGTACAGCGCCACCAGCGCGTCGGTGGGCACGCTGTTCAGGCGCTCATCAGCCTTGGCCACCGCCTCGGCGTAGTTTCCGCTGCGGTAGGCGCTCAACACCTCGGCTCGAGCCGCCAACAAACTGCTTTCCGGCTCGAGCACCAGAGAGGTCGGGGGTGGACTCGAGGGCTGAGAGGGTGTCGGGGTGGGTTTCGAGGGACTTGACGCACTCGAGGAAGCCGATTTTGTCGGGTTTCCTTTCAAAAAGGTCCAGCCCACATAACCCGCGCCCCCCAGCACAACCAGACCGATGAGGATGGGCAGCAGCGAACTGCGCCGACCTGCCGTCCCATTAGAGGCTGTACCGGATGGCCTCGAGCCACTTTGATTGACGTTTAGAACGGGTCTGCGCGGCTGAGATGCGGAATGAGTGGCAGAAGTCGCACTCGAGGGGTTTGCATACGTAGGAATCCCACTCGAGGGCGTTGGATTCGTAGGAACGGACCTTTCAGGACTCGAGGGAACCGGGTTTGACGGCGGGGTGAGCGGAACTGGGGCGCTCGAGGAAATCGGACTCGAGGGCATCGGGCTAATGGGCACAGAATTAGGCTCAGCGCTGAAAATCAGACTTCTCAGCTCAGCCGCGCTCTGCGGACGCTCGGCAATCTTGAGCTGCATGGCCCGCTCGAGCGCCCTCTCGAGCCGGGGAGACACCGCCGGGTTGAACACGCTCAGCGGCTGCAAAATCGCTCCCCTGGCCCGCTCCAGGCTCGAGGGAGGCTGAACCCCGCCCAGCGCGTAGTAAAAGGTGGCCGCCAGCGCGTAGAGGTCGGTGGGCGGCCCAAAGTTGCCATTCTTGAGATACTGCTCGAGCGGCGCGTAAGCCGGGGTCAGGGTGGGCGCGGTGGACAGGCCGCCCCCGCCCATCTTTTGCGCGGTCCCGAAATCAATGAGCACCGGGCCGTCTGCGGTGAGCATCAGGTTGTCGGGTTTGATGTCGCGGTGCAGCAGGCCCTTGCGGTGAATTTCCTCGAGCGCGCCTAACAGTGGCTCGAGCATCTTCTTCGCCTCGGGTTCGAGGACCTGACCGACCTTGACAATGTGCGCCTCGAGCGTTTCACCCACCAGTAGTTCCATCACCAGGTAAGCCGTGCCGTGCTCCTCGAAGACCGAAAGCACCCGCACCACCGCTGGGTGGCGCAGCCCCAGCAGCGTCTGGGCCTCGGTGCGGAACTCCTGACGCAGGCTGTCGAACTCGAGCCTTGCGCTCGAGGGCATCACCACGGTGTTCTCGGGTCCGCGCTGGGCGTTCTCGCCAGGAAACAGCTCCTTGAGCGCCACCTCTACGCCCAGACCGCTGTCGAGCGCCACGTAGGTGATGCCGAAACCGCCCTGACCCAGCACCTTTTCCACGGTGTACTGCCCGTTCCTGAGCTGGGTTCCGGCGGGGAGTGCGGCGCTCACGCGGTCCGTCCTGAAAGCGTGTTGTTCATTAAAGTGCAGTTTACGCTATGACCAGTAAACGGCGAACCTCACTTCCAGGCTCGAGTACCCTTAAGCCATGCTGCTCTACCGAATCGAACCCCGCTCGAGCTGGACCGAGGCCCTTTCGAGCAAAGTTTTTAACGGCGAACTCGAGACCGATGGGTTCATACACCTCTCCACGCTCGAGCAGGTTTTAAGGGTTGCAGACGCCCTTTATGCGGGCCAGACCGATTTGCTGCTCCTCGAGCTAGACACGCTCGAGCTAACTTTCAGGCTCGAGTTCGAGGATTTGTATGAAGCGGGCGAACTATTTCCCCATCTGTACGGCCCCTTGCCTGCAAGTGCAGTCACTCGAGCGCTCGAGCTGCACTGGAACGGGATAGGCTTTGTTTTACCCCTCGAGCTTTCACTAAAATCTCAAGTCTGAACTTTTACAGCGCCGCCGGGTCTATCCAGCCGCGCCGGATGCCGTACAGCACCGCTTCGGTCCTCGAGCCGACCCCCAGTTTGCTGAAAATGTTGGCCAGGTGAACCTGCACCGTGCGCGGTGAGATGTCCAAATCTCGAGCGATTTCCTTGTTGGTCGAGCCACCCGCCGCGATTTTGAGCACCTCGAGTTCGCGGTTGCTGAGTTCTTCTCCACTGGGCGGTGTGGGGTTGGATTGAGCCGCAAAGCGCCCCAACACTTTTTTGGCCACGCTGGGGTGCAGCACGCTCTCCCCGCCCGCCACCGCCCGCACTGCATTTACAATTTCCTCGTCCCTGGCATTCTTGAGCAGGTAGCCCGCCGCCCCGGCCTCGAGCAGAGCAAATACATAAGCGTCGTCGTCGTAACTGGTCAGCACCAGCACCGCCACCGTCGGCTGAGCGGCCTTGATATGGCGCGTGGCCTCAATGCCGTTCATGTTGGGCATCGAAACGTCCATCAAAATCAGGTTCGGCTCGAGATTTTTTGACAATTTGACCGCCTCGAGACCGTCGGCAGCTTCCCCCACCACCTCAAAATCGGGATAGCCCTCGAGCAGCTCACGGGTTCCCTTGCGAACCACCGGATGGTCGTCCACCAGCAAAATGCGAATCTTTTGTGGCCCCTCAGTCGTTGGTCCGTCTGCGTGCGATTCTTCCATGCGGGCGATTATACGGCCTCGAGTCGAAACTCCGGCTCGAGCAGCCCCGGCCCTCTTGCACCCCTAGCGCGTTTCATGTACCCTCTTCTTTACGTGTCAAAAAGGCACGGAGTCAGAGTGAACGAGGGGCGGAGCCAAGAAGCCGTGTTTACGCCACCTTACCCTCGAGAAATATCCCCTCGAGCGTAGCCCTCGGTCCGCCTGTGGCGAAGGAGCAGGCATGAAAATCAACCGTGGAACCATTTTGAGGAGCATTGCCCAGCCGCAGCTTCGCACCGATATGCCCGACTTTCAGGCCGGGGACACCGTTCGGGTAGACGTGCGCGTCACCGAAGGCACCCGCAGCCGCATTCAGGCTTTTGAAGGCGTGGTCATCGCGCTCAAGAACAGCGGCGTGGGTCGCAGCTTCACCGTGCGTAAAATCAGCTTCAGCGAAGGGGTCGAGCGCGTTTTCCCCATGCACACCCCCACCATCGCCAAAGTGACCGTGCTCGAGCGTGGCCGGGTGCGCCGCGCCAAGCTGTACTACCTGCGCGACCTGCGCGGTAAAGCGGCCCGCCTCAAGAGCGACCGCAGCCGCATCATGCGCGAAACCGCCAAGACCAAAGCCGCCTCGAGCGCCGCACCCGTGGCCGTGGCCCCCGTCGTTGAAGCTCCCACTGAAACCGCTGGCGAGTAAACCTCACCCTTTTAGTTGTGACCCTCCCGCGCTGGGAGGGTTTTTTGTGCGCTGGAGGGTAAGGGATTGCGCCTCCAGCGGGTTCTTGGTTTTTGGTTTTTAGTCGGTTTGATTTAGGGCGCACTCCCAGAGCAGAACGGCACGTCTTGAGCAGAACGGCACCTCACGGGCCTGCTCGCCTATCGGGCCAGACCGCTCGAGTACAGACCCACCAAGAACCAATGACCAAGAACCCGCTGGAGGCGTAAACCTCGAGGCTTGTCTGATTTCTTCACGCCGCCTGGACCGCGCTCAGGTTACAATGGTCTCACGCGCATGACCCAGAGCCGCGAAGTTGCCAAAACCCACACCCGCAACACCCAGCTCGAGGTGAGAGTTCTCGACGATACCCTGCTGCTGGATTTATGCGATGAGCTGCGCGGTCTGTTCGGGGACGCGCCGTTCGTGGTGTTTTGTAAGGTCCAGCTCGAGGGTCAGTTCGAAGGGAAAAGCCAGCTCAAGGCCGAAAAGCTCGAGGACATCGAGGGCTGGGTGTGGAAGCCCGGAGAGTTGCTGCGGCTGCACCTGTCGCTCACTTCTGAACTCGACAGTTTGGTGCTCAACGTCATCGGCCCCAAAGAAGCGCAATTCTCGGTATCCTCGAGCGGTCTGGAGCGGCTCGAGCGCATCTTTTCTCGGGTGCGCCGCCTGCTGGTGGGACGTGGTGGGGCAGCGGCTCCAGCACTGGCCCAGGCCCTGCCCACCCTCAGCCGAATGGGGCAAAGTTTCAGCGAAGCGGTGTTCGATTTGGACTCCGGGGGAATGGACTCTCAGGAACTCATCTATTCTCGCAATAACACGCTCGAGGAGCGTCCCAACCTACCGCCCTCACCGCTGTTCGAGGTGCATCGCCGCCTGCGCGGTCAGCAGTATTCCTGGCTCGAGTTGTCCATGCTGGTGCCGCTTTTTCTGAGGGTTCCCGAAAGTATGCCGCACTTCAGCCTGCGCGTGCGGGGACGCGAGGTCAGGAGTGCCGGAGTGCCCGCCCTGCTCGAGCAGGGTCTGCGTGAGGGTGGCACGGTAGAAGGCATTCGTATGGCGCTCTATCCACGCACCGCCGACGCGCTGAGCGCCAGCTTGTTCATCAGCCGTGCCGAGGGTACGGTGCTACACGTTCTGGGACCCGACCAGGAGATGGTTCAGGAGTGGGCCGCTTCCATGCTGAGCCGATTGAGCAAGGTGCCCCGCCGCTCTTCCAGGCTGGCGCTAGCCTTCGTGCTGGCGCGGGCGCTGGGCATCGTCGCAGTGTCTTTTCTGACCCTCAAACTGGGTCTGGCTTTAGGGGTCTCGAGCGTGGGTGGCGTGACCGCACTGGCCATGCTGTGCGGCCTGCTGGGCCTGGTGCTGGGCGGCTGGCTCCGCATTGTGTACCGCAAACTGTGGCCCGAAGCGCGGGTAGAACTGGAACTAAGTCGCTCGAGCCTGCGGGTTTCGATGATTTACACCCTGCTGCTGGGGCTGGGTTTGCCGTTGGTGTGCTTCGGGGTGGGGGCGATGTTGTAGCCTCCCGATGGTCGGCGCAGAAGGCTGAGGGCTGAAGGCAATCAGCTTTTCCGATTGTCTTGGACAAAGCGGCACTTGACCTTGCCTGTTCGCTCCCGATTCCCAATTCCCCACTCCCGATTCCCCACTCACCCCATGCGCTCGAGCATTCCGCGCACCACCGCTTTAGCGTTTTGGGCCACAATCGGCATCCACTCGTTGTAATCGCGCTTAGCCCCACCGTTTGCGCTGTCCGAGAGCGAGCGAATCACCACGAAGGGCACCCCGAATTTGGCGGCGACCTGGGCCACTGCCGCGCCCTCCATCTCGGTGCAGGCCCCGCCGAAGGTTTCGCGTAAGCGGTCCACTTTCTCAGGGCTGGCAATGAACTGGTCCCCAGATAAAATGCGTCCCAGCACGGCTTTACGGTTCTCGAGCTGTCCGGCCACCTCGAGCGCCAAAGTCCTCAGTTCCGGGTCGGCGGACCAACTCAGCTTCTCGTCAGGGATGAGGCCGATTTCATATCCCAGCGCGGTCACGTCTACATCGTGCTGCACCAGGTCGGTGCTGATAACCAAATCGCCCACCTCGAGTCCACTCTCGAGACCACCCGCCACCCCGGTGAAGATGAGCTTTTCTATGCCCTGCTCGAGCAGCAGCGTAGTGGTCATGGCCGCGTTGACCTTACCGATGCCGCACTGCACCAAAATCACGTCTTTGCCGTGCAGGGTGCCGTAGAAAAAGTCAATTCCACGCCGAGTTTCGCAGCGCATGTTCTCGAGATTTTCTTTGAGGCCCTCGAGTTCCTGAGTCATCGCGCCCATAATGCCGATTTTGGTCATGAGGGACAGTTTAGCGGGAATGGTTGAGGGGTTTGGCTCGAGGGGAATATACGAGATTGCGCCTCCGGCGGGTTTTTGGTCATTGGTTCTTGGTCGGTTTGATTTTGGGCGACCAAGAACCAATGACCAAAAACCCGCCGGAGGCGCGTCATCTAACCCTCCTACCCTCCCACTTCCCCGCCTTCCCGGCAAGATTGTAGGAATCTCTCTCTTGTTTCCCATAAAAGACTCGGTATAATATCTTTAATTGTTTGACCAGTCGGTTAATGAATTTTGAGAGTCCAACCCCGACTCGAGGTGAACCCCATGACCACTCCTGAAATTTACCCACCCGCCAGCATCACCGAGGCAGACCGTCCTATCGCTCCGGTTCATTTGCTCAGCAACGCCGAAAAAGACCGTCTCATCGAGCGTGGCTTTCTGGGGCTGTACCGCTGGTACATGGCCCGTTCGCAGGAAACCCGCAACTGGAACGCCGACAAAAGCTTCGATTGGCGCAGCCTTCGCACCGATTTTAGCCCGGAAGTGACGACTATTCTCGAAGGGTTTTTTGCCGTCGAGCAGTATGTGCCCGACTTCACCTCGAGCATTCTCAACACCGTGCGGCGCAGCCATGGACGCAGCCACTTCACCCTGCGCTGGGGCTTCGAGGAAGAGCGCCACGCCGACACCTGGGAAAACGCGGTGCTGTTTTCAAAGGGGCGCACCCCCAAGCAGATTGAGGAGTACAAGGGTTTGCTGCGTTCCAAAGAGTGGCAGGCTCCGTGGGACAGTGCGCTGTACAACCTGATTTACACCGTATTTCAGGAGCGGGCCACCCAGCTCAACTACCTGAATCTGGCCAAAATCGTGTCCGGTAAAAGCGACAAAATCCACCTTCAGGGCAACGAGGACCCGGTGCTCACCAAGGTGGCCCAGACCATTGCGGTGGACGAGGCGGCGCACTACAACTTTTTCCTCGAGTGCGCCCGACTGTTTTTGTACTACTACCCCGAAAAAACGCTCGAGGCCATCAAGGACGTGATTCATCACTTTGCAATGCCCGCTTACAACCTGGTGCCCGACTGGGCCGGGTTCTCCGAGACGGTGTACAAGGCAGGAATCTATGGTCCCCGCGAGCTGCAACGCGACGTGATTCAGGTGGTGTTTCGCAACATGGGCATTGAAAGCCGCAAGAAGCTCGAGGAGGGCATCAAACGCACCCGCATTGTGCCGCTCGAGCACGGTGGAGAAATGGGAACTGCCATCTGGGACAGCTTCGATTACGGATTGGTCGAGGGCGACGTGAAGCGGCTGTACGGCAGGGTGGCCGATTACGAATCCGAGATTGGCTTTGCCGATATTGACCCCACGGTGTTTGTGAGGAACCCGGAAGTGCCCTCGAGCGCGGATTAAATCTTTTTGACTTTTCAAGAAAGACGGCCCACGGGTCGTCTTTTTGGTTTGGTGGCTCGAGCGGCGCATCTTCAAATGAGTTTTGAGTTTTGAGCAGGGCAGCCACAGGGGACAGCCCCTACCCAAAGCTGGGTTCTGTGCGATGTACTGCACTCTTTATCTCGAGCTTTTACCTTAAACTGTGTTTCAATCATGCCAGACACCCTTAAACTCGACACCCTTGAACTCGAGCGGCAACTCAACTATGTAGACGACCCCCTCGAGCGGGTGAGGGTACTCACCGAGCTGTGCAAAGGGCTGTACAACTCCCATCTGGCGCAGGCCCTGCGCTACGGCGAAGAAGCTCGAGCGCTGAGTGAGGCGCACGGCTTCGAGGCTGAGTTGCTCGAGGTCCTCACCTGGCTGGGTTGGTGTCACTACACCAGCGGAGACTACAGGCTGGCGCTCGAGACGCTCGAGCGGGCGCTAATCAAACCCCTCACCGGACCCCCCAGTGAACAGTACCTACGAGCGCAGCACGCCCTAGCCTGCGTGCTGGAGCGACTGGGTGATTTTCAGGGCGCGCTATCGCTGTATCAGATTGTTCTCGAGCACACCGACCCACAGGCTCAGCCCCGCGAGTACGGCGATGGCCTCAACAGCGTGGCCATCGTGTACATGGAGTTAAACGACCACCTCGAGGGAATACGCTATTTCCGCGAGTCGCTCGAGCAGTACCGCCGCGCAGGGGCCTGGACCCGCTTGGCGGGGACCAGCGTCAATCTGGGTGTGGCGCTCAAAAAGCACGGCGGCGACCCACTCGAGGCCGAAAAGCGCTTTCTGGACGCGCTCGAGGTGTTCGAGGACGGCAGTGGCAAGTTCGAGGCTCAGGTGGCGACCACGCTGATGAATCTGGGCAGTTTGTACGTGATGGTGGGGCGCACAGCCGAGGCCGATTCCATCCTCGAGCGGGCACTTACCCTGACTCGAGACCTGGGCCTGAAGATGGTCGAAGCTTACGTGCACCAGAAGTACGGCAAGCTACACATGTTGGGAAATCAGCTCGAGGATGCGGAAAAATCCTTTCTCGAGTCGCTGATGCTGATGGGCTTCGTGGACCACGCCAAGGGCGAGATGGAGGTGCGCGAGGATTTGGCGCAAGTTTACCGCCAGCAGGGCAAATTCGAGGCGGCCTTTCACGAACTCGAGGTATTGCACACCCTCGAGCGCAAGCACTTCGACGAAACCTCCAACAAGCGACTCCGGCAACTTCAGGCCCGCTTCGAGGTGGATAAAGAGCGGCGCGAGGCCGAAATCGAGCGGCTCAAAACCGTGGAACTCGAGGGTTTGCTGCGCGAAAAAAGCCAACTGGTGCAGCAACTCGAGCAGCTTTCCATCACCGACGGCCTCACCGGACTCTACAACCGCCACTATCTCGATGCTGAGGCGGGTCGCCTGTACGGTGAGGCCCGCACCGGTGCGGGTCCGCTGTGCATCTCGCTGGCCGACATAGACTTCTTCAAGCGGGTCAACGACAGCTTTGGGCACGCCATTGGGGACGAGGTGCTGCGTCAGATTGCGACCCTGTACCGCGAAAACACTCGAGCGAACGACTTCGTGGCCCGCTACGGTGGCGAGGAATTTGCACTGGTGATGCCGTCCACAACGCTTCAGGAGGCGCTCGAGGTGTGCGAACGGGTCCGGGCCGAGGTCGAGGGTTTCGACTGGAGCCGCATTCACCCCAATCTCAAGGTCACGCTGAGCCTGGGGGTGTGCTGGACGCTCGAGCTGGGTTCGCACGAGAAGATGCTTCAGGACGCCGACCACTGGCTCTATCAGGCCAAGCACGAGGGTAAAAATCGGGTGCGGCACGCGCCCTACGCCGTTCAAACCTCATTCGAGCCGCAATCGCTCGAGGCCGGAATAAACATTGACCCGCTCCCCGCGCAGAAATCCTAATAGGGTCAGATTGAAACGCGTGGCCAGTTCCACCCCCAGGCTCGAGGGGGCTGAAACCGCCGCTAGCACCGGAATTTGCGCCGCGACACACTTCTGTACGATTTCAAAACCCGCTCGGGCGCTGACCAGCAAGATAGAGCGCTCGAGTTCTGCATAGCCATTCAGAACCGCCCAGCCGATGACCTTATCCACGGCGTTGTGCCGCCCCACGTCCTCACGGGCCACCAGCAGCCGACTTTCCAAATCGAACAGGGCAGCGGCGTGAATTCCCCCGGTGCTCGAAAAGCTTTTTTGAGTCCGCTCGAGCTGCGCGGGTAGGGAATAAATCAGGTCCGGCTCGAGTTGGAACTGCGCTTGTAGAGCGGTGAGGCCCCGGTGCTCGAGGTTGTCCAAACCCGCCTTGCCGCACACGCCACACCCGCTCGAGCTGAACAGGTTGCGGCCCAGCCTCGAGAGGTCAGGGCTGGCCGAGTCGCGCAGGGTCACAGTGACTACGTTGTACTGCTGGTCTTGCGGCGCGTCCACGCAGTAGCGGACCTCCTGCACGTCGTCAAAGCTCGAGTAGATTCCCTCGGTGAAGAGCAGGCCCGCCGCCAGTTCGAAGTCATGGCCCACGGTTCGCATGGTCACGGACACCTTCACGGTTTGCCCACGCCACTTCAGGCGTAGCTCGAGCGGCTCTTCTCCGGCCACACGGTCCCACTTGTTCGAGTGGGTCTGGCCTTCGAGGGTGACGATGCGAATTTTTTGAGTGGGCGCTCGAGCCATGATTTGTCCGTCCTTGAGAGATTTACTCGAGCATATAGCGTTTCCCGCTAACACTCCAACTTTTCCGCGATGCTGTCTTGAGCAGAACGGCACCCCGTGGGGCCTGCTCGCTCCAAAGTTTCCGTTCCCGCGAGAAACACTACTTTTTTCCATTCGCTCCGCTGTCTTGGTCTGAACGGCACCTTCCGGGCCAGACCGCTCACCAAAGTACCCAGAACAACACTGGGTATCTTTGGGAAACGCTCTAGT
>Ga0123338_10004048_pt1 | contig 12955 bp, 14 predicted proteins | sample grotaG_FD_89793 | JGI IMG/M metagenome (GOLD analysis project Ga0123338, IMG submission 89793) | Glacier valley bacterial and archeal communities from Borup Fiord, Nunavut, Canada, to study Microbial Dark Matter (Phase II) -... | ecosystem: Environmental > Aquatic > Freshwater > Ice > Glacier ... | reverse complement strand
GGTGCGCCCGTCTTCGAGCGGCATTATATGCCGGGCTGGGTACTGCTCGCAGTCCTCGCGGGGGTGGGCTTCGCGCTTACGTTGCGCGCGGCGCGGTTGCCTGTTTTGCAAATTGGGCTGACCGTTGCGACTGCCGCCGCGCTACTGCTTGCGTTCTTACTGAGCGCGGATCATACACGGCTCGCGCTGCGCCCGGATACGCGAACGGCGCTCGCACAATGGGCAGCAGTCGCGCTCGATGGTCCGACGCTTTTCACCGATAAAAACCTTGTGACGGCGGTTAATCCGCTGTATGGCTATATGAGCAGGCGCGTCGAAACGCCCTTGAATCCGGATGGGGATGTGCCTATTACAGAAGCCGCGCTGAACAATGCAATCTTGCAGGCGAATTCGATTCGCTATCTCGTTACCCGCCGCGATTTCAACCCGGCGGCACTCAGCGGGGTCACGCTGCTTTTACGCTACGCCCCACCCGATAACAACGGCGAACCCTGGTCGGCATGGCTCATCGGGGATGCGCCGCCAGTGGCTGCCGCTCCGCTCGCAGAGTTCGGGGGAGAGGTTGCCTTGCGCGGCGTGAGTCTTTCCCCGGCGGCGCTTTGCCCCGGCGCTACGCTCACGATCAGCACACTCTGGGGACCGCTGCGCACGCCACATCTAGATTATTCCGTGTTCTACCGTCTGCTGGCGACGGACGGAACCGGGATTGCTCTACCGCTCGATGGTCCTCCTGCCCGCCCGACCTCGCAATGGATATGGCCGGGTGAAGCGCTGCCCGGCGTGCGCAAGACGTGGACTGTCCCGCTGGGGACCGCGCCGGGAGCGTATGCGCTGCTCATCGGCGTCTACGATCCGATTGGCGGAACGCGGCTCGTAACTACCGACGGCGCGGATACCTTTCGTGCTGGAATGCTCGAAGTTCGCGATCCCGCACATTGCGGATCAGCCCCTTGAGCGGTAAAATGTATGTTCTGTTTTAGGGAGATGCCAGATGCCACAAACGTCCACCGCGCAGGATGACGCGCGCGTCAAGGAAGGCCGCGCCAAAGCGCTCGACGCCACGCTTTCAAGCCTGACCAAGCGCTTCGGTGAGGGTACGGTCGTCCGGCTCGGTGACGCCGCGCACATGCAAGTGGCCTCGATCCCGACCGGCTCGCTCGCAGTCGATATAGCGCTCGGCGTCGGCGGGTTGCCGCGCGGACGCATCACGGAGATTTATGGACCGGAAAGTTCCGGCAAGACGACGCTGTGCCTGCACGCTATCGCGGAAGCGCAGCGGTTGGGTGGCGTCTGTGCTTTCATCGATATGGAACACGCGCTCGACCCATTATATGCCGCAAAAATCGGCGTGGATGTCAACAACCTGTACATCTCGCAGCCGGATACCGCCGAGCAAGCGCTTGAAATTTGCGAAGTGCTGGTGCGCTGCGGCGCGCTGGAAGTGATTGTGCTGGACTCGGTCGCGGCGCTTGTCCCGCGCAGCGAACTGGAAGGCGAGATGGGCGACTCGCATGTCGGGTTGCAGGCGCGGCTGATGTCGCAGGCGCTGCGCAAGCTGAACGGCGCGATCAGCCATTCGCAGTGCGTGATGATCTTTACCAACCAGTTACGCGAGAAAATTGGCGTGATGTATGGCAACCCGGAAACGACGACGGGCGGACGCGCGCTCAAATTCTACGCCAGTGTGCGGCTCGATATTCGCCGCATTCAGGCGATCAAGCAGGGCGAAACCGAGGCGGGCAACCGCACGCGCGTCAAGGTCGTGAAGAACAAGGTTTCGCCGCCCTTCAAGGAAGCCGAATTCGACATCATGTTCTCCGAAGGGATCAGCAAGGTCGGGGACATTCTTGACATCGGGACCGCGATGGAGATGATCGAGAAGCGCGGCGCGTTCTTCCGCTACCATGACCAATTGTTGGGGCAAGGCCGCGAAGCCTCGAAGAGCTATTTGCGCGAGAATCCCGGTATGGCCTTCGAGATCGAACAGGCGATCCGTGCTGCGAGCGGTCTGCCCGCTGCCGATGGAAGCGCGCCCGTCAAGGCCGCACCCGCGAAAGCTGCCGCTAACGGTTTCGACCCGGCGGCTGCTGTTGAGACGCCGCTCTTCGGTGATTTGGCCGCCGCGCCGCCTGCCGAGGAAGCACCGCGCCGCAAACGCCGCAGCCCTACCGCGCCTGTCGATGTGCCGCCGGGTGGCGCAAGCGGATGAAGTATCAAACGACGGTCAACGGCAAGCAGTATGAAGTCGAGATCAATCAGAATGGCCGTGTGACCGTTAATGGAGAAGAGCGCGTCGTTGATTTTCATGCGCTCAACGCGCCGCTTTATTCGTTGCTGGTCGATAATGCCAGCTACGAAGGGCTGATCGAACTGCGTGACGGTACGCTGCATGTGCAGTTGCTTGGCGATCAATATGAAGTGACCGTCGCGGATGAACGCACGCAGCGCCTCGAAAGCGCGGGTGGCGGCTTCCAAGCGCAGTCTGGCGAGATTGCAGTACGCTCACCGATGCCGGGCTTGATCGTCGCTGTGCCAGTCGTCGAGGGGCAATCGGTGAACAAGGGCGATGCGTTGATCGTCCTCGAATCGATGAAGATGGAAAATGAGTTGAAAGCGCCGCGTGCGGGCGTGGTCGCAAAGGTTCACGTCACCAAAGGCGACCGGATCGAGCAGAATAAGACACTGGTCACGCTGTTGTGAGTCTGGTGAGGGATTGGACTTGCCCAGCGCATCTTCAATTTTCAATCGGGTTCTCAGGAATCAAAAAGGGCAGCGATCATGATCGCTGCCCTCTTCATTATTAGCGGGTTAGCGCAGCGAAGCCGCCATCTGGCCGAGACCAGCGCGCACGCTGCCATCTACCACGCGGTCGCCCGCGCGCACGATCAGGCCGCCGAGGAGCGCCGGATCGACTTCGTAGGCGATGTCGTTCGCGCCCGTCGCGTTCTTCACATTCCCCTTTTCCGCATCCGTCAGCGGCAGCGCCGAGACGACGGTGATTTTGTCACCGAGGCCGCGCACTTCCGCACCGGACTGGCTGAAAAAGTTGGAGATGATCGACTCCGATTTGGCCGGGTCGAGCGATTGCCCGATCAGGCGTTCGGCTGCCGCCATTGCAAGGCTGATGACATCCGAGCGGACATCACCAAGCGCCGCAGTACGAGCGGTGTTGCTCTCGGTGAGCGCCTTCGCACGCGCCTCGGAAACCTCACGTTGCGCATCTTCAAGGATGCCACGCGCTTGCTGTTCGGCGCGTCCGCGAGCTTCCTCGACGAGGCGGTTGCCTTCGGCGCGGCGCTCTTCGATAAGTTTTTGTGCGTCGCGTTCGGCGTTGGCGCGAGCCTGTTCCGCGACGCGAGCATCTTCAAGAGATTTCGCTATGCGTGCTGACCGACTATCGAGCATGTTCAGGATACGCGGCCATACGGTCCGCAGGATCAAGAAGATGACACCAAAGTTAATCAGTTGCGCGAGCAGAAAGCCCAGGTTTAATCCAAGTCGTTCCACTATAGCCCTCCTATTCGATCAACCGAGGACGAAGAGGATGACGAGCGCGATCACGAGCGCGTAGATGGCGACCGCTTCTGCGAACGCGATACCGAGAATCATGTTCGTTTGAATTTGGCCGCTTGCATCCGGGTTGCGCCCAATGGCCTGGAGCGCACCGCTCACCATCAGACCAATACCGATACCGGGACCGAGGACGCCGATCATCGCGAGACCGGCTCCAATTGCTTTTGCGGCTGCAATCGTAGCTTGTTCCATGCCTAGAGCCTCCTAAGAAGAGATTTGCTGTGAATGAATTTGTCTACGCCAGTCAGCATTGCGACTGCCTGACCCGTTAACCATACCCACTCAGCCCTGTGGGGCTTCAATGGGTACGATCTCACCATGTCCACCCCGTCCTTCGGCATGTTCTTCGTCATCCACATGGTGGCCGGACATTGCAATCCCTGCCAGCACCGTGTAGAGCATCGCGAACACAAACGACTGGATGACACCGACGAACGCTTCCAGTCCATTGAAGATGAGTGGCAGACCCGTCGCAACCAGGAAGGTCATCACGAAGATGAGAACCTGTCCCGCAAAGATATTGCCGAAAAGACGGAAGGCAAACGAGAGTATCTTCGAGATTTCGGAGATGATCTCCAGTAAGCCAACCGCAAAATCGAGCGGTCCGAGTAAGCCAAGAAGCGGCTTCTTCGGGTTGCCGATATTGGCGAGCGCAGGCAGGTTGACGAATTTGTACCAGTACGCGCCGCCCAGTTCCTGAACGCCGTGTACCTGGATCATGATGACGGTGATGATTGCCAGCGCCAGCGTCAGCGTCAAGTCAGAGGTCGCACCGCGAAAAAAGGGTGTGATGAAATACAGCTCTCGCAATGGTTGCTTGACCGTCAGCTTGCCGTTCTTGTCAGTGGCAACGAGCGCCTGCTCCTCTGCCGCAAGGTCGGAAACCTTCAGCCCCGGCGTCGTATCCACCTTGCGCGTGAGCTTCGCCCGGAAGGTTTCTTCCGCTGTCGGACCAGAGTGCGGTCCGCTTTGTGACCCCCCATTCGTCGGTGTCGTAGGCGTAATCACGGATGCCTCGCGGGTGGCGACCGCTTGCTGCGTCCCCGCAACCTGCACCGTCGCGACTGCACCCACCGCGTGCTCATCAGGGCGATAGTTGCCGTTCGTCTTTTCGCAGTATTCAAAATCCTCCACCGTCACGCGGTAGCCGGAGTTGAGCGACGAAGGGACATAAAGCGTACTCCCATTCGCATAATAGCCGTTCGGTGCGACAGGGTGAGCCAGCGTAGAAACTGAGGCTGGTCCTGCGCATTCCATGACGCCTATCGAGTCGAAACCAGGGATTAGCTTCAAATAGTTGGCGAAAAGCACGAACGTGAAGATCGTGAACGCCAGCGGAAACACCTTGCGGCTCTTCGGCCCGACGATGTTGCGCGTCAGGTTATCGATGAACTCAACAAGCATCTCGAACACGCTTTGCAAGCGACCCGGCACTTCCTTCACATTCCGCACAGCCAGGAACGCGAACGCCACCAGGACGACATCGGTGATGAGCGTCACCAGAAACGTATTTGTGATCGGCGTCCCCGGAATGGGTTCGCCTGGCACGTAAATGAACGGCAGTGCCGCCCCGATACCCAGGCGTGGCAAGATCACATGCGGGATGAGAAAGCAGAAGGCAATCGCAAACACCAACGCAACGAGAAGCCTGTTTAATCCTTTTCTTGCCAAGGGCGATCCTCCTTTTCGGATGTGGGTGGCGGATTCGGTGTGATGCTGCGGGTCGCCCCCAGAACCAGAAACAACATCACAAGCAGACTAAGCGGCACGCTGAGGATGATCAAAAGCAAAGTGAACACTGGCTTCGTGTGCAACACACTATCAAGCCACAATCCGATCAGCAATGCACCAATCACGACGATCACGCTGGCACAGCCGCCTTGTGCTGCGGTGGCCGCCAACGCGAAGTTTTTCAGGCGTTCGGGCGTGCGTTGCTGCATGTGTCGGGCGACTTTGCGTATTCTGTCACAATTGACACTATAAGCCTAACCGACCGCTCATCAAATGTCAAGCGGCGGCATCAGGAAAAACAAAATTGCAGGCCGCAGCCTTACGGATCGAGGATAAAACTCAGGAAGCGCGACAGTACGACCTCGAAATCGGGCGGGAAGCTGTGCGAGAGGTTGGGGTAGATCAAAAATTGATGCTCGATCCCGTATTGGTTCAAGCGTTCGATCAGCCGCGCGCAGCCATTCAAAGCACTCTTATCCCCCTCCCCGACGAGGATCACCATTCGCAAGCGTGAGCCTTCCGGCGGCGCGGGTGGCAAGTAGCCAAGCGTCTCATCCAAGCCCATCCAAGGCGCAACGGCCAGCACGCCCGCAACCGGGACGCGCCCCTCCAGCGCCAGCCGGATCGCGACCTGCCCGCCCATCGAGAAGCCGGAAAGGACCACACGCGCCGGGTTTACCGCGTGCGAACGCAGCAATTCGTCGAAGTGCGTGGTGATGACCCGCAGCGCCTCGTCGTAATCATCCCAGACAAAGGCATCGGGACGGCTGCCAAGCTGCTCCGATTGTGGAGCCGCGAGCAGTATCCCAGCTTCCGGGAGCAAGTTGTAATATTTTGCAACCGACTCGGCGGTGGCGTTGTTGCCGTGCAGCGCGATCACCGTCGAATAGGGTGGGGTCCCGATGAGCGGTTCCATCAGGATTTGCGTGGGGTGGACCGCGCGCTGTGCTTCGGATTGCAACGCCGCACTGCGCTTCACGAGCGCTTGATATTCGGCGTCCGGCTGCATGTTGAACAAATCGTCATCGGTGCGCAGTGCATTTTCCGCGAACCAATAGCCGTTATCGAGCGCCGCCGCAAGTGTGACGTTGGCCGCTTCATATTTGCCGAGCGCGGCCTGAAAGCACAGCTTCCAATAGGCCATCCCCCAGGCATGTTCGGGGAACTTGGCCTCATGCTTCTGGAGCGTTTGAAGGGCATCATCGAGCCGCTGCTGGCCGTATAGCCCGAAGATTTTGTCCTGTAATTCGATAAATTCCACCGCGTAATCCTCACTTAGCGCGGGTAATCATATACCAATTCTCTGAATTCAACTCACAATCGACGCAGTAACTTCTCGTATTCATCATGTGGACCAATCCAAAACCAAGTAATTTCATCATCCTCTAAAATTCCGACAGCACGATAATTCAGATTGATACGCGCAGCATAGATGGGTCTCACCGTATGCACCTTCTTGAACTGTAATCCGGGATGATGTGGGTCCGCTTGAAAATACCTGTAAGCCTCTCTTGCCTGCTGGCGAATATCATACGGAAGCGCCCTCAGCATTTTGCGAAAGCGCTCCGACGTAGAAGATTTCACAGCGTATCTGGGTCGAGAGGAAATGTCTTCCCAGATCGGCGCTCTGCAAGCGCTTCATCTGCCATCTCAGATAACAAATCCTGCGAGGCGGCGAAGAGTTCCGACCAGCGCCGCTCCGAAGCCAGTTCAGCCAAAAGCCACGCTCCCAGCGAGTCTTGCTCCTGTTCTGGTAGTTCGCTTATCGCTGCGATTGCCTTTTGCATCAGGTTCGTCATTTCACCTTGCCTGCTAATTATTTTACTAATTATACGACCTTCACCCGCCCCGGATTTGCCGCCTCGTACTCCTCAATCGCAGTCTGATTGTTGATCAGAAAGCCGAGTTGATCCACGCCGTCGAGCAGGCAGCGCCGCGCAAATTGGTCAATCGGGAAGCCGACCGCGCGCCCATCCGGGAGCGTGACGGTCTGCGCTTCGAGATCGATCTGCACGGTCAGATCGGGATCTTCCTGCGCAAGGCTCATCAACTGCGCGTGCGTCTCCGCATCAACGACAATTGGCAGCAATCCATTCTTGAGTGCGTTGTTGCGAAAAATATCCGCGAAGTAGGTGCTGATCACGGCCTTGAAGCCGTAGCCTTGCAGCGCCCAGGGTGCGTGTTCGCGCGAAGAGCCGCAGCCGAAATTATGCCCGCCGATGAGGACTTGCGCGCCCTTGCCTTCGGGCTTGTTCAGGATGAAATCAGGCTTCGGCGCGCCCGCATCGTCGTAGCGCCAATCGTAGAAAAGCCCTTCCGCAAGTCCGGCTTTGCTGGTCGTTTTCAAGTAGCGCGCGGGGATGATCTGGTCGGTGTCGATGTTTTCCATCGGGAACGCGACGGCTTTCCCGATGAACGGCGTGATTGGGTCCATAATTACGCGGGTTCCTTTTCAAGCATCGTGCGAACATCGGTGACAACGCCGCTCAGAGCAGTCGCGGCGGCGGTCAGCGGACTGGCGAGGAAGGTCCGACCGCCCTTGCCCTGCCGCCCCTCGAAGTTGCGGTTGCTGGTGCTGACGGCGTATTGCCCCGGCTGGAGCTGGTCGCCATTCATTGCGATGCACATGCTGCACCCGGCCTCGCGCCACTCCGCGCCCGCATCCATGAAGACCTCATGCAGCCCTTCGGCTTCGGCCTGCCGCTTGACTTGCTGCGAACCGGGGACGACCATCACGCGCACGCCCTTCGCGATGTGGTTGCCCTTCATCAGCGCGGCGGCCTGCCGTAAATCGGAGATGCGCGAATTGGTGCAGCTCCCAATGAAGACGACATCGACCGGGTGGCCGAGGATCGGGCGGTCAGCTTCCAACCCCATATAGATGAGCGCTTTGGTGAGCGAGTCGCGAGCGCTCACATCCGCGAATTGGCGCGGGTTCGGCACGCGCGCGGTGATCGGCATCCCCATACCGGGGTTCGTGCCATAGGTGATCATCGGCTCAAGCGTGTTCGCGTCGATGATTTCTGTGCGGTCGTAGGTCGCGCCGGGGTCGGTCGGGAGCGTCTTCCAATATTCAACTGCGTCGTCCCATGCCTTGCCCTGCGGCGCATAGGGGCGACCCTGCACGTAATCGAACGTGGTTTGGTCGGGCGCGATCAACCCGGCACGCGCGCCGCCCTCGATGCTCATATTGCAAACCGTCATGCGCGCTTCCATCGAGAGCGCACGGATTGTCTCACCGCCATACTCGAAGACGTAACCCGTCCCACCCCCGACGCCGATACGGGCGAGAAGCGCCAGAATAATATCTTTGGCGGTCACGCCCGGCTGCAACTGCCCATCGACGCGCACCTCAAAAGTTTTGGGTTTGGTTTGCAGCAGGCATTGCGTGGCGAGGACGTGCATTACCTCGCTCGTGCCGATCCCGAAGGCGAGCGACCCGAATGCGCCGTGTGTGCTGGTGTGGCTGTCACCACAAACAATCGTCATGCCCGGCTGCGTCAAGCCCTGTTCGGGTCCGATAATGTGGACGATGCCCTGATTTTCCGAGCCGAGTTTGTACAGCTTGATCCCGAACTCCGCGCAGTTCTTCTCCATCTGCGCGAGCTGTGCCGCCGCAATTGCATCCGTGACCGGGATAATGCCATCCGCGCCGCGCGGGGTAGTCGGCGTGCTGTGGTCCATCGTGGCAATCGTGCGGTCGGGTCGGCGCATGGTCAGGCCGCGCTCGCGAAGCCCCGTGAATGCCTGCGGCGAGGTGACTTCGTGGACGAGGTGCAGGTCGATATACAACACCGCCGGAATATCGCCGTTCGGCGGGCTGACAACGTGAGCGTCCCAAATCTTCTCGAAGAGCGTGCGCGGCGCGGGCATATGCGGAGCCTTTCAATGCGGAATGTGGCAGGGAAGGATACCGCTCCGCAATCGTTTGTACAAGATTGGAGATGCGCGGCTGGTGCTGGATATTCAACGAGCCAGCAGCGATTCGCGTGGAAGTTAAAAATATCTATACTGTGTTTTGTAAAGACCGCTGTTGTTATGAGTAAAAAATATGTCTAAGATTCGCACAATTCCTGCACTCACTCTATTGATAGCGCTGTTCGCAGCCTTCATCATACCCGCCACCGCACAGAGCAATCCGACGAAAACGCCGAAGCCGACCAATACAGTCCAGCCTACCAGAATACCTAAAGCATCCCTGACACCGAAGCCCAGCCTGCCAGCACGCCCATCTATAACACCAAAGGGTTTCGTCGCCATCCCGACCCGCGCGGATGATTTTGGGGGTGGCGGCACAATTCTGTTCAGCCCGAATCGTTACCAATTACTTGCGATGGACGCAAGCGGCAAGAATGCCCGTGTCGCGCTTAATTATGAGAATAACAAGCCGTTAGCTGATGGGACATATTTCTTTGTCGAGAGTTTTCAAGGTGATGCAGATACGATTGTTCTGCAAGGAGGACAGTTTGGCTTCCTCTATCTGACCGACCTGAAGGCGCGCAAACTTGAAAAACTACCTAGTGCGGAGAAAGTCAATACGTATGTACTTTCTCCTGATCACACACAAATCGTATTCAACACTTCACCCAGCAGGAACGATTTTCAGAGTGGCGACGTTTCGCTTGTGGCTTACAACATTGCAACGGGACAGAGTAAGGAACTCGCCAGAGGTGCGAAAGAAACCTACTTCGCCCTGCTCGGTTGGATTGATGGGGGTAAGCGGTTTGTCGCTGGCGAGTATGCCGACCCGATCAACCCACTCAATCCGGTGATAAACGTCAGGGCTTACGATGTGACGGATGCCAGCAGCCTGCCGTTCGAGGTGAATGGGCTGAATCATCCCTTTGTGCGGTCGTCACAGGGTAAATTCGCGTTCTGTGGTGATGGCTTCCTCGGTTTGCTGGATATTACAAGCGGAACACAAACGCAGGTGGTCGTATTTCCGGCGGGCGAACAATGTTTGGTACGACCCGCCTGGTCACCCGATGGGAAATACGTACTTGTCGGGCTGGGTGTCGTAATTAATGAAGTCATGCCGCCGTCGCTCGCGATTCAGGCGGTGAATATCGAGACCAAAGAACTGACGCTCATCCAGAGTTATGATAAGCGCTTCCACGCGCTCCTTTCGAGCCTCGAATGGTCCACTGGTGCGCCGTAGCAAAATGGTGTTTCCAGCCGATGGGTTTTCATAATTGGGCGCGGCAGAACACTACTTCGGGACTACATTCGCCCTGGCAACCGCTTACCGTGAGCAGCCCGATCTACTCATGATCGGGCTGCAATAACATTACGGGGTTATGCCTGTCCCGGCTTCAAGACGACCTTCACACAGCCGTCCTTCTTCTCCTTGAACATCTTGTACATTTCGGGCGCTTCCTCCAGCGAGACCTTGTGCGTGATGACCAGCGACGGATCGATGTCGCCCGCTTGCACACGGCTCATCAGCGGACGGATGTAGCGATGTACGTGCGTCTGTCCCATCTTGAAGGTCAGCCCCTTCGCGAACGCCGCGCCGATGTTCAATGTGTCGATGATCCCGCCATACACGCCCGGTATAGAGACAACGCCGCCCTTGCCACACGCCTGAACCGCGGCGCGCAGTGCGTGCGGACGGTCGCTTTCGAGGCGCAGCGTTTGCTTGGCACGGTCCACGAAGCCGGGTAGCCCGGTCGCGTGCGCTTCCATGCCCACCGCATCGATCACCGAGTCGGGACCGCGGCCACCCGTCTTTTCCTTCATGACCGCGATAGCGTCTTCATCAACATAGTTGATCGGAATGCCCTTGAAGAGTTTCGCCTTTTCGAGACGTTCCGAGATGCGGTCAATCGCGAAGACCTGTTCCGCGCCCATCATGTACGCGCTCGCAATCGCGAACAGCCCGACCGGACCGCAGCCATAGACCGCCACCGAGTCGCCCGGCTGGATGTTGCAGTTCTCGGCGGCCTGATAGCCCGTCGGGAAAATATCCGTCAGGAACAACACCTGCTCGTCGGTCAGGCCATCCGCGACCGGAACCGGACCCACATCCGCGTAGGGGACGCGCACGTATTCGGCTTGCCCGCCTGCATAGCCACCGTACAGGTGGGAATATCCGAAGAGGCCGCCGCCAGATGCGCCATAAGCAGTGTCGAGCAGCATTTGCGAGCCGGACGGGTTCGAGTTGTCGCAGAGCGACCACTCATCGTTTTCGCAATAATGGCAGTGTCCGCACGCAATCGCGAACGGCACGACGACGCGCTGCCCTTTGTGCAGGTTCGAGACCTCGCGCCCGACATCCACGACTTCACCCATGAATTCGTGGCCGAGGATGTCCCCTGCCTTCATGCCGGGGATGAAGCCATCGAAGAGGTGCAGGTCGGAGCCGCAAATCGCGGTCGAGGTGATCTTGATAATCGCGTCGCGCGGGTTGATTAAAATCGGATCGGGGACCGTCTGGACCGTGACGTGGTTCGGTCCTTCCCAGGTTAAAGCGCGCATCTACCGTACCTCTTGTGTATTGTTCGGGGTTGGATTGGTCGCGGCCTTCTCAGCCAATTCTTCTTCGCTGTCCCTGCGCCCGGAAGTCTGCCCTTCGATGGTCGAGATTTCGCCCGTTTCCATCAACATGCGGAAGCGATACAGGTCTTCCTGAATTTGCTGGCTCGGTTCCTGCCCGAACAGCTTGGCAACGAGCTCGCCAATCTTTCCGGCAGGCGGGTCATACTTGAGCGAAACGAGGACTTCCGTGCCGCGTTTGCCCGGAGCCGTCTTGAAGATGACCGCGCCCGCGTTCGGAACCTGTGCGCCTTCCAGCGAACGCCAGCCAATGCGCTCGTTCGGCACGTCGTTGATCAGCTCGGCGTCCCATTCGACCTGTAAATCGGCGGGCGCTTTCGCGACCCAGTGTGAACGGTCGCCGCCTGTGTTGGAGACGCTTTTCAGGTGTTCCATAATCTGCGGCAGGTTCTCGAAGTTACGCCAATAGGCATATAGCGCCTCGACCGGACGATTGATCGTGATCGCCTTATCGACGCGGATACCCTGATTGTGCGGGACACTGACCTGCTCCGGCTGTTTATCCGTCATAGAAGGAGTCCTTTTTTTGACAACGATGTCTACATCAAACGTAGCATTCGCACGCTCAAAAAAGGCTATAAAAGCTAGGAGTAGCAGCTTGCCCGATCCGCAACAATTCGTCGGACCCGCCCAAAACATGGCTACGCTGACGGCTTGCGCGGTGAATTGCCCTTCGCCATATCAGTCACGGTTTTGGTCATCGATTCGGTATCGCGTGTGCCATCCGCGCGCGTCCGCACCTGTTCCATATACAGCCCCGCCGCGAGGAACATCGCCCGCCGCGCGCCCGGTGGTCGGTTTTGCCAGGAGGGGACACGCAGCGAACACATCGCGAGCGCGGTAAAATATTCGGTTTCTGTTTTCGGGCTGGCGAGCAGCGCCAAGACGATCTCGCGCACTTCCAGCACGGGCGCGAAGGCATCCCGGAGGTTTGCGTCGAGGCTTTCCGGCAGCGGTTGATGATCGTTGAGCAGCCCCAGCAGCCGCACGGCTTCCCATGCGCTGTCCCAACTATCCCCGAAGTGCGGCATGATCAAATCCGTAATCAGGCTCGTTTCCAGCACCGCCCAATCGAATAGCGCGTGACCCTGCCGGG
>Ga0123338_10004045_pt1 | contig 12965 bp, 7 predicted proteins | sample grotaG_FD_89793 | JGI IMG/M metagenome (GOLD analysis project Ga0123338, IMG submission 89793) | Glacier valley bacterial and archeal communities from Borup Fiord, Nunavut, Canada, to study Microbial Dark Matter (Phase II) -... | ecosystem: Environmental > Aquatic > Freshwater > Ice > Glacier ... | reverse complement strand
TAGCGTCTCGTAGAGAAGTCGTTGGCGCAGCCTCTCGTAGAGAAGTATTGGGCATTGGGCATTAGTTATTAATCACTTGACTCCTAACTCCTGTACAGACGCGATTAATCGCGTCTCTCCAAACTCCTAACTCAGCACTTCTGAGAGACATAGAGTACATAAAAAGATTCAATATTTGTTGATCTAGTAAAATATCAGGTAAAAAATGTTATCACAGAGTCAGCCAACTCAGTGAAAGGTCATATCCAGGAAAATAGTGAAAAACTAGAATTAATTTATACAGTTAATACTTGTGGAGGAATCAGGGAATGTTCCAACTAGGAACGTCTACATCAGGAGGTAGATAGACACTTATGAGTACAGTTCTGATTGTGGAAGATAGTATCGCGCAAAGGGAGATGATTACAGACCTCCTAAAAGCAACTGGCCTAACTGTTACCCATGCCAGTGACGGATTAGAAGCATTGGAGGCAATTCAAATAGCACCTCCCGATTTAGTGGTATTGGATATTGTTATGCCCCGGATGAACGGCTACGAAGTTTGTCGGCGGTTAAAATCCGATCCAAAAACCCAAAATGTCCCTGTGGTGATGTGTTCTTCCAAGGGTGAAGAATTTGATCGCTATTGGGGCATGAAGCAGGGGGCAGACGCCTATATAGCCAAACCATTTCAACCAACCGAGTTGGTGGGAACAGTCAAACAACTGCTGCGAGGATAAGGATAAAAGCAATATGGTCAGTAAACCGGACTTTTTAACTGGCAGTGGTCAAGACCATTTCCGACCGGAATTACAAGTAGAAAGTCCTGAAGGTGAGTTACATTTGAGGTTTTACATTCCCTCGCATCAGGAGTTTGCACTACAAGCAACTGGCATCCGGGAGGTAATTGAACTAAGCCCTGATAGAATCACCCCAATTCCGAATGCTTCTCCTTTACTTTTGGGTACTCTAAATTTACGAGGTCGAGTTATTTGGGTGGCTGATTTGGGTCAATTTCTTGGGGAAGCAACTGCATTAAACACAGATAGAGCTGAAATTCCGGTGATTGCCATTGAAGAGCAAGACACAATAGTGGGTTTAGCAGTAGAGGAAATCGGTGGTATGGATTGGCTGGATGTCCACAATCTCATGCCACCAAATAATGTTCCCGATACTATGGCTCCCTTTTTACGTGGAGAGTGGTTATTACGTGCTAAAAATAATCAGTCTCTACGACTACTCGATCAAATGGCAATTTTACGGAGTGCTAGGTGGGCAGGATGAAATTGGAGGAGGAAATGGCAGCAAGTATTGATAATCACGAGCCAACATATCAACAGGCGATGAACGCCTATGTTCAAACAAATTATGAAGTTGCCGCCACTGTAATTGACCAAGTGGTGCAAAATTTACCAAATGACCCTAACTCTCATTTGTTACGGGGTCACATCTACTGTGTTTTGCAGCAGTACGATGTCGCAAAAGAAGAATATAAAAAGGTATTACACTTGACTGACGATCCAGAAATTATTGGTTTTGCCAATAGTGGAATTGAGAATATCAATCAATATTTACAGTCATTCAGTGGGGAGATTGATATATCAAGAAGTGAAGAGCAAATAAATTCCCCAGAGATGTCTGATGCACTCGCAGATCACGCACATGAATTAGAAGATTTGGGCACTAGTGAGGATTTTGACAGCAATAACCTTGATTTGAACTTTTTTGGAGAGGATCAAGAAATTGTGAATAGCGTTGTAGAGATATCTTCAAAAAGTCCATTTGACATCCCTACAGAAGATAGTGTTGGAACAGTAAAAATATCAGATTCTTCTACATCTGTTGGTGACGATCCTTTTGCTTTCAATGAAGAATCACAGTCACCAGAGTCAAATCGCAAGGATGAGGAGAAAAACGAATTAGAGTTACCTGCTTTTTGGCAAGAAGATTTATCAGAACATAGTCTGGAAAAACCATTAGTAAATAGTCATTTCTCAGATGATGGGATAAATTCTGCTCACGAAAATTCAGCTATTGACAATAATAACTCTTCAGATTCTAATTCCCCAACTGGCAATAGCGAGAATAATTTATCTGATTTGTTGAGTGAACCAAAGTCTCCAGAGCGAAGTATTGGGAATTTAGAATATGAAAAACCTAATTTTGAAGACGAAACTTTACTGATTATTGGAGAAGAACTTAGAAATGGTTCAGCAGCAACAAATAACTTGGAATATAGCAGTCAAGAACATTTGCTGCAAACCGAAACAGATGATTGGTTGAAACGGACAAATCTGGGAACAGAGTCAGCTTTTGTGCCGGATTTATCAGATGATTCCTCATCTTTTAGTAGCAATCTCCCTCTGAAAGAAAAGCAGGTAAAATCAAGTGAAATTAGCGGTAAAAATAACCTTGATGAGGATGAAAATTTTGATATAGAAGCATTTGAGTCGGCCTTTGGCTCCGATGTGTCAAGCTCTTATGAAGACTCAAACAATATACTAAATGGAGAAAATTCTCAGAGCAATATTGAGTTTTTAGATGACTTTGAGGAATTTGACGATTTAGGCAATATTCCCGGCTTTGACATGATGGAAGGAGATTCTAACTTCGGTGATCTAGCAAGGCATTCTGATCGATCAGAAACTAGTGGCAGTGGACGCCCTCAAAGCACCGACGCTTTTTTAAATAATGCAGCTAGCGATCGCGAAGAGGAACTATTCTCGATGACTGGTTCCCATGAAGCAGTTCCAGTCTTTAGCGAAACAGATGTCTCGAAACTAGAACCCAACGTTAACGTTGAGCAAGGCTGGTTAGCACCATTAGAAAATGCCTCCATCGAAAGGAAACAATGGCTAATTGCTGGAAGTGTGGGCATTGTCTCGGCGCTGGTTGTCGCCACAGTTAGCTTTGTCGCCACCACATTTTCGCCACCCCAACAACGAGAATCAGTCCGAAACACAGGTTGGGCGATGTCATTAGCAGCTGGGATTGCAGGTTTTAGTACCGCAGGTTTCATGGGGAATCTGGCGCTTAAACAAATTCGGCGCACAACTGATGATCTCCAAACTCAGTTTGAGGCTGTACGTCAAGGAAATCTGAACGCTCAAGCCACAGTGTTTTCCGAAGATGAATTGGGGCATTTAGCTACTGGCTTTAATGAAATGGCGCGGGTAATTTTCACGACTACAAGCGAAGTCCAACGCAAAGCCGATGAACAAGAGGAAGCCAAAGAAAACCTGCAACGCCAAGTAATTCGCCTGTTGGATGATGTGGAAGGAGCTGCTAGAGGAGATTTAACAGTTCAAGCGGAAGTGACAGCCGACGTACTCGGTGCCGTAGCTGATGCTTTTAACCTGACAATTCAAAACCTCCGAGATATCGTCCAACAGGTAAAAGTCGCAGCCAAGGATGTGACAAAAGGTGCAACCAACTCTGAAACCTTTGCTAGAGCCTTATCTGGTGATGCTTTGCGCCAAGCAGAAGAGTTGGCAGTAACGCTGAATTCTGTACAGGTAATGACTGACTCGATTCAACGGGTAGCAGAGGCGGCGCGGGAAGCCGAAACCGTCGCCCGTGATGCTAGTACGATCGCTATCAAAGGTGGAGAAGCAGTAGAAAATACTGTGGCGGGGATTTTAGAAATTCGAGAAACCGTTGCCGAAACCACCCGAAAAGTGAAGCGGTTGGCGGAATCTTCCCAAGAAATTTCTAAAATTGTGGCGTTGATTTCCCAGATTGCTTCGAGAACTAATTTGCTGGCACTGAATGCTAGTATTGAGGCGGCAAGGGCGGGAGAAGCTGGACGCGGGTTTGCGATCGTCGCCGATGAAGTGCGCCAGTTAGCAGACAAATCTGCTAAATCCCTGAAGGAGATTGAACAAATTGTGATGCAAATCCAAAGCGAAACAGGCTCTGTAATGACCGCGATGGAAGAAGGCACACAACAAGTAATTAAAGGCACAAAATTGGCAGAAGAAGCCAAGCGATCGCTCGAAAACATTATTCAAGTGGCGAATCGCATCGATATTCTTGTGCGCTCGATTACCAGCGACACTGTGGAACAAACTGAAACCTCCCGCGCTGTCGCTCATGTAATGCAATCAGTAGAACTCACCGCCCAAGAAACTTCCCAGGAAGCACAGCGAGTTTCAGGTGCCCTACAACACTTAGTAGGTGTATCCCGTGACTTGATCGCGTCCGTTGAACGTTTCCGAGTGGAAACTATGGAAACCAGATAATAAAGTTAGGAGTTAGGAGTGAGGAGTTAGGAATAAAAATCACAACTCACAACTCACAACTCATAACTCACAACTCATAACTCATAACTCATAACTTTTGCCATGCTGCCGGAACAACAACAGCGGATTTTGGGTTACTTTATCGAAGAAGCCAGGGATCACCTGAATACCATTGAGCAGGGGTTGCTGAATCTAGAGAGTACCTTGAACGACCCGGAAATGATCAGTGAAGTCTTCCGGGCGGCTCACTCCATCAAAGGAGGAGCGGCGATGCTTGGATTGACTAGCATCCAGCATACCTCCCACCGTCTGGAAGATTGTTTTAAAATTCTCAAAGATAATCCGGTTAAGATTGACGAAAAGTTAGAGTCTTTATTTCTCGGTGTATCTGATACTCTAAAAGCGCTGTTAGAGCAGTTGAGCGCACCTTATGGTCTTTCGGAAGATGCGGCTAATACTTTGATGTCAGAAACTGAGCCGGTCTTTGAATGGCTGTATCAGCATTTGGAACTACTTGTACAACAAGGGAACAGTGGAGTAGCCAGCAGTCGTGACGCCACAGAACTACAGACAACCTCTGTAGATAATGTCTCTACACTTACAGAACTGTTTCTGCAGCGAGATATTCCCGGTTTGGCAGAAGACACCCATCGGGAATCCCCAGAAATATCCTTCCCTGTAGCACCTCAGGAAGTGCGAGCGCCAGTCACCGCGAAAGAAAATAATAACTGGAGCGAGTTTCAAGCCCAAGTGTTGCAAAGACTGCGGGAAATGTTGCAACTATTTAAGCAAACCACAACACCCTCAACTCGGCAAAACCTTCAGCAATGCTGTTACCAGTTAGTCAAACTTGGTGAGACTTGGAATTTATCCAAGTGGTGTGGTTTGTGTCAAGCAGCAGCCAGTGCGATCGGCAATCCCGAAAATACTTATCTGACTTTAGCTAAAATTGTCATTACCGAAATTAAGCAAGCTCAAGAATTAGTCCTGCAAGGTAGGGAAGCCGAAATTGTAATTAGTCAACAACTAGAAGCACTTTTGAGCTTTGCAGAAATTGAGTTATTAGAAATTCCCACTGATTTGTTTGATGAACAGTTCGCGGCTTTGACAGAATTATCAACTGTCTCAGAGCCAATTCTATTTGGTAACACCAAGCCGTTAGTCGTAATTAACCTAGCCCAGGCAACTGAAGAACTCAATCTAGACAATGATATTAACGTTCGCCCTTATCTTGAACAAGGGACACTACTAAACGCTGCAACTCATACTAGTCTTGCTTTCACTGCACATGAGGAAGCACATCCAATCAGTAGCAATATTGATTCCAATGGGCCAGAGGTAGGAATAGCTGAGTTAAATACGCTTGCCGATTTATTTGAAGGTGAGACTAACGCACTAGATGAAACCTGGCATCAAGAAGAAACCTTAAATATTGTTGCGATCGATGACTTTGGAATTGATTTCAGCAGCACTGACGCTAAGGACGATGATCAGGATTTATTTGATTTACTCTCCTTTGATGAAGACATCAGCAACGAGCAGCACCCAACAACCACACCCACAACAGAAGATTTATCCCTGTTATTTGGCGACAACTTCCTAGAAAAAGAGAATTTAAAACCGCAAAATCAACAAACATCTCCTACGACTCTAGAGTTAAGCGATATTAACGTACCTGATCTAAATTTAGATTCTTCTTCGGCTGAAAATTTACAAGAATTTACTGATATTCCTAGTGATCCAAACCAGTCTCCTGGGGAGATTGTCCAAAATAGTGTCAACAAAAACGATCTCGTTGAAGATTTATTGACACTGCCATTAGATGATATCGAACTATTGCCTACAGGCGAAGTGACTCAACCAGAAACTGAGGCGTTCGCCAGTGTGGAACCATCTACTAACCAACAAAACAGTTTTGATAACTTATTGTTAGAAACGAGAAATGCAAATTGGGTACAACAAATTACCCCTAGTGACTACATAGAATTACCCCAGCAAACAGACTTGTCTTTGGATAGCCTGTTTGCTGAAATGGAAGAACAGACACTACTGCCTACAAGTGAAGCAGAAATTAGTGATTTATTTGAGACATCTCCGGCAACAGCACCTGAATTTTCGGAATCAGAAAATGATCTGAACAACTTCTGGAGCGAGGAAACCACAGAGGAACAGGACGATTTCGATTCCTTAATTGAGCAGAATGTCGAAAGGGCGTTAGAGGAGAGTTTATTTGAGGGGGTGGCTGATGACATTTTTGCCGACAGTCGTCAGCAGCCCATACCGAATCCGATCGCCAGTTTTGACATAGAAGAAGATTTTGATCTCAATTTCCAGCAGCAAGAGCAGCTAGATTTGATATTTTCATCAGATTCTGGAGATGATTTATTTGATGAGTTAACACCGAGTAACTCAACTATTTATCCTGCAATCAACGATGCCTCCACGACTGAAATGCTGTTGTTTGCGCCGCATCTAGAGTCAGAAATTATCGGGCGATCGCAACAACCGGAAGCTTTGGATTTTGTTCCCGAATTTACTAATCAGCCCCCAGAGATATCTCCTATTGATGTCGAACTTAATTCATTCAGTTCTTTCGATGAAAATCCGCAACTGCTGTTTGACGATGTAGCTACAGATGACTCTACCTATATTCAGATGGAAACCACAGATAATACTGTGGATGAACTCCCAGCTAGAGAAACTTCTTTAGATATCAATTTTGGGGAAACTTCAGATTTAGGATCATCTCAAGTACAACCAAGTGATTTGTTCGGCTCTTTGGATGAAAACACTGATGAGAATTCGCAACTGCTGTTTGAAACGGTTATTCAGGAAGATGTAGAAACCAATTTGTGGGATCTAGGAGAGACATCTGAAGTTGCACTAGTATCAGAGAGAGAAAATGCTATTATTGCCCCGACTGAAGAATTGGCAACCACAGAAACCATTGAAGTAATTGCTCCAGAAGATGAATTTGCCGACTTGGCAGCATTACTAGCAGAGGAAGTAGCACCCATCCCGAAAGCTAAGGAGATCCCAGAAGTAGATTTTGCTGCCCTGGAAGAATTGCTAGGTACAGATAACGATGAGGCGGCTGCTATATCTAGCAATGTCTACGACGGGCAACGCCAGCCCTTAAATACTCAACCAGTCTTGGCTAAGAATGCCATTCCATCACTAGCTACAGATGAATTTGGGGACTTAGAGAAGTTGCTGGCACAAGCAGATCAAACAATATCCCATTCTCCAGTAGTAAAATCGAACACCAGCAAAATTATACGTCCATCTACTCGTCGGGCTGCCAGATTTGAAGAATCGATGAAGGTTCCAGTTAAGCAGCTGGATGATATGAGTAATTTAGTTGGGGAGATGGTGGTAAATCGCAATACCTTAGAGCAAGATAATGAACGGCTGCGGCAGTCATTAGATAACTTGCTGATTCAGGTACAACAACTCTCCGATGTGGGCGCCAGGATGCAGGAGTTGTATGAGCGATCGCTACTGGAAGCTTCTCTGTTAGCTGGACGCAAAAAGAAAGACACCGGTTTGCCAACCTCTGACTTCAATGCCGATAGGGGTTTTAGTGAGCTAGAAATGGATCGCTTTACTCCTTTCCATACACTGTCCCAGCAGATGATTGAGCGCATTGTCCGCATCCGAGAATCATCTAGTGACATTGATTTTGTTACCGAAGAAACCGAGCGAGTAGCGCGGCAATTCCGCCAAGTAACCACACAGCTACAAGAGGGATTAACAAGAGCGCGAATGGTGCCTTTTGCCCAAACTATCGATCGCTGGCGGCGAGGAGTACGTGATAATGCGATCAAGTGTGGCAAACAAATAGAGTTGGTGATCGAAGGTGGTGATACCTTAATTGATAAGATGATTTTGGATCATCTCACCGATCCGTTAACTCACATGCTGAATAATGCGATCGCTCACGGTGTTGAAACGCCAGAAGAGAGGCAAGCTGCTGGTAAACCACCCGTGGGAATCATTACTATCCGTGCCTTCTACCAAGGCAACCAAACTATCCTTTCCGTAGGCGATGATGGCGCAGGTATCGATTCCGCAAAAGTTAAGGCTAAGGCGGTGAGGATTGGCATGATTACAGAAGCGCAGGCAAAAGCCATGTCTCGCCTGGAAGTCTACGATCTGCTGTTCCAGTCTGGTTTTACGATGAAAGACCAAGCAGATGAAATTTCTGGTCGTGGTGTGGGTATGGACGTAGTACGCTCCGAAATTAGCGAAATTCGGGGGACAGTAAACACTGATTCGGCGATCGGCAAGGGAACCACCTTCACTATTCGTTTACCACTGACTCTGAGTATTTGTAAAGCTCTCTGCTGCGTTTCTGATCGAGCTAGAATTGCTTTCCCGATGGACGGTGTAGAAGATACGCTGGATATACCAGTCAAAAATATTCAGCACGATGCCAATGGCCAATCATTTATTTCCTGGCGCGATACGGTGCTACCATTCCGACCCCTGAGGGAACTTTTAACCTTCAATCGCCAGATTAGTCGCGGCAATGTCTATGGCGGCACCAGAGATGATGATATGGTTTCGGTAGTTGTGGTGCGATCGGCAAATACCCTGATTGCTCTACAGATTGACCTAGTGTTGAGCGAACAAGAAATTGTAATTAAGCAATTTGAAGGGCCAGCGCCTAAACCCATTGGTGTAGCTGGTGCAACAGTCCTGGGTGATGGTCGGATTATGCCTATTGCTGACGTGCTGGAAATAATTGACATCTTCCAGGGACGGATTTCTACACAACTTGGTGGCAATTCTTGGCAACAGAAAGCTACTCCCCTAGATACCTCTCCTACGAAAATTGACCCAACAGTGCTGATAGTCGATGACTCAATTACAGTTCGAGAATTGCTATCCCTGACCTTTAACAAAGCAGGTTATCGCGTAGAACAGGCGCGTGACGGCCAGGAAGCTTGGGATAAACTCCGCTCCGGTCTGCCTTGCGATATCGTATTTTGTGACATTGAAATGCCCCGTTGCGATGGTCTGGAGTTACTCTCTCGCATCCAGAAAGACTCTAACCTCAACCACCTACCGATCGCTATGCTCACCTCGCGGGGGGCAGATAAGCACAGACAAATTGCAGCTCAACTCGGTGCTAGTGGCTACTTTACCAAGCCCTATCTCGAAGAAGCTCTACTTGAAGCTGCGGCGCGGATGTTGAAAGGGGAAAAACTTCTTAGCACTACGAGTAATGTTTAAGCTGAAATCTTCTGACTGTATGAGTTTTGCCCTCACCCCCAGCCCCTCTCCCATCTTGCTATCCATTACCCGGATCTTTCTTAACATTTGCGAGAGCGAACGCTCACGTTTTTTCTAAACCTTATTCCTTCGTTGTCCATTCTCAATAAAAACCTAATTTTAGCGAGAAGACTAAGAGCTAATTTGTCAAGTATGCCTGATACCTCAGTGTTCAAGATACTTATAAAACAAGGGTTTCAAGATTGTAAAGAAAGATGTGACTAATGGATAGGCAAGCGAGGAGGGGTCAATAATGAAGAATGGTAAAACTGCGGCATTATTGGCAGACGCTAAGGTGACAATTTCGTTGTCAGTCAAACGTAAGTCTCGACGAAACCAGAGAAGGTGCATAACTAAATTTTCTATATCAACTTAATAATACAATAGTACTATCTAATTTTAATGGTGGAACTAAAACTATGACCTACGCCTACAGCATGGATGACGCGGTGCAGGTAGCTAATCAGGCGGCTACTGACATTGAGGCGTGGTTTTAGTACTACGGGTTTTCCTGTCTGCTTCATCTGCTGTAGGAATTCTAACGTATTGCGTTTAAAGCTAGAGAGTGAATGAATGTCTCGACTCATGTTTAGCATAGAGTTGATGATGCATTAAACTTGCACTTTATTTAACCCTATCTCAAAAGCTTCCGTCCAGTACAAAGTTCATTGTTATGCCAGTATCGCATTTTACTTGAGAAAAATCACGCATCGCGCTAGTCTTCATTGACGTAACTGCACGCTGTAACATCAGGTGATGACAAATCAACTCTCTCCAGAAATTCCCTCTTGCACTTGGAGCCGTCCCATCGGTTTAGGCTGGGACAAACCTTATACTGTCCGCTACGCTAGCAATATTGATGATGGTCCTTGGCATGGTGTGCCTTTGGGCGGCTTTGGTGCAGGTTGCATCGGTCGTTCTTCACGGGGAGATTTTAACCTGTGGCACATCGACGGCGGTGAGCATACCTTCAAAAATGTCCCCGCTTGTCAATTCAGTGTGTTTGAGTCCAATGGTGCATCTTCCCAAGCCTACGCTTTATCTACGCAAGTGCCAGAAGATGGCACTCTCAAAGCTTGGCAATGGTATTCGACACTTCCAGGCACAGAGGGGACGGGCAATTATCACGCGCTATACCCGCGTAGCTGGTTTGTGTATGAAAATGTATTTCAAGTACAGTTAACCTGTGAGCAGTTTTCACCAATTTGGGCAGGCAATTACCAAGAAACTAGCTACCCTGTGGCAATATTCCTCTGGAATGCTCATAACTCCACAGATGCACCTATTACTCTCAGCATTATGCTCACTTGGCAAAATATGGTGGGCTGGTTTACAAACGCCCTCAAATCTCCCCAAGTGCGAGTGCGCGATGATGGTAGTCCGGTTTACGAATACCAACCGCGCTGGGGCGAAAGTCAAGGAAACTATAACCAAATAGTTGAAAATACACAACAGTTTGGCTGTGTTTTAGGTCGGATTGGTAGTGATGCTTTGCAAGAAGGTGAGGGAACTTGGTGTATTGCGACGCTGAAGCATCCCCAAGTGGAAATATTTCATCACAGCCGATGGAATCCTGAAGGAACGGGTGAGGAAATATGGCAAAGCTTTGCTAAAGATGGTTCTTTGGCTAATTATCTCGATCCGACTCCAGCAAGAGAGAATACACAATTAGGGGCTGCGATGGCACTTCGTTTCACTCTCCAACCAGGCGAAACTCTCGAAATCCCCTTTGTCCTAGCTTGGGATTTACCGATCACAGAATTTGCTGCTGGAGTTAACTATTACCGCAGATATACAGACTTTTTTGGTAAAAGTGGTAACAATGCTTGGGCGATCGCATCCACTGCGCTACAAGAATATCAAAGTTGGCGATCGCAAATTCAAAGTTGGCAAAAACCCATTCTCGACCGGGAAGATTTACCCAACTGGTTTAAAATGGCTCTATTTAATGAGCTTTACGACCTCACCAGTGGCGGTACTCTCTGGAGTGCTGCATCAGAACTTGACCCCATCGGTCAGTTTGCGGTGCTGGAGTGCTTAGATTATCGTTGGTATGAAAGTTTAGATGTGCGGCTGTATGGTTCTTTTGCCCTGCTGATGTTGTTTCCAGAATTAGAAAAGTCAGTGATGCGGGCATTTGCACGGGCAATTCCTCAAGGTGATGATACTCCCCGAATCATTGGCTATTACATGACAATTAAGGCAGAAAGCCCGATTGCAGTTCGCAAAGTCCCAGGTGCAACACCCCACGATTTAGGCGCACCGAATGAACACGTTTGGGAGAAAACCAACTACACCAGCTATCAAGACTGCAATTTGTGGAAAGATTTGGGTAGTGATTTTGTCTTGCAAGTATACCGTGATTTTCTGCTCACTGGTGCTGATGATGTGCAATTCTTGGCAGATTGTTGGAATGCAGTTGTGGAAACTCTCGACTACTTGAAAACTTTTGACCTTGATGGCGATGGGATTCCCGAAAATTCCGGCGCACCCGATCAAACTTTTGATGATTGGCGGTTACAGGGTGTCAGCGCCTATTGTGGTGGGTTGTGGTTAGCGGCGCTGGAGGCTGCGATCGCAATCAGCGATATTTTATTAACTTACCAGACAAGTAATACAGCAGAGTTGGCGGCGCAAAAATCCACTTATGAAACTTGGTTACAACAATCTCTTCCTATCTATCAAGAAAAACTCTGGAATGGGCAATATTACAAACTTGATAGTGAAAGTGGTTCCGATGTGGTAATGGCAGATCAACTGTGCGGACAGTTTTATGCGCGTCTGCTGGACTTACCTGATATTGTACCGAGCGATCGCGCGCTCTCTGCGCTGAAAACTGTTTATGATGCTTGCTTTTTGAAATTCTGCAATGGTGAGTTTGGTGCTGCTAATGGTGTTCGTCCTGACGGTTCGCCGGAAAACCCCAAAGCTACTCATCCCCTGGAAGTTTGGACGGGGATAAACTTTGGGCTGGCGGCTTTTCTTGTGCAGATGGGAATGAAGGATGAAGCGTTTAGGTTGACGGAAGCTGTAGTGCAGCAAATTTATGACAATGGTCTGCAATTTCGCACACCTGAAGCTATCACCGCAGCTGGTACTTTCCGCGCTAGCACTTACTTACGGGCAATGGCAATTTGGGGAATTTACTTAGTTATTAATTGATTGGCTATCAAAGCGGTTCTCGTTTTGATGCAACATACGTAGGGGCGGACAGATGTTCACCCCTACGAACGGCGTATTCCACGTAAAGTACGTTGCCAAATTTAGCCCATGTTCATCTGAGAAAGCAGAGTTTAGATTTGTGATTTTATTTTCCGAGTGTTTCCGGAAGCAAAGGAAAATTTCAGTAATGGTAAGAGTTGAAGGATTGAGAATTTAAGACTACTCTTTCAAAAAATGCAAATATTACTAGCTTTACCCATAAATCTTGCTAATATTTCCCAAAATATTCTGTACTTAGTTTGCCAG
>Ga0123338_10004044_pt1 | contig 12967 bp, 9 predicted proteins | sample grotaG_FD_89793 | JGI IMG/M metagenome (GOLD analysis project Ga0123338, IMG submission 89793) | Glacier valley bacterial and archeal communities from Borup Fiord, Nunavut, Canada, to study Microbial Dark Matter (Phase II) -... | ecosystem: Environmental > Aquatic > Freshwater > Ice > Glacier ... | reverse complement strand
TATTACCTTTGAATTAACCTTCCAAACGCCACTTGATCAGCCTCTTAAAGCTCCAGTTATGGGAGTGGTAATAAACAGTGCAACGTTTGGTATAGTATCAGTTGTGAATACTAGGATGTCTGGATACTGGATTTATGACGGCCCTTATTACTCTGGAACGATGCGTTGCACAGTCAAGCGGTTACCACTTATACAAGGCGATTATAACGTAAGTGTTTGGGCAGCAGATGGTCCAACCGATTTGGATACTTTGAGCGATTATTTGACCCTAACTATTTTAGAAACGGACGTTTATGGGTCGGGACATTCGCCCTTTCAGCAGGGGGCTTTATTTCTTGAGCCTACTTGGGAAATAGCTAATACTAGCGAAGCTTTGTTGCTAACTTAATTAACACTAAAATTGGAAGAAGATAATGAAATTAAATCCCTTTAAAAATCTTTTACGTATATTTGTTTATAAGGCTATGGGTTTTACTGCATTTAGTATAAAAAAGTCATCATATTGGTTAGAAACTATACAAATGAAAGCTTATCTTAAGAGCTTGCACTTAAACAATGTAGGTAAAATCTTTTCATACACAACCCCGGAAGAACTAAGAACTCTATTTATATTAGCACGCTCTTGTCCTGCAAATTCAACCGCTTTAGAGATTGGCTCCCACCTGGGTGCGTCTGCTTGTTACATTGGAGCGGGTTTGAATTGGATTGATGGCAAGCTGCTATGTGTGGATACTTGGCAAAATGATACAGTGCCTGAAGGTGCAAGAGACACATTTGATGAATTCAAAAAGAATACTTCTGCAATAAATAATCTGATTACTCCTATCCGAAAACGTAGCGAAAATCTAACGAGTACAGATATATTAACCATGTTACATCTTGTTTTTATTGATGGTGATCACAGTTACGCTGCTGCAAAGAAAGATTTAGAGATAATTACACCATGGGTAGTTGATGGTGGTATTGTGGCTTTACATGACTCAATATTCTTCGAAGGTGTGTCCAAAACGCTGGGAGAGGCACTTGCCAGTGGAGACTGGCAATTAGCCGGAAACATACAAAACTTAACTTGGTTGCGTAAAGTTTCTAAAAATAGAACTGAATTTGCGTTTAAGATAGAGCAGCCTAAAATTGTTGAAATTTCCAATTCCGCGCGCTAGGTTTCAACATAAGGAAAACTTCTTTGATGGCTTCAAATGTTTGCGTTATTAGCGGGTTAAGCCTGGCCCATACACACGGTACAGGTGGTCAGTTGCTTAGGTTTTTTGAGGGAGCAAAAGTTCCATTTTTCCACTTGTATTTTACGTCTTTTAAGTATGGCAAAAGCGAATGTGATAATTCTTATCGCCTGGAAGACCCCTACTATTGGAAATTCTACCGAGGAAGAAGATTTTTAATTCGATTGGCCCGTCGTCTAAAATTATCCTGGTGGGATGAGCATAATAATGTGCGACCTAATAAAATCCAGAACTTGCTTAAATCAAATCAACTGCAAGCGGATGTGGTCTATGCGGTTGTAGTGAGTGAAGATGAAGCCCAGCGTGCCAACTCTTTGATAAAATACCTGAACTGTCCTTATGTAGTGCATTTTATGGATTTACTGCATCAGGAAGGGCTTGACCCTGCTACTATGCCTGGTTTGCGTCAGCTACTATGCCATGCTTCGTCTGTTTTGGTAATAAGCGAGGCCATGAAACGTGAGATGTTAAAGTTTGGCATCTCCAATATTACAGTAATACCTCCCGGTCAAACTGTAAGCGAGTATGTAGCAGAGTTCCCTAATGTTAACCAAAAAATTCGATTGGCTACAATTGGTAGTGTTCATCCGGCAGGTTTGGAACTACTAGCGGCAGCCTGGCCTGAATTAGTAACTAGAAACCCCAGACTCGAATTATTGTATGCTGGTATAATGCAAGAAGATTTTCCATCTACTTTGAAGCAAGCACTACATTATCAAGGCTATATCAGCGATAAGCACGAGTATCAAAAGTTCCTGGCGAGTTGCCATTTAGCTTATATGACTGGACCACCCAGCCTAGATTGTTTCGGGCTTTTTTCAGTACCATCGCGCTTACCTGATTTCTTTATGGCTGGTTTGCCTGTGGTAGCTTGTCCTGTCCCCGGCTCGGCTACCGAAGGCTTTTTAACGGTTCACGATCCAGCTTTTGTTAAATTGGCACTCACACCGGCCCAGGTAGTGCAGGGAGTAGAAAGTTTTATTAGTAGTAGCGAGCGTTGGCAACAGGCCAGTCAGCAAGCCCATACTTTTGCTACCCAGCAGCTTTCGATAGATATTATTCGTCAAACTGTGTTCGATAAGTTGTCCGAGGCCATAGGATGAACATCTTATTTGTCTCACAGAATTATCACCCTTTTGTGGGCGGCATTGAAACTCATGTGCGTCAAGTGGCCCACGAGTTAGCCAAAAAACATACGGTCAAGGTAGCGGCTGTCAATTTTCAGCCAACTCAACTTCCTGTTAGATTGCAGGTATTATCTGGCGATTTATTAGCTCCCTCTTTTCACAGCTATCAGGACGGGGAGGTAGCTGTGACTGCACTTACTCCGACCTGGCTTGACCGGGTTCGTTTGTTTCCAATAGCGGTTCGGGCGTTACCTGTTTTACAACGTTATGCCTATCAGTCGCTCAAGCAATTCGGCTACTTTTGGTACAAATTTATTTTAGTACCTAAACTCGAAAGTCTTATGCAAGATGTGGATGTAGTACATTGTTTGGGCGGTGAATACTTAGGGTGGGCGGCCCAGGCTGCTGCCCATAAGCGTGGTATTCCTTTTGTTGCCACTCCTTTTGTTCACCCGCGCCAATGGGGTGACGACCAACCAAACATCGAATATTATCAACGATGTGAGGCAGTGATAGCTTTATTGGAAAGTGACCGCCAAAACTTGTTAGACATAGGTGTACCTGCCGAGAAGATACACGTTATAGGTGTCTCCCCCGATTTGCCCGCTTCCACCAATCCGCAAAGCTTTCGCCAGCAACACGGTTTGGAAGATGTACCAGTAGTTTTATATATAGGCCGAATGATGCCTCAGAAGGGGGCCAAAGCTTTATTAGAAGCCGCGCCGCTAGTCTGGGAGCAAGTTCCGAACACTCACTTTGTCTTTATCGGCCCGGCTTTGCCCGGTTCTGAGAAGTGGTTTGAGAAACAGGACGCACGTGTTCACCATCTAGGTAGAGTAGATATGCAAACCAAAGCTGATGCCCTGGCTGGCTGTGATATTTTTTGTATGCCTTCAATAAGCGAAATTCTGCCGACGGTATATTTAGAAGCCTGGAGTTATGGTAAACCAGTAGTAGGCGGTCTGGCTCACGGTTTGCCTGAACTGGTAGAAGGTAATGGAGCAGGATTAGCATCTTCTCAAAAACCGGTAGAATTAGCTGGCAACCTGACCATGCTATTACGAGAACCACAACAAAGCCAAAAAATGGGACTGTTAGGTAAACAGTTAGTGGAACAGAGCTACTCAGTAGCTGCCGTCACCGAGGCTTTGGAAATACTTTATACAGAGCAGATTACTCCTGATAACCGCACTATTTTAGTTGGAAGTTTAGTAGGATAATTTTTTGGAAACAACTTTTCAAGATACATCAGTGCTGGTGACGGGTGGCTGTGGATTTATAGGTTCACATCTAGTTGAAAGTTTGGTGGCGGCTGGAGCAAATGTTACGGTTTTAGACAACCTCCAGGCTGGTAAGTGGTCGAATCTAGCTTCGGTCTCCCAAGACGTGTTTCGAATTGAAGGTGATGTGCGTGATGTTGAGATGGTGGAAAGGTGCGTTCAAAAAGCAGCACCCCATTACGTTTTTCATCTTGCCGCCAATGCTTCTGTGCCGGGTTCAGTTAAAGAGCCTTTGTATGATTTTCAAACCAATTGTGCAGGTACAGTCAACCTGCTAAATGCTTTGCGTGGTTCAGACAAATGTCAAAAAATTGTTTTAGCTTCTTCGGGCGCAGTTTATGGCGAACCAAAATCTTTTCCTATCTATGAAACCGATACCCTTTGCCCTATCTCTCCTTATGGAGCAAGCAAACTTTCAGCAGAGGTAGAAGCGGGCTTGTTCAACACGGTTTATGGCGTGCCAGTCACAATCGCCCGTTTATTTAATGCTTACGGGCCACGCATGGCTCGCTTCGTGATTCTGGATTTCTTGCGTAAACTTCAGAAGGATAACACCATCCTCGAAGTCTTAGGTAATGGTCGCCAAATCCGCGATTTCACTTATGTTTCAGATACGGTTAATGGTTTATTGATATTGGCGACGAGGGGAGAGTTAAGCAAAGCCTACAATCTTTCTTCTGGAACTACCTGCTCGATAACGGCTTTAGCTCATACTATCCTGGCAGCTTTAAGCTTGAATAATAAAACTGAAATTGTCTATACCGGACAAAGCTGGATTGGGGATGCCCAACATTGGGAGGTCTCAATTGCCCAGCTACAGTCATTAGGTTATCAACCGAAGGTGACTTTAGAGCAAGGTTTATCACAAGTAATTGAGTGGTTTTTTAAAGATGAACGACACTAACAAACGACCACTAAATATTTTCGTCCATCGTGCCTCCGAGCATTTGACTAACTATGATCCGCATGGCGATGGCTTAATTTGCTTTTCGCTTTTAGACGGGTTACAAAAACGCGGGCATCATATCTTTGCTTACACTAACAGCGTAGCTATTAACCAGCCTACTCCTAACCTGACAATCAAAACGGCCCAACATAAAATCCCAGCCAATTCTTTAGCTGCTTGGGAATATTCCTGGCGGGCTGAACAATGGCTCAACCAATTGTTACAGCAGCAACAGCCAATTGATCTGGTTTGGAGATTACATCCCTATGGCATAGGTTGTCCTTATCCACCACGAACCTACGGTTTACCTTTGCTGGTTGGCCCGCTATTTCACGATTGGCCTCAATCTCATCTTAATTTGTCAAAAGAAGGGCAACCTCGATTTGGGATTGGCATCGGTGGCTTGGTTGCACCTATAGCAGAGCGTGGCTGGCAGCGCACCTTGCAAAAGGCCGCGATGGTAATCTGCCCTACCAAAACCCACGCCCAAACCTTACAAAAACAACTTCCTCAAGCCCAGGTGGTAGATTTGCCAGTGATCGTAGATCTACCTCCAGCTATCCAGGCTCAACAGATTTTAGAGCGCAAACCTGCTTTTCCCACTAAACCTCTACAACTGGTTTTTGTGGCGAACCTGGTAGCTAATAAAAATCCTCAAGTCTTTTGTGATATAATCCGAATATTACAACTAAGCGGCATACCAACCGAAGGGACAATTTTAGGGGATGGCTCGGAACGAACTGTTTTAGAAGCTTACTGTGACGAAATTGGGATAGCTTCATCAGTGCGTTTTGAAGGCAAAGTACCCAATAGTGCTGTGTATGCTTATTTACAAGCTGCGGATTTCCTTATTTCTACCTCGTATGGCGAACCTTATGGACGGAGTATTGCAGAAGCTATGGCCGTTGGAACGCCTGTGGTTTGTCATTGTTCTGGTGGCCCAGCGGAATTTATTGATAACGGAGCGGACGGTTTATTGATGACAGAGCTTGAGGCGGCTACTTACGCTGCTGAAATCAGCCGGATTTATCATCAGCCTGAGTTATGGCAAAAGCTCTCGCAAGGAGCGAAGCAGACCGCCAGTCAATGGACTTCTGAGACAATTATTTCTCGGTTAGAACACTATTTGACCCATATCCTCAAGAGGAACGAAAAGATTGAAAATATTACATATAACTGACATATATGGAGATGGGGGGGGCGGAGCTTCTTTAATAGTAGATAGTTTGTGTACTATGCTTGAGCAACGTGGACACGAGAACTTTGTGTTGTTTGGTCATCAGTCTGGCCCAATAACCGACGCTTCAAGGAAGATTTTACATATAGCTGGTATTACAGACTTTCGGCTAAGAGTTGACGAAGCTAAAATGGCCCAAGTTGTTTCTTTCCTTGATCGTATAAGACCCGATGTAGTGCAACTTCACCAGGTCACTAATCATTATTTAGTATCTTTTATTGCAAATCGCTACCCAAGTGTCTTATATCTTTATAGCCATTTGCTGTCCTGTCCTTCTGGTAATCGCTTATATCTCAATACTACCGAAGTTTGTCATATCTCAGTTAGTCCACCGTGCCTTTTAAACCATTACACTAAACGCTGTGGAACTCGACGACCAAACAAAGTGTTAGAATTATATGTACGTAGCTATTTGAATAATAAAGCCGCCCACCTGGTCCCGCGATTAGTGGCTATTTCTGATTATCTGAAATCTACATTAACTATTGCTGGACATGAGCCAGCCAGGGTAAGTGTAATTAACGCACTTAGCCCAGCTGTTATGGTTAGAGAAGCAGATGACAGTTTGGATTATCCAAGTGATAGTCATATACTACTTTTTGTAGGCCGTATTACTGAAGTTAAAGGCTTACAATTTTTGATAAAATCTCTCCCAATGCTAAAACAAGATTGGCATCTGATTGTAGCAGGAGACGGTTATTATCTGCCACAAATCGAGGATTTGGTAGCAGCTTTGGGTTTGCAGACGCGGATAGAATTCAAGCAATGGGTTCCCAATGGCGAGATGAAAGCTCTTTATGAGCGAGCTTCGGTAATTGTAGTTCCTTCAATTTACCCAGACCCCTTTGTATTAGTTGGTTTGGAAGCAATGCGTTATGCTCGCCCGGTTGTGGCATTCGATGTTGGTGGTATTTCAGAATGGCTAGAAGATGGTTATAATGGCTTTTTGTGTCGTCATCCAGATATTGCTGATTTGGCAGCAAAGATTGATTATTTGTTGGGTAACAAAGATTTAGCCAGACAATTTGGAATTAATGGCAAGCAAAGGCTGAATACTACTTTCAATCCAGAGGTTATTACCACTGCTTTTATTCATTGTTATGAGGAGGTGATTAGTGCCTACAACTAACAGTCTTAGTAGAGCTTCAAGACTCAAAATAGAGAAAATGCTTATTTCTTCTCTGCCTACTGCCTTACTTTACAAAGTGCTAATGCGGGGTTATCTGGCTCGTTTTTTAACTAACCAGGGTCGCTTATTAGGCTGGCGGAGAAGGGGTTCTCATATTAAAGACTATGTTTACGTCGCACCATCTTTACGTTTATTATTTGAACTTGACAAACTTTCTATTGAAGAAGGCTGCAACCTAGCTGACCAGGTTGAAATCGCTTTGTGGGAAAAAGTTACCATAGGCAAGAATGTGTTTATTAGTAGTGGGGTACGATTATTAACTGCTTCTCACGATATTAATTCGGTAGATTTTGCTGGTAAACGCAGACCTATTTCAATTGGAGATTATGCCTGGATTGCTCAAAATGCTGTTATTATGCCAGGTGTGACAATAGGTGAAGGTGCAGTGGTGGGAGCGTTTGCGGTTGTTACTAAAGATGTAGCACCCTATACTATTGTGGGAGGTAATCCAGCTAAAGAGTTAGGCCAACGGGAGCGGGTTGATTTTACTTATATACCTGCTGATTGGCAGCTAAATAAAGCCTGGAAGCAACAGATTGGAATAGGTTAATGGTCGCCGAAACTAAGCTTGTAGCAGATGCTCCCCTTCAAATAACATCTAAAATATTAGTCGTAACCCAGAATTTGCCGCCTGCAATTTGCGGGGTAGGGGATTACGCTACCTTGTTTGCCCAAGAATTGGCTCACCAAAATCCAGAACTTAGTATTACTTTCTTATCCCGTGTGCCGCGAAGCAATGATGTAAATTATGCTACAGTTAAGATAGCTTCAGATTTTTTAGATAGTGCCGAAATTTACCCATCTGCGCCATTTTATTGGAAACTAAGCAATTTGCCAACCCTGCTTAAAACAGTTAGAAAAAGCCGCGCCAGGATAGTCCATATTCATTACGCTCCGCATATGTATTACCGGGCTGGCGTAGGAGTAGCCCTTTCAATTTTTAGTCTGCTATTGTGCTTGATGCGGTTACGTATGGTAGTAACTTTCCACGAGCTGTATATTCCCTGGTCAAAGCACCCTAAGCAGTTTTTGATTGGTCTGGCTCAACGGCTTAGTTTTTTTCTTTTGCTGTTAGCAGCCCACAACGTGGTAGTAACTACCGATTTACGCGCTCAAATTATGCACCGTTGGCTGTGGTGGCAGCCTGCTAAAGCTCGACGAGTGGTAGTCGCTCCAGTCGGTTCTAACTTTCCGGAACCAGTTAAGCTATCAGTACAGGCCGTTTCTGAATTACGCCAAAGCTGGAAGCTACCGACATCTGGTCTGATTTTGAGCAGTGTTGGACAACTACGTTGGCAACAACCGGATTGGTTACTAGCGACTCTAAATGCAATTCAAACTCAACATTCGGATATGCGACTATTGTTAATTGGTTGCGAACGAGATCAATTGCCTAAAGACCACCCTATTAGCCAGCGAACCGACGTAATTTGTACTGGTCACATAAGTGCTAGTGAGGTTAGCACGCTTTTAAGTATAAGTGACATTTACCTCTTGCCGCTTGAAGATGGAGTTTCAGCGAGGCGCACGGCTTTAATGGCCGCTTTGCAACACGGCTTGCCGATTGTTAGCACTCGCGGTCACAACACCGAACCCGCTTTCGCCAATGATTTGCCAGTGCTTTTAGCTCCTGTCAAAAGTCTGGGCGAGTTTGTGCGTTTAACAAAGGAATTAGTTGCCAACTCCAATTTACGTCAAAGCCTCGGACAACAAGCCACAACCTATTATCATACAAATTTCGCCTGGGGGAAAATTGTGGAACAGCAAAAACCTTTGTTCCAGCTAACCCTATCCAAGCCTAAACGTATTCTTTACTTTACACCGTTTGCCGAAAGGGGAGGCGCAGAGACCGTTTTGCTAACTTTATTAAAAGGCTTAGATCGTAGCTGTTACGAACCTTACGTTGTTTTTATTGCAGAGGGTCCACTGGTCAAAGATTTAACTGACATGGATATACGGGTTAAGGTTCTTGGAAAACATCGTCGTCGTGAGATTCATAAGATGTTACAAGCAAGTTTGGCTTTAACCTACTTTATATTGCATAATAAAATTGACCTGGTACATACTTTTGGCACGGGTCCGCACCTTTATACAGGTCTGGCTTGTTTACTTACCCGTCGGCCAGAAGTGTGGCAAATCTTTGATCCCTACGAAGGTACAACTTTGAGCGCACGGTTGATAAACCGAATTAATCTGACCTTACCTTATGCCAGAGTAATTATGAGTTCAACTGTTGCTCTTAATAGCTATCGCCCTTTCATCAAATTAGAATGTACCTTACTAATATACCCAGCAGTCAAATTGCCACAACTGCATTCTGCGGTGGAACTTAAAGAAGTGCGTTTACGCTATGAGCTTTCTGAAAGTGATCTTTTGTTTATAACCGTTTCCCGCTTACAAAGAGCTAAAGGCCATCATTTTCTGTTAGAAGCAGCTCCCATTATCTTAACTCAGTATCCAACTGCAAAATTTATTTTTGTCGGGGCTGCTCTTTTTGGAATGGGTCAGGACTATGAGCAGCAGTTAAAAGCTCAAGTTGTGGCTTTGGGGCTGGAAGAAAAAGTAATTTTTACTGGTTTTTGTTCAGAACAAGATAAAGAATGCTTGTTACAAATATCTCAAATTCTGCTACACCCAGCTGTCAGCGAACCCTTTGGTTTAGCTTTGATTGAAGCGATGGCTCTTGGAAAACCTATAGTAGCAGCACGAGTGTGGGGGCCTTCTGAAATTGTAATAGATGGAGTAACTGGAAGATTGGTAGAACCAGCTAATCCAACAGCATTAGCTTTGGCAGTTTGTGAAGTAATGACAGACCCTGCCAGATTAACCGAGTGGGGAGAGAACGGGCGCAAGCGTGCTTATGTTGAGTATGGTTTTGATATAATGCTTCAAAAAATTACACAAGTTTATCAAGCTTTACTAAATTAAAAACTATTAAATTATAATCCTGCGAGTGATCGGAAGAGGAATACTTGTATATGGAGCGACTTCAATACAGAGAGAGTTATTTACGACAGCTTATAGCTATAGCAGTGGTGATAGGGTCTGTCTTACTGACAATGGCCTTAACCAGTGCTATGGCTGACGGATTTAATTCTGTAACCATATTTTTGTTGTTGGCTGGTCTTGGTTTACCGTTAGGCATTACAGCAATTATGCACTGGCGTTTAGCATTCTATATAGTAATATTTTTGATAGTGTTTGAAGGTATTCCCCGTAATTTGTCCAATCAAGTAGGAGTTTTGTTGGTTAAGGATGTACTACTTGGGTTCACCTATCTAGGCTACTTCCGAGAATACCGTTTCACTACTTTTTTGAAACCTAAATTGCGGATATTATCAACGCTGCTGCTGGTTATTTCGAGCTATAGTTTGGCCGAAATGATTAACCCTAGCCTCACCAGTCCGTTGATTGGGCTGATTGGTATTAAAACTTTGCTGTTTTATATGCCTTTGGTTTATTTGGGCTATGAGCTTATAACTGATGGCTCCAAATTAGTAAAATTTGTTGTTTTTGTTATGGTGTTGACCAATTTAAGCTGTCTTCTAGGCATTTATCAATATATTGGTGGTTACGCTGTAATAAAATTCTTCCAGCCTGTACAAATTTTCAGTTCTCTCGGTGGACTCGGGGAGTATTATAAGTTTCCCGGCTCTTTCGCGGCAGCCGGTAACTTCGCTGGCTTCTTACAAATAAGTTTCGCCCTCTCACTTGGAATGCTTTACTGTCAGGGCAGCCGCAGGTTAAGAGCTTTTAGTTTGCTTACTGCTGCCAATTGTAGTTTAGTCTCAGTACTGATGGGGCAACGTTCAAATTGGATTTTTATACTCCTTTGCTTGATTTTGGGCAGCATTGCTTTAAGTGGTAACAACAAAGCCAGATTAGCGCGGCTAGGCATTGCTGGCCTCTTAGTATTTGGGTTTTTCCTGGCTATTAGTAGTACGGACAATATTATTGGAGACCGCTTTTCACAGTTTAGCAGTGGAACTGGTTTTCAACAATATTTGGTTGATGCACCCACTGGAAGTGTCGCCAATCAACTCAGCCGCTTAACAACTGGAGGTACGGTCTTTGGACGCGGTATTGGTATGGCCTCGCCTGGAGCGCGTTATTTCAATACAGATCGTGAGTTTATTGAAGCTTACACTGCTGATCTGATTTTTGAGTTGGGCTTTCCGGGTCTAATCTTAGTATTTGGGATGCTTTTTTATTTGATATGGTTAGCTTGTCAGGCACTCTATGCAGTAACTGACTTACGTTATAACAATATAATCTATTATGGGCTGATTGTAATGGTATATTTGATTATCGGCAGTATCACTTATGCTCCCCTTACTGTACCACCCAATGGTCAATTTTTCTGGCTTTTGCCTGGGATGTTTATTGGCCTACAGAGTCGGGTAACCCAGCAAGTTAGTTTGAAAGAACTACTTCTAAGGAAAGTTTCTAATAACCCAAGAACCTATAGAGAGCTTCCCCTAAATAGCACCGGAGTACCGCCTGGAAACTTTCCGTTATCGTAACCTAGCCAGTTTAGCAACATAGCGATTTTCGTTCTCTAATGATTTGTACTTATGTAAAGGAATTTCAAATGAACATTGCAATGGTTCATGCCAGCTTGCCATCCCAATGGCGTGGTAAAGAAGGTGGTGTCACCTACTTTGTCCACAATCTGGCGAATAAGCTGGTAGAGCGTGGTCACGCCGTCACGGTGTTTGCCTTTGACGAACGCCCTCCTGATGCTAAATATCAGGTAAAGACTCTCAGCCCTGCCCACTGGCTCCATACCAATAAATTGGCTCGTAGCTACCTGCTGCCATTATTATTTGCCCGGCTTAAATTCCGCAATTTTGACATAGTGCATACGCACGGTGATGACTGGTGGCTGCCAGCTGGTCGTGAACCCCGGCTTCGTACTATGTATGGGTCGGCTTTAGCCGAAGCTCAGAATAGTACCAATTGGAAACGACGGTTCAACCAGAGATTGATTTATCAATTTGAAAAGATAGCAATTCGCAAGTCTAACCGCACGGTAGGAATATCACAGGATACCCTGCGCTACTTTCCAAGTCTGAACGAAGTTATTGGCTGCGGTGTAGATGTGTCCGCTTTTAAGCCTGAGCAGGTTAATAAAAGTGACGAACCCACCATTTTGTATGTAGGGGCGTTGGAAGGTCGCAAGCGGGGTCAGTTGGTAGTTGACATTTTCCGTAACCAGATCAAGCCTCAGCTTCCTAACGCCCAGCTTTGGCTGGTGGCCGATAAAGCTGTCGAGGGCGACGGTATCATGAATTTTGGGAAGGTTTCACAGGAAAAGCTGGTGGAACTTTATCAAAGAGCTTGGGTCTTTTGCTTACCTAGCACCTATGAAGGTTTTGGTATTCCTTATATTGAAGCTATGGCTGCTGGTACGCCAGTTGTAGCCACCTCTAACGGCGGCAGCCAGGAGATTTTGGCAGGGGAACAGGGTGGTTTGATTTGCTCCGAAGCTGAACTTGGCTCAACTTTGCTTGCTTTACTAAATGATAGTCCCCGTAGGCAACAATTGGCCGTGAAGGGTCAGCAGCGGGCCAAAGATTACGATTGGTTGCAGATTGTGATGGCTTACGAGCGTGTCTACAACGAATTGGCTACTAAACCGAACCTAAAGGTGTTGGCTATCAGTCATTCGGCAGTAGTGGAGGTCAACCAACAGCTTTATGACGATTTAGCCAAAATACCAGGGGTGCGAGTGGAGCTAATTGCACCATCACACTGGGTAAGCGAGTTTGACCATAGACGCTTCAGAACAAAAGCTTTGAAAGGGTTAAATATACATTTCTATCGGCTGCCAGTAGCTTTTGCTGGTACAAATGCTTTACATTTTTACTGGTGGCTACCTTTGCGTCGGATTAAAAAGTTTCGGCCAGACATAATTTTCTTGCATCAAGAACCCTGGAGCTTAACAGCC
>Ga0123338_10004040_pt1 | contig 12973 bp, 9 predicted proteins | sample grotaG_FD_89793 | JGI IMG/M metagenome (GOLD analysis project Ga0123338, IMG submission 89793) | Glacier valley bacterial and archeal communities from Borup Fiord, Nunavut, Canada, to study Microbial Dark Matter (Phase II) -... | ecosystem: Environmental > Aquatic > Freshwater > Ice > Glacier ... | reverse complement strand
CTGGAATAAGCCTGCCAGTCTCGCAAAAGGAGCAATTAAGCATTTTCGTCCTATATCAGATGAAAGACAAAAACTAACTTCTCAGGAAAGAATGAAGGAGCTTTCAACAACACACATAACAACCTATTTACAATCCACAACAAGCCAATGCATCAATTAAAGGCTTTCAAAAGAGTGGCAATTTTGTCCTCATACCCATCATATATTATTATATTTGCCTTTATTAATATTTAGATCAAAGACTTTAAGATAAAATGAACTTAGATACCCAATCTTTACAACCAATCATCAACTTTATCTGGACGGTTGCCGATGATGTGTTAATCAACAAATACCTTGAAAATCAGTATCAGGATGTGATTCTTCCGATGACTGTTTTACGAAGATTGGATTTGGCCCTTGAACCAACCAAAGACAAGGTATTTAAAACTTACGAAGAATTTAAAAGCAAGATTGACAACCTTTCGGGTTTGCTTACCAGCGAACTGCATGGTACAGGACTGGCCTTTTACAACACCTCTCAGTTTACGATGAAGAAATTGTTGGCCGATCCAAAAAACATCAATGTCAATCTGCTGGATTATCTCAACGGCTTTTCAGAAAATGTACAGGACATCATCAACAAGTTTAAATTCAGAAACCAATTAGAAACCTTTGAAAATACGGGTATTACCTTTTCATTGATCGAAAAGTTCTGCAATCCCAAGGTTGAATTGAGCCCAGATAAAATATCGCCCATGGCAATGGGATATATGTTTGAAGACTTACTTCGGCGATTCAATGAAAAGACAAATGCTGCTGCCGGGCGACATTTTACGCCGCGTGAAATCATTGAATTAATGACACACCTGGTTTACCTTCCGGTTAAAGACAAAATACAACAAGGAACCTATTTGGTTTATGACCCATGTGCGGGTTCCGGAGCCATGTTAACGCAATCGAAGAAATATGCCACCGATCCCGATGGTGAAATAAAATCAAATGCAACATTTCATCTTTACGGACAAGAGAATACCGGAGAAATGTATGCCATTTGCAAATCGGATATGTTATTGAAAGGCGAAGACCCTGACAAAATCAAGTTTGGTTCAACCCTTAGCGAATATGGGTTCGATCCCGATTTGAAGTTTAATTTCATGCTCACCAACCCACCTTATGGTGTTAGTTGGAAACAAGACATGGACAATTTGAATGTAGGTTCGGGCAAAGCCATCTCTATCGTTGACAAACGTTTTAACCTGCCCATTAAAAACTTTAAAGGTGAACCCGAAATAACCTGCCTCACCTCGCGCAGCAACGACGGACAACTCATGTTTATGCTCCACATGCTTTCGAAAATGAAAGCTCCCGCGGATGGAGGAAGTAGAATAGCTTCTGTTCAAAATGGCTCAGCTCTTTTTACGGGCGATGCCGGAAGCGGTGAAAGTGGAATTCGTCAATACATTTTAGAAAATGATTTATTGGAATGCATCATACAATTGCCCAACGATATTTTTTACAACACGGGTATTTCGACTTATTTGTGGATTATCAGCAATGTAAAAGAGAAAAAACGAAAAGGCAAAGTTCAATTGATCAACGCTTCGTCAAAGAATTTTTATGAAAGAAGAAATAAAAACTTAGGCGAAAAGAAAGTTGAACTTAATCCTGACCACATTTTAAATATTCAAAAACTATACTTCGATTTTGAAGAAAATGAGTACAGTAAAATATTCGACACACAGGACTTTGGTTCCTATCAAATTCATGTATTTCAACCATTGAAGGATGAAGCGGGTAAAGTCATTACCGACAACAAGGGTAAACCAAAATCGGATTCAAGTTTAAAGGATGTGGAGAATGTTCCAATGAAAGAAGACATTAAATCCTATTTTAAAAGGGAGGTTTTACCATTTGTTCCGGAAGCATGGTACGAAACAAAAAGCGCTAAGATTGGATATGAAATACCATTTAATAAGTATTTCTATGAATTTACTGCTTTAAGAAGTTTAGACACCATAAGCAGTGATATTCTTAAGCTTGAAGAAGAAACAGATGGATTACTAAAGGAGATAATCGAATAATGAGCAAAGTAAACCCATATTCACTTTATACAGATTTCGATCAGGCTTGGCTTGGTGAATTACCTTCACATTGGCAAGTTATGCGAACCAAGCTTTTATTTGATTTGGTAACTGAATTTGCCCCTGTTGGAAATTCGGAGGAACTTCTTTCTGTTTATACGGCAATAGGTGTTAAGCCAAGAAAAGAATTGGAAGCAAGAGGGAATAAAGCTTCCTCAACAGATAATTATTGGAGGGTACAACAAGGTGATATAATTGTAAACAAACTTCTTGCCTGGATGGGAGCAATAGGTATATCGGAATACAATGGCGTTACAAGTCCGGCTTACGATATTCTGAGGCCTAAAGAAAATGTAAATCCCTATTATTACAATTATCTGTTTCGTAATCCCATCGCAAACAGAGAGTTTAAAAGACATTCCAGGGGCATAATGGACATGCGTTTGAGATTATATTTCACTCGCTTTGGAGATATAAAACTACCGCTGCCTCCAGTTGAAGAACAAGTTAAAATTGTTGAATACCTTCAGTTCAAACTAAAAAGAATCGACCGTTTTATCCGCAAGAAAAAGCAATTAATAAAGCTCCTCAATGAGCAAAAAGCTGTCATTATAAACAGTGCAGTTACCAAAGGGCTAAATTCAAAGGCCAAAATGAAACATTCTGGAATTGAGTGGCTTGGCCATATTCCTAAGCATTGGGGAGTAAAAAGATTAAAGTACTTATTAAAGACAGGTCAAGATGGAATAAAAATTGGACCTTTTGGAAGTGCAATTAAATCTGAAATTATACGAGGTAAGAATAAATTTGCTATAAATGAACCAAAATTTAAAGTCTATGGACAAGAGCATCCGATAGCTTCTGATTTCTCTATTGGAAATAAATACATTGGACAAGAAGATTTTAATCGGCTCGAAAATTATGAAATTATATCAGGTGATATAGTTATTTCAATGATGGGCACCATAGGTCGATCAAAGGTAGTTCCTGTGAACATAGAAAAAGGAATTATGGATTCTCATTTAATTAGAATTGGCGTTAATAATGAAATATACTCAGACTATATAAGTGCCCTAATAAATGATTCTTCTTCAATAATGACAAATATGCTATACGAAAGCAAAGGAGCCATAATGAATGGATTGAATTCAAAAATAATTAAAGCGTTATTCATTCCTCTTCCTCCATTAAATGAACAAAAAGAGATTCAATTATTTATAAAAGATGAAACCGAGAAAATTAATATCACCATCTCTACCATCGAAAAAGAAATTGCCTTAACTCAGGAATACCGCACAGCATTAATCGCCGACGCAGTTACGGGTAAAATAGATGTAAGTGATTTTGTAATTCCGGAAGAAAAGGAAGCAGAAATTTATGAAGAATTGGAGGAGGAATTAATTATAGCGGCTGAAGATGAGGTAGAATATGGAATAATGGAAGAAAATTAAGATATTTGAGGTATGGAAAGAACTAAATTCAAAAATTCCTCCGTAATGTACGTGGAAGAAGATATTGAAATTGAAGAATCAGATGACTCCGTTCATTTAATGGAAAAACCATTTGATCCAACCAAAATTAATATCGAAACAAAAACCCCTTCACTGGATACTTTGATCAATCGAATTCAGAGTAAATCAGTTGCAATGAATACGGAGGAATATTTTCAACGTAAAGATGATTTATGGGATGTTGTTAAACAAAGTCGTTTGATTGAATCAATATTAATCCGGTTTCCTCTTCCTGCTTTTTTCTTTGATGCCACAAAAGATAATCACTGGTTAATTGTTGATGGGTTACAACGACTAAGTTCTATTCGGAATTTCTGTGTAAATAAAACACTAAAACTTACTAATTTAGAGTTTCTTTCTCAACTGGAAGGCTTCGGATGGGACGATTTGCAAGAGGACTTAAAAAGGCTAATTAAAGAAACACAAGTTGTTATTTATAAAATTATGCCTGGGACGCCAACAGATGTAAAGTTCAATATATTTAAGCGAATAAATACTGGTGGTTTAATTTTGGAACCGCAAGAAATAAGACATGCATTATTTCAGGGTACACCTGCAATATTTATTTCCGAATTGGCAAAAAACAAAGCGTTTATTAAAGCTACTGGTGGTCGTATAAAAACCCACCGAATGCTCGATCGCGACTTTGCAAATCGTTTTTTAGCTTTCTATATTTTTAGTTCTGAAGACTATCAGCCTGACCTCGATACTTTTATGAGCAGAGCAATGGCTATTTTGAATAACTTGAATCCAGACCAATTGGATAAAATAAAGAATGACTTTACCAAAGCCATGGATCTTGCCTTTGCGATTTTTAAAGATGAAGCTTTTAGAAAAGTAAAAGGCGCTTATCAGCGTAAACCTCCTATAAACAAGGCTTTATACGATGCTATTGCTGCACAATTTGCCCGTATTTCAGATTCCGATAGGAAAGTTTTACTCAAGAACGGAACGAAGTTTAAGAAGACCCTTAAGGATAAGCTTGCTAACGATGAGAAGTTTTTTAGCTCTGTAACAAGCTCAACCGGGGATAAAGGCAGGGTCCAGTATAGGCATGGTGAAATTTTGAAATTAATTCAACTATATACAATAGAATCATGATTGAATCAATTGAAATCAAGAATTTTAAATCGATAAAAAGTAAATATTTCCCTCTGCGAAACCTAAATGTGTTGTTGGGCTTAAACGGAATGGGGAAATCATCATTTATTCAATCTCTATTGGCTTTTCGTCAGTCGGAAAAAATATCTGAAGGAATTTACAAATTAAATGGGAAATATGTGAAAATTGGTACTACAAAAGATGCCTTGTATCAATATGCAAAAAAATCACCTTTTACAATCAATTTAAAATTTTCAGAAAAGAATATCTTTGACTTCAACTTTGATTATAAGATTGGTGCTGATTCTTTTAAAGCGGACGAAATTGAAATTGATGAATTATTAGGAAATATAGACTTAGAGAAAGCGCAATTGGACGAAGCTTTATTTCAGGATAATTTCCAGTATTTAAACGCAAGTAGACAAGATCCGGAATCATTGATGCCAAGGAATTACACAGAAGTCGTTTCGCATAGAAATCTTGGGCTTAAAGGTGAATATACTGCTGATTATATAGATACTTTTGGCAATGAGGATGTACAAATAGATGACCTTTTGCATTCAAAATCATCGGTAAAAGATGAATTAACCGGTTTCGAAATTATTGTGAAATCTTTGATTAACCAAGTGAATCATTGGATGGGAGAGATTTCTCCAGATGTCAGCATACGGACTACCGAAATATCTTCGGATAAAATTATGTTAGAATATGAGTTCAAACAACCCAACTTAGGAAATACTAACCGTTTTAAGCCTGAAAATGTAGGCTTTGGTATTACATATAGTTTACCTGTCGTTGTTGCCATATTGAAATCAAAACCGGGTGATTTATTGATTATTGAAAATCCTGAGTCTCATATTCATCCCAAAGGTCAAGCCCAATTAGGTAAACTAATGGCATTAGCTGCTAAAAATGGCGTTCAAATTATTGTTGAAACCCACAGCGATCACATCATTAATGGTATCAGGGTAGCTGTAAAAAAGGGAGATATTGAGAGCGATAAAACTTTGATCTATTATTTTGAGAAAGTTATTCAATCCGATGAACAATACTCAAAAATCACTAATATCGAAATTGACAAAAACGGAGAGTTGAGCGAATATCCGAAAGATATGCTGGATGAATGGAGTAATCAACTTTTTAAATTGATGTAAAATGGAGATTTATTTCAATGAACTCTCTGTCTTACCACAATGTGTTAATAATAATGCTGCAAGACAAAAGATATATACATTGTTGGATACGATGAAGTCATTAAAAGAGCATGATTTTAATGTGCTTCGAACGCACGATAATTTTTATGCGGAAGACCTAGGTAATGGATACACTGTCGCCATGTTTATTAATGATCCTGATGTAAAAAAGGATATAAAACTTCTATTAAGATCGATAGTGAAAAATCCGTTCATTCCAACAGATGACAGTTATGAGGCTGAGATGTTTATTAGCAATACATTTGAGACCACAAATCATTTAGGTGTTGCGGTTTCTCCTGAGGGCTTGGCTGTAGCTCATGTAAATGCATTACCTTCTTTAAGTTTTACTGGTTGCCCTTTCTGGGAAAAACCCATCCTTTCCCTTAAAATTACAAATGGTGATACTGGTAGTTCTATAATTGAAAACATCGTTAATTTGTATGACACTCAAAGTCTTGGCAGTAAGGAATTTGTTGACTGGATTAAGAGTCTAACTATTGAAATTGAATTAAACTCATTTGAGAATATAATTAAATCATTTCCTCCTCCAAGATATCAATTTGATCAAAAGGCAATATCGGATATTCTATCTTGGTATTATGATGATAAAAGATTTTTGGTTAGAATAAAAGAATTGCTTGACGATATTTCGGTGAATCCGTTCATAGGTGGAAAAGGGAGTACCGAGCTATTAAGTGAAGGTGGCAAAGCATCAAAAAGAATTATAAAAAAGGATAGAATTATTTATTCTATTTCCAACGAAATAATAAAAATACTTCAATGCAGAGGCCACTATAACGACAATTAACTATGACAACCGACACTACCGAAAAGGGCCTGGAAATTCACATTGCTGACTTTTTACTGAATGAAAATGGCTATTGTTTAAGAGATAGTAAAAATTACAACAATAGTAATTGCTTGGATGAAGAGTTGTTATTTCAATTTTTGGAAGCTACCCAGCCCAAAGCATTAACCAAACTTAAGAATTACCACAAAGAGCTGTACCAGCAAAAAATCATCAAGCGATTAACCGACCAAATCCAAGCAAAAGGTGTTATTGAAGTTCTTCGCAATGGGATCGTCGATGGATTTACCGACACCAAACTTCGTTTGTTTTACGACAAACCGGTATCAAATTACAATGCCGATGCAAATGCATTGTATAATGCCAATGTGTTTTCTGCAATGCGACAGGTGTTCTTTTCTCCCACGGACAAAAAATCGCTCGACCTGATGTTGTTCATCAATGGAATTCCGGTTATTTCATTTGAATTGAAAAATGAACTGACCAAACAGAATGTTCAACACGCGATTAAACAATACAAAAAAGACAGAGACTCCAACGAAGAGTTGTTTCGTTTAGGCCGGTTGGTTGTCAACTTTGCAGTCGATACCGAAGAAGTCTGGATGTGTACGCAGTTGAAAGGCGAAAACTCTTATTTCCTTCCCTTCAACAAAGGCAACAACAATGGAGCAGGAAATCCGCTAAATGGCGGAATTAAAACTGATTATTTGTGGAAAGAAATACTGACCAAAAGCAGCCTGACCGATATTATTCAGAACTATTCTCAACTGATAACCGAAGAGAAAGAATACACCGATGATAAAGGGATAAAGCGCACAAAAAAGGAGAAGAAACTGATCTTTCCCCGATACCATCAATTGTCTGCTGTTCGCGAGATGCTGGCCGATGCACAGGCAAATGGTTCAGGTCAGAAATATTTGATACAACATTCAGCAGGTTCCGGAAAATCAAATTCAATTGCATGGTTATCGCATCAATTAATCGGTTTACACGATAAATCGGGCATCAATAATATTTTTGATACGGTAATTGTTATTACCGACCGACGGGTTCTCGACGCCCAGATCAGAAATAACATCAAACGCTTCCAACAGGTAAAAGGTGTTGTCGAAGCCATTACCGAAGGCAGCAAGCAGCTTAAAACAGCCTTGGAGGAAGGAAAGAAAATCATCATTACCACCATTCAGAAGTTTCCTCACATTGTTGAGGAGATAGGAGAATTGCCGGGGAATAACTTTGCCATCATCATTGATGAAGCACACAGCAGTCTGAGTGGTCAGATGGCAAGGAAATTAAATGAATCGCTTTCAAAACTTCATGATGAAGATGAATTAAAAGAAGAACTTGAAACGTACGACGAGGATGAAAACGGAGAAGTAACAGGTGAAGATTTAATCCGGGTATTGGTGAAATCGAGAAAGCTTTTACCCAATGCGAGCTATTTTGCTTTCACAGCTACTCCCAAAAACAAAACTTTAGAACTGTTCGGCGTTCCATATTCAGACGGAGAAAAAACCAAATTCAAAGCGTTTCATTTATATTCTATGAAACAGGCCATTGAGGAAGGTTTCATCAAAGACGTTTTGCAGAATTACACCACTTACCAAAGTTATTATGCGTTATTAAAGAAGATTGAAGACGATCCGGAATACGACAAGTTAAAAGCGCAGAAGAAACTAAAGATATATGTTGAAGGTCACGAACATGCCATTAAGAAAAAGTCTGTTTTGATGATTACCCATTTCATGGAAAATGTGATTCAGAAAAAAAGAATTGGAGGCTTGGCGAAGGCTATGATGGTGACCGGCAGTCGTAAAAATGCAGTGCGATACAAAAAAGCATTCGACAAATATTTGAAAGCTATTCATAGTCCCTATAAAGCGATCGTCGCATTTTCAGGCGAAATTGATGGCGAAACAGAAGCCAGTTTAAACGGCTTTTCAAGCAGCGCTATTCCCGGTGAATTTGAGAAAAGTGAATACCGGTTTCTTTTGGTTGCCAATAAATTCCAAACAGGTTTTGACCAGCCACTTTTGCATACCATGTATGTTGATAAGAAATTAGGCGGTGTTAATGCTGTACAGACACTTTCGCGTCTCAACAGGAGCCATCCCAAAAAGCAGGAAACCTTTGTCCTGGATTTTGCGAATACAGCCGAAGAAATTGAGAATTCATTTAAACCCTATTTTGAAAGTACGATTCTTGGCGAAGCTACCGATCCAAACAAATTATTCGATCTGCAGGATGCTTTAGACAGCTACCAAGTTTATACAAGAGAACAGGTTCAGGAGTTTTCCAATCATATTTTGGCGAATGTACCCATTGACCAATTACATGCTTCGTTAGATGAGTCATCGGCAATTTTCAGGAATGATTTAGATGAAGAACATCAGGCAGATTTCAGGGCGAAAGTAAAGACTTATGTGCGCTTATATATTTTCCTTTCACAGATCGTACCCTTTGAGAATCCCTACCTGGAACGACTGTATATATTTTTGAATCATTTGCAAAATAAACTGGGTGGTGATACTTCCGTCGATTTAGCCAAAGGGGTATTAGATAATATCGACATGGACAGTTATCGTTTGCAATTGGAATCAACAACAAATGTAATTTTAGAACAAGGTGAAGATTTAAAACCGATACCAACCGAAATGCGTGGTGGTATCAGCGAACCCGAGATAGATAAGCTTTCCCATATCCTTCAAACCTTTAATGATCGGTATGGAACCCAATTTGAAGATGCCGACAAGGTGCGGCAAATGGCTGAAAATATTGCGCAAGACGTTGCAAAAAGCAATGAATTAGTAAATTCACTTAAATACTCTGATGACCAAAATGCAAGAATCACCAGCGATAAAATTGTCGGAGAAGAGTTATTAAAACACATTACCACCAACTTCAGTCTGTATAAACTCTATTCCGATAATAAAGAATTCAAAGAGGACTTCTCTGCAATGATGTTTGGTGTGGTCAAAGAATTAATTAATCGAGGAATTCAGGTAAAGGAGCCTTATGTCTCGCAGTAAATAAAACGGATCGCATAATTGCCAACGCACGAGCAGAGGAGAGAACTAATTGAACTGTATTCTCAGGTATCTGAATTATTAAGGAAGAACATCTGTTGCTTAGATTACAGTTTGCTGCGAATGGGGTATTAAGCTGCCTACAGTTTTGACGGGGAGAAGGAGCTCTCGGATGATAAATTCACTTTGTATAGTCGAGATCACTCGATCAAAAGACCATAACGCATTTAATGTACCTGCCTGTAATACATCATCGAAATACCCGAGAAGAACAATAAAGATATTGTACCCTGGCGAGGGTTCGAGAATTAAAACCTTGCACACAATGCAGAATTGATTGGTCAAGTAATAAAAGGCTTGATCGAGAATGCCAGGGCTGTAAAAATGGGTCTTTGGTCTCAACCTAATCCAGTTGCTCCCTGGGATTTTAGGCGTAAATAGTAATTTATAATTTTCGAAGAATCTGGCATTAATCATGTAACTAAAAAATTGATTTCCGTAAAATTAAGATGGAATAACGCTGTAAATTTAATTCTATGACTTGATTCCTTGTGATGGAAGTCCTAACGATACAGAATTGAATATGATGACCACCATTTTTGAGCAAATTGGCATTCATGAAGTAAAGATTATTTCAACTATTTGGAAGTCACAAATACTTATGACACGTTTCTAATGATGGGTAGTAAAAAAAAATCGGGAAATTCATATTTATAAATTGATATAATAATTATATGAGCAACACAGTAGAAATAATCATATTAATGGTTGGATTAATCATCGTGGCATATCTATACGATGTTTTTAAAGATAAAAAGGACCTTCAAAGTCAAACATTAGATCAAAAATTCCAAACTTTAGTAAGTACAATTAATAAAGCTACTTTTGATTCCAAAGGTGAAGTGACAAGAGTTAATAAAAGCGAATTTAACCTCTTCTATGCTGCTATCCCAAATCAAAGAATCTATTTTGTTTATGGCACAGGCCATTTGACTATTATTTGGAAATACAAATATATTCAGAAGGAGGTAGTCCATGAAAAAATATTTTACGATGTAAGGGATATTGATGCTGAAACTCAACAAAGAATTGGAGAAGAGTTGGTAATTAAGATGGCACAAGTTGTAAAAGATCATAAAATTAAAGTAGCAGGTGATATGTATTTCCAAACCAAGCGAATTTAAATAGTCAGGAAGAGTTCAGATTATAATCTTTTTAAATAATTTTCATTCTTATGAAATCAATAATTGCTTATGTTTTATGTATTATAGTAGCCCCACTTTTAAGTACTGTTACATCATTAATTTCATTACTTTTATTAAAAAGTCGCAAATTTTCACCATTCGCACAATTAATTGGATGGATTGATGGTATTTCAGGTGGAGTTTTGCAGGTCTGGATTATTTCTTTAATATTTCAATGGATCACAAACTCACATCCACATTTTATTTTTTTGATAGTTTTCATCATTTTTGAGTTCTTCGTCTTGAATGAAAAAATCAATCCTGGTCCATTAAAAAATGGTCTCTTATTTGGAAATGTTTTTGGACTAATTTTGGGTTGGTTGATTTTTATATAGATATTGCTAGCTGTATTTACCACCACTTCTCAATTGAAATTCTGGTGGATAATCCGGACTAAGCTGACCCCCTGACTGCCGGTACGAAATTAGATTTTTCTGTTGTTTTTCATGTTTGTTTTTCAGGACAGTCCGGCAGATGTTGACCCCCTATAATTGAGAAAAGAGTAAAAAAATCCGGAGCATATTGACCCCCTCTGAGTTGTCGGGTGATATTTAGAGTCGAATTGCAAAAAATCAAACTATAATGGCAGAATTCTATATCTGAGATAATAAAATACGGTTTATGCCGTTTTAATGGTGTTAGCTGTACCAATAATATCGAAATAGGTTTTTTGCAGTGTAGAACAATTTTGGAGTTTTGGCGGTTAATGGCTTTATGGGCATAAGCAAAACTTAATGCTTCGCATCTGATTCGATTATCACTCATTTAAACTTGGCGTCATATGTGTTACAACCTTGCATACATGGAAAAGAAACTGCTGAAATACGCAGAACGTTACAAAGAGGTTTTGCCAGATAACGCGGTTAGACAAGTAACCCAGGATGAATTGCCAACCTATTATTTTGTGAGTGGATTCTCACATCCGCAATTACCAATCGTTAAACATGACGGAATATTTTCCTTTGAATGGGGACTTATTCCTTTTTGGATCAAGGATAACATGGCTGCCAAAGATATCCAGGACATGACCTTAAATGCTGTTGGGGAGACTGTATTTGAAAAGCCCTCCTTTCGGAACAGCATTACCACTAAGCGTTGTTTACTTGGAGTGAATGGTTTCTATGAGTGGCGGGACCTGAACAAAGTGAAATACCCCTACTACATCCATACAAAAAGTAGCGACATCTTTTCCCTGGGCTGCATTTATGAATCGTGGGTAGACAAAACCACGGGTGAAATCAAAAACACGTTTAGCATTTTGACTACACCTGCCAACCCGTTAATGGAAAGAATTCATAATCTAAAAAAGAGGATGCCGCTTATCCTTTCTCCCGAAGACGAAAAGAGATGGATCGAGCCCAACCTGACACGGGACCAGATAAACGAACTCATTAAACCCTATCCGGAATCTAACATGATCGCTTACACTGTATCGCAGAACGTGAACAGCGGAAAGAATAACCGTAACGTTCCTCAAAGCCAGGAGAAAGTTGATTACCCGGAACTGAGTTCGTTGTAGAATTGAAATGAAAGTTTTTATTACTTTTAACGATGAAACTTCCATTACTCAATCATCATGACTAAAACTACAATTTTTAAAACGATACTGCTAATTTTTTTGTTTACTGTTTTAAAAGCAGTTTCGCACGAAAACGCCGTTCTGGCAATTACAATTGATCGGCACTTGTTACCTGAAGAGAAGACGATCCAAAAGAAAGGCCAAACGCCTAAGGAAGAATATGTAAGACTATTTCCCAATGATGGCAACTGTGTTTACCCAGGCAAAGGCCTTCTGCGTAAATGGCCGGAAGGTGGCCCGCATGAACTTTGGAGACTTAAGATCGGAGAGGGAAAGGCTGCTATTATTGAATCAGGCGGAAAAGCCTTCACCGGGTACCACGCCGATGGAAAGCAGTGGGCTGTCTGTCTTGATCCTGCAACCGGAAACTTAATCTGGAAGAAGATGCTGATTGCCGTTGAAAACCATCATGTCGTAAATGGCACGGTTTCGACTCCTATTGTAG
>Ga0123338_10004039_pt1 | contig 12974 bp, 11 predicted proteins | sample grotaG_FD_89793 | JGI IMG/M metagenome (GOLD analysis project Ga0123338, IMG submission 89793) | Glacier valley bacterial and archeal communities from Borup Fiord, Nunavut, Canada, to study Microbial Dark Matter (Phase II) -... | ecosystem: Environmental > Aquatic > Freshwater > Ice > Glacier ... | reverse complement strand
GATCACCGGCGTCAAGGGCCTCAACGACGACCTTCACGTGGCCAACATCGCCGGCACCTGCACGACCTGCCACAACACCCCCAACGCCGGCAACCATTCGGTGCCGCTGCCGCTCGACATCGGCCTGACCGATGCCAGCCGGCGCAGCGCCGACCAGCCGCTCTACACGCTGCGCAACAAGACCACCGGCGAGACCGTGCAGACCACCGACCCCGGCCGCGCCCTCGTCACCGGCCGGTGGCAGGACATCGGCCGCTTCAAGGGGCCGACGCTGCGGGCGCTGTCGGCGCGGGCGCCGTACTTCCACAACGGCTTCGCCAAGGACCTGCACGAGGCCGTGACGTTCTACAACGACCGCTTCGGCATCGGCTTCACGCAGCAGGAAAAAGACGATCTTGTCGCCTTCCTCAAAGCGCTCTAGGAAGCCCTCCGAGGGTGGTGGTTCGCATGGCAGCGGGCGCGCACAATCCGGCCGATGACGGCAGCCACCCCCGCCGCGGCCAGCGACGCCGGCCGCGCCAACGACGCGCTCTTCGCAGCGCTCTACAGCGAGCTGCACCGACTGGCCCGTCGCGAGGCAGCGCGCTTCGGCGCCGCCGAGGTGCTGAGCGCGACGACGCTGCTGCACGAGGCCTATCTCGACATGACCGAGCGCGCCGGCCTCATCTTCGTCGAGCGCGGCCGCTTCCTGGCCTACGCTGCGCGCGCGATGCGCACGCTGGCCATCGACCGCGCCCGCCAGCGCGGCGCGTTGAAGCGCGGCGGCGGCCTCGACATCACCTCGCTCGACACCGGGCATGCCGACGAATGCGCCAGCCCCGACGAGCTGACGCAGATCGGCGCGGCGCTCGATGAGCTGGCCGAAGTGGAGCCCGAGTTGGCCGGCATTGTCGACCTCAAGTTCTTTTGCGGTTTCACTGTGGCCGAGATCGCCCATCTGCAGGGCAGCTCCGAGCGCACGGTGCAGCGGCACTGGGAAAAGGCGAGGCTGATGCTGTTCCGGGCCTTGCGCTGACGCTCATGATCGTTGCCGACCGCGAACGCTGGCAACGCCTGTCGCCGCTGCTCGACGGCCTGCTCGATCTCGAAGGCGCCGCCCGCGCCGCCCGCCTCGAAGCGATCGCGTGCGACGATGCCGACATGGCCGCCGAGCTGCGCGGCTGGCTCGCCGATGCCGAGCGCGCCGAGCGGGCGAGCTTCCTCGCCGGCGACACCGGCGGCATCGGCGAGCCGCATTCGCACGGCCTGGCCGGCGAGCGCATCGGCGCCTATGTGCTGGAAGTGCCGCTCGGCCAGGGCGGCAGCGGCGTCGTCTGGCGGGCGACGCGGGCCGACGGCCGCTACCACGGCGCCGTCGCCGTCAAGCTGCTGCACCTGTCGCTGCTCGGCCGCAGCGCCGCGCTCCGCTTCGAGCGCGAAGGCGCGATCCTGGCCCGACTCCAGCATCCGAACATCGCGCGCCTGCTCGATGCCGGCGTCACCGCGGCCGGCCAGCCCTACCTCGTGCTCGAGCTCGTCGAGGGCGAGCGTATCGATCGCCATTGCGACGCCGGCAAGCTGCCGGTCGACGCCCGCGTCGATCTGTTCGGCGACGTGCTGAGCGCGGTGGCGCACGCCCATCGCCATCTTGTCGTGCACCGCGACATCAAGCCGGCCAACATCCTCGTCTCCGGCGGCGGCGTCGCCAAGCTGCTCGACTTCGGCATCGCCCGGCTGCTGCGCGACGACCTGGCGCCGGACGCCGCCTCCGAGATCACCCGCGACGGCGGCCGCGCCCTGACGCCCGACTACGCCGCGCCCGAGCAGCTGCGCGGTGACGACGTCACCACCGCGACCGACGTCTACTCGCTCGGCGTCCTGCTCTACGAGCTGCTGGCCGGCCGCCATCCGGGCGCCGACGCGACCGGCGGATCGCCGACGCGAACGCCGACCGCGCCGGGCGCCGAGCCGAAGCGCCTCTCGTCGGCGGTGACGACGGCGAGCGGTGTCACCGCCGAGCGGCTGCAGCGCATCGCCGGCGACCGCGCCACCTCGCCGCAGCGACTCAACGCGTCGCTGCGCGGCGACCTCGACCTCGTCGTCGACAAGGCGATGCGACCGGAGCCCGGCGACCGCTACGCCAGCGTCGACGCCTTCGCCGAAGATCTGCGCCGCTGCCGCGCCGGCGAGCCGGTGCTGGCGCGGCCGAGCTCGCTGGCCTATCGCACTCGCCGCTTCGTGTCGCGCCATCGCGGCGCCGTCGCCGCTACCGTGCTGACGCTGGCGGCAATCGCGGCCGGCATCGTCGGCACGGTGACGCAGGCGCGACGGGCCGAGCAGCAAAAGGAGATCGCACTCCGCGAGGCTGCGAGCGCACGCCTCGAGCGCGACAACGCGCTCTCTGCACAGATGCTGATGCGGGGCACCAACGACTTCCTCAACCTGCTGATGCGCGACGCCGCCGGTCGCGACCCGGGCGCGATCCGCAGGCAGCTCGACAGGGCGCGCGAGCTGATCGAGAAGACGAGCTTCGAACAGCCGGTCGTGAAGGTGGCGCTGCTGCGGCAGACGGCGGGCCGGTACAACGAGATCGGCGACGTCGCGACGGCGGTCCAGCTGCTGGACCAGGCGATCGCGTCTGTCGCCGGCACCGATCTGGGCCTGCCCGCCAGCGCGGTACCGGTCAATCTGGCGTGCTCGAAGGCCAGGCTCCTGATCGGTGCCGACGACTTGGAAGGCGCTGCCGCTGCGCTCGACCGTGCCGACGCCCTGCTCGCCACCGGCGCGGTCGTCGAAGTGCCCAGCCAGATCGAGTGCCGCATGACGAGAAGCGCCGTCGAGACCGCCCTCGGCCGTTTCGACAGCGGTGTTTCGGTCGCTCGCGAGGCACTGCAACGGATGGATGCGTTCGGAATCCGCGCCGGTGAACAGAATCGCGTCGGCCGTGCACGTTTGGCCAGCGCTCTCATGGATGCAAACCGCAATGCCGAATCGCTGGCGGCGTCGAGGTCTTTGCTGGCCGAGAGCGCGGCGGCGCAAGGGCGGGAGTCGATGGCCGTCCTCATCCGCTCGAGCATTGTCACGACCGCGGTTCGCCAGGCCGGCCAGCCACTTGCGGCACTGCCTCTCTCTCTGGCCGACGAGGCGTCACTCGACCACCTGCTCGGTGAAGGCCGGGGTGATGCCGACATCGACCTCGAGCACGGTCGCATCCTGGCCGCGCTCGGCCGATACGGAGAAGCCTTGACCTACCTCGAACGCAGCGCGCGCGCCGCGCGTGCGAGCGGGTACGTGGCCATGGCGCTTCCGGCGGAGCTCGCGATCTGCGAGGCCCTGCTGCTGTCCGGCCAGGACGCGGCGGCCGCGGCACGATTCGCGCGCATCGCCGCCGATCGCGACGCTGCTGTCCGCAGAGCGCGGCCGAGCGGCATCGAAGCGTTTCGCATCGAGGCGTTGCTCGATCTGCGGAGGGGTGATGCGCCCGCCGCCGGCGCTGCGCTCGACCGTGCCCAGGCGTTGATGGACCACGCAAATGGCGTCCGGAATCCGCTCGCCTACGGCGTCACGATGGCGCGCGGCGAGACGCTCTTGATGGCCGGAGATGCGGCGGCGGCTATAGAGCAGGCAGATCGCGCGCTCGTTGCTGCACGTGCGTCGGCGCTGCCGAACGAGCAATCGAGCCTGGTCGCTCGCGCTGTCGATCTCAAGTCGCGCAGCCTCGCCGCGCTCGGCAAAGCCGATCTCGCGGCCAGCGCGAATACGGCGGCCCGTGGCGAGTGGCTGGCGACGACGGGTCGCACGGCTTTTGATCGCGAGCCGTTCAGCCGCGAGCGCCCATGACGACGGTGGCTGCGCGAAAGCGCCAGTTCGGCGGCGACATGGAAACATCGTCGCCAAGGCCTTGCGCAAGCTGCCGGCAGAGCACGACACCACGGTTGATGCCTCCGCGGCAGACCTGCGCCGAAAACCTTCGCCGCTGGCCCTGGCGAGCCGGTGAGCGCACGCGCGGATTCGTTCGGGCGGGCGCGTTCCTGCGTCGCTATCGCGCCAGCCACCCGCCGTCGATCGGCAGCGCCGCACCATTGATCGAGGCCGCCGACGACGAACAGAGGAACACGACCAGCTCGCCGATCTCGGCGACATCGACGAAGCGCTTGTTCGGTTGCGACGCGAGCACGACCTCGCGCACGACCTCGTCCTGCGACATGCCATGCGCTCTCGCGAGCTCGGCGAGCTGGCCCTCGACCAGTGGCGTGCGCACGAAGCCGGGGCAGATCGCGTTGCAGGTGATGCCGGTGGTCGCGACTTCGAGCGCTACCGTCTTGGTCAGGCCGATGACGCCGTGCTTGGCGGCCACATACGCGCCCTTGAACGGCGAGGCGACTTGGCCGTGTACCGAGGCGATGTTGACGATCCGGCCCGTGCCGCGCGCCAGCATGCCGGCAAGCGCCGCCTTGGTCGCATGGAAGCTCGCGCTCAGGTTGACGGCGACGATGCGGTCCCACTGATCGTCCGGAAACTCGGCGATCGGCGCGATGTGCTGGACACCGGCGTTGTTGACGAGGATGTCGATGCGCCCGAACGCGGCTTCCGCCTCACGCACGAGCGCGGCAATCTCGGCGGGACGCGTCATGTCGGCACTCGAGTGCAGGACGCGCACGCCGTAGCGCTTGGCGAGATCGACGCGGATGGCGGAGACGACGGCCGCGTCGCCGAAGCCGTTCAGCATCAGGTCGGCGCCAGCTGCGGCGAGCGCGCCGGCAATGCCGAGGCCGATGCCGCTGGTCGAGCCGGTGACGATCGCGGCCTGACCGGCAAGCGGCTTCGCGTCGCCGCTCACGTACGCCGTCCCTTGGCGACTGGCGACAGCGTCGCAGCGATCGTCGCCGCCGCCCGCATGAGCGCATCCACGAAGCGCAGCGAGCTCTTGATACTCTCGCGAGACGCGGGCGCGTGCACGGCCACAGCCGCGAAGATCGCGCCACCCGACCCTCGCACCGGCACGGCGATCGCGACCGAGTCGTCGAAGAGCTCGCAGTCGTGCGTCCCGATGCCGGTTTTGCGGATCTTTTTGAGGTCCGTCTGCAAAAGCTCGAAGCTGGTGATCGTCTTGTTCGTGAAGCGCTCGTAAGGCTCTTCGCCGAGCAGGCGGCGCGCGTCGACCGGCGTCATGTCGGCGAGGAAGAGCTTGCCGCTCGCCGTGCAGTGCAGCGGCACGCGCGTGCCCGCCTCGAGGTGCAGGCGCAGCGGCTGGCGCGTCTCGACGCGGTCGAGGTAGAGCACCTTGCTGCCTTCGAGCAGCGTCAGGTTGCAGCTTTCGCCGGTGTCGGCGACGGCCTCCTCCAGCGCGCGATGCCACTGCGCGCGAAGGGTGTCGCTACGCCAGAGGTCGACCGCGAAAGCGGTCAGACGCGGGCCGATCGTGTAGCGCTTGGTCGCGGGCTCGCGGCGCAGCAGGCCGGCGTCCTTGAGTAGCGTCAGGATGCGATAGACGGTCGGCTTTGGCAGCCGCAGCGCCGACGTGAATTCGTCGAGTGACAGCGGCCCGGGCGCGACTGCGATGTGCTCGAGCGCAGCGAAGGCGCGCAGCGCGATCGACTCGGTCGTGCCCGATTCAGCGAGCTTCGGCATTGCGGCAGCGGAGCGTGGTGATCATGCGAGCAGGACGCCGAGCGAGACCAGGAACATGAAGACGATCGTGAGTTGCCGAAAGCGCTGATCGGAGAAGCGCGCGAAGAGCCTCGAGCCCGCGACGACTCCGACGACGAACGGTATTGTCAGCGCCGCGGCGGTCCGCAAGGCGATGGCGTCGAGCAGTCCGGCGAAGCCGAGCATGACCAGGCCGGCCGCCGACACGAGCACGATGTAGAGCGTCAGGTTGGCGCGCGTCACGGCCACGGGGTCGGGCCCGGAGAGCAGGTAGAGGATCACCGGCGGGCCGCCGATGCTGGTCGCGCCGAGCATCGTGCCGCTCAACGCGCCGAGGCCGATCGACGTGCGCAGTCGATGCCGGCCGCGGAAGCGCTTGCCGATCAGGAGCGCGACCGAGAAGACGATCACGGTGACGGCGATCAGGCGGCGCAGCACGCCGGGGTCGGCGCCCTTCAGCAGCAGGCCGCCGAGCGGCACGGTACAGATCGCGGCCGCGCCGATCGGTGCGATGACTCGCCAGCGTGCGAGCGTCGCAGCCGCCGGCAGCATGGTCGCCGCCGCGAAGGTCTCGAGCAGGAGCGCGACCGGGACCGCGACCTGCGGGCCCATCAGCAGCGCCAGCGCCGGCGTCATGATCATCGCCGCGCCGAAGCCGGTCGTGCCGCGCACGAGACCGCCGACGAGGGCGATGGCGAGGCCGAGGGCGAGCGTGCGGTCCATGAGTCACGCGGGCTTGCTTCGTGCGCGCGCCCGCGCTCAAGGCGCGGTCGCGCGCTGGGCCGCGATCTCCTCGTTGATGAGCGCGCGCAGGCGATGGCGCAAGGCGATGAAGGCGGGATCGTCCTCGTCGCGCGGACGCGGAAGATCGACGCGCAGCACCTCCTTGACTCGACCCGGCCGGCTCGACAGCACGACGATCCGGTCCGAGAGCACGATTGCCTCCTCGATGCTGTGCGTGACCAGCACCATCGTCCGGCGCGAGGCCGCGTCCGCCTCGGCGAGCAGGCGTCCCATCTCCTGCTGCATCAGGGCGCGGTTCTGCGCGTCGAGGGCGGCGAACGGCTCGTCCATCAGCAGCACCTGGGGCTCGACCGAGAGAGCGCGCGCGATCGAGACGCGCTGCTTCATGCCGCCCGACAGCTGGTGCGGATAGCGCTTCTCGAACCCGGCCAGGCCGACGAGGCGGATCTGCGCCGCGATCACGGCCTGGCGTGCCTCGAGCGGCACCTTCTTCATCTCGAGGCCGAACGAGATGTTCTGCTCGACCGTCAACCAGGGGAACAGGGCGTAGTCCTGGAACACCATCGAGCGCTGCCAGCTCGGCGCGCCGACCGGCGTGCCGTCGACGACGATCGTGCCGGCGGTCGGCTTCTCGAAGCCGGCGAGGAGGTTGAGCAGCGTCGTCTTGCCGCAGCCGCTGTGGCCGATGATCGAGCAGAACTCGCGGTCGGCGATGTCGAGGCTGACGTCGTCGAGGGCCAGCACCGGTGCGTCGCGCACGCTGTGGCCGGGGAAGATCTTGGTGACGTGGTCGATGCGGACGGCGCTCATCGTGGGCTCCGGTCAGTGCTGCATCGAGCGCGACCACGGCATTGCGCGGCGCGTGAACTCGCGGATCAGCAGGTCGAGTGCGAGGCCGACGAGACCGATCGTGATCATGCCGACGATGACGATGTCGGTGCGCAGCAGCGTGCGCGCGTCGTTGATCAGGAAGCCGAGGCCCGAGTTCGCGCCGACGAGCTCAGCGGCGACCAACGCCATCCAGCCGAAGCCGAGGCCGACGCGAACGCCCGTCACGATCTGTGGCACCGCGGCACGCAGCACGACTCGGCGAAGCACCGCGCCTTCGCCGCCGCCGAGGCATCGGGCGGCGCGCACGAGATTCGGCTCGACGCTGCGAACACCGGCGATGGTGTTGAGCAGGATGGGAAAGAAGATGCCGAGAAAGATGATGAACTGGTTCTGCGTGTCGCCGACGCCGAACCACAGGATGGAGAGCGGGATCCAGGCCAGCGGCGGGATCGGCCGCAGCATCTCTATCAGCGGATCGAGCTGATCGTGAATGCGCTTCCACCAGCCCATCGCGACGCCGACCGGGATCGCGCTGAGCGCCCAGGCGAAGGCGATGAACTCGCGCCGGAGCGAGTCGCGCAGGTGGCGCGGCAGTTCGCCCGAGACGATCAGCTCCCACGCTGCCTTGGCCACCGCTGTCGGCGGTGGCAGCAGCACGCGCGTCGTGTCGTCGAGGACGAACATGCTGACCGCCTGCCAGAGCAGCAGCAGCGCGACCGGCACGGTCAGGCGGCTAATGCGCGACCATGCCACAGCGCCCGCGCCGGGTGGCGCGGGCAGGCTCACCACAGGCCGGGGCGCGATCAGCGCGGTGCGGGCATCAAGGCTTGTAGGAGCGTCCACCGAAGGTCCACGGCTTGACCAGATCGCCCGGCTCGGGGAAGACCTGCGCGGTCGTCGTGTTGAGCGGGTTCATGTAGGTCGGGTAGGGCGGCTGGTTCGGCTTGCCCTGCCAGCCGGCGGGCAGGAACGGCGGCGTCTTCGGCACCGTCCAGCCCAGCTTGGCGAAGGTGTTGCGCATGAAGCGTTCGTCGACGGCGGCGGCGAAGTCGGCGGCTGTCAACGGCCGCGTGATGCGCTTGAATTCGTAGAGCCACTTGAAGATCGGCTCGTTGACCTGGCCCCAGAAGTCGGCATGCGGATAGATGTTCGTCGGCTTGTAGAGGTTGTTGTAGGCACGCACCTGCTGCAGCAGGATCTCTTTCGAATAGTTCTTGAGGTTCGGGTCCTCGGCCATGAAGGCCACGGCCTTCTCGGGATTGAGGCGCGTCCAGAGGGTCGCCTCGGCGAAGGCATCGGCGAACGCCTGGGCGACGTCGGGCACGTTCTCGACCAGCTCGCTGCGCAAGTAGAACTGGCCCTCGTAGATGTTGTACGGAAAGATGCTGTCGATGATCCGGCCGTTCTTGCGCTCCTCGACCATCATGGTCGGCGTCGGGTCCCAGGCGACGATGCCGTTGATGCCCTTGGGCATGCTCATCTGCTCGCCCGGCGGCATGTTCTTCAGGATCACGTCCTTGCCGATCTCGAGGCCATTGATCTGCGCGCTCATCTGGAAATAGAACTCGGCCGACGAACCCGTCACCAGGCCGATCGTCGCCGGCGGATTCGAGCCCTTCAGGTCCTTGATCGACTTCAGCGGCGAGTCGTTCGGTACGACCAGCGCGTGCAGCAGGTTCGGGCTCTCGATGGCGATCGCCTTGACCGGGATCTTGCGATCAACGAGCGTCGTGAACGGGAAATTGCCGCCGCTGCCGGCTTGATAGCGGCCGGAGATCAGCACCTCGTTGATGGCCGGACCCGAGGGGAACGCCGTCCACTTCGCATCGACGCCGCGCAGGCCGAGCAGGTTCATCCGGTCCATGACGATGTTGACCGTGTTCTGCCCCGACCACGGCGCCTGGAACGCGACCTGGATCGGCCACCAGCCCTTGTCCTTGAGCCACTTCACCGACTTGTCGGACACTTTTTCATACGGTGTCGGCCAGCCCCATTCGGTGGCGCCGGACTGCGCCGCGGCGAGGCCGTGACCAGCCAGTGCCGCGATACCCGCCGCGGCGGCGATGAGGCGCCGGCGGCCCGATGAGAAACGCTGATTGCTGCGCATGCTTGTCTCCTGATTGAAGGATCGGCCCGACGGCCTCTCGTCGAAGAAGTTTGCGTACCCGCCCGCCGGCGTTGCGTTGATCAGGCCGTAAGCGTGATCTCGGCGCCGGCAAAGCGGACGCGGGCCTGCCGGATATCGCGCCGCGATTCGATGTAGCGGACCAGCTCCATCGCGGGCGTCGTCTCGAACCGGCAGGCCGGCATCGGCGCGCGCAGGGGCTCGAGCAGCGCCGGCTCGTAGAAGGCGGCGAGCAGCAGGTCCTCGTCGCTCGCGCCCGGGCCGAGGCGCTTCCTCAGCGCGGGCAGCGCCGGCGGGATCGAATCGCCGGGGCGCGTTGTCGAGACGTCGCGCGGATCGATCTTTGCCTTGGCGAGGAACTCGGCCGAGGGCGGCGCGGCGAGCCGGCCGTAGAAGCCCATCGCGTACTTGCGGACTTCGTCGGGGATCGTCTTGTAGCGCTCGCCCTGGACGACGTTGAGCACCGACTGGGTGACGATGTACTGCGCGAACGGGCTGACCAGGATCGGATAGCCGAGGTCCTTGCGAACGCGTGCGGTCTCTTCGAGGATCTCCGGCATGCGGTCTTCCAAGCGCATCGCCGCCAGCTGCGAGCGCAGGTTGGAAATCATCCCCCCCGGCACCTGGTGCTCGTAGAGCGCGGGGTCGTAGGTCGCGACCTCGCCGCGCGGCTTGTCCTCGCGCTCGGCGAGCATCGCGAAGTAGCCGTTGACGTCGGCGAGCGCGCGGCGATCGATGCCGGTCCTGAAGCCGAGGGCGCGGGCGCGGTCGTCGATTTCCTCCGCGGCCGGCAGCGAGGCGCCGTTGGCGAGCGGCTCGACGGCGGTGTGGCCATAGCGAAAGCCGCTCTTCATCGCGACTTCGTGCACGAGCGGCGCCAGTGCCGACTGGCAGTGGGTGTGCAGCTGAAGCGGGATGCCGTCGGCGGCCGCGGCGACGGCGGGAAAGAGCGTCTCTGCGCGCTCCGGCGTGAGCAGGCCGGTCGGGTCCTTGATCGAGATGAAGTCGGCACGCAGCGCGACCAGCTCGCGCGTGCGGGCGATGAAGTAGGCGTCGTCGTGCACCGGTGAGAGCGCGTAGACCATCATGGCGTTGACACGCATGCCCTCGGCATGGCCGGAGCGGAGCGAGGACTCGATGTTGCGCATGTCGTTGAGCGCGTCGTACACCGTCAGCACGCTCAGGCCGCGGCGCGCCAGCACCTTCGAGTTGAGCGCGACGACGTCGTCGGCGAAAAGCTCGAAGGTGTAGAGGCTCTGGCCGCGCGTCAGGCCGTCGCACGGCGTCTTCAGGTGCTCGCACAGGATGCCGACGCGCTGCCACGGGTTTTCTTGCAGGAAGCGCACCTGAACATCGAACACCGCACCGCCGAGGATGTTGACGAAGGAGTAGCCGACGGCGTCGATGCGCGACAGGATGGGCGTCATCATCGGCGTCGTCATGCGCGTCGACCAGAGACACTGGTGCGCGTCGCGTAGGGTGACATCGATCAGGCCGTAGTCGCGGCCGCCTTGGTTCGGTGGCGTGGATGGCACGGTCATGGCGTCGATTCCCGGATGAATTGCTCGACGAAGCGCGTGTGCACCGCGCCACGCCGGAAGGTGTCGCTTTCGATCAGGCGAGCGATGAACGGCGCGGTCGTGCGCACGCCGTCGATGCGAAGCTCGGCGAGCGCGCGTCGCATCCGTGCGAGCGCCTCGTCGCGATCGCGACCCCACGCGATCAGCTTGGCGATGAGCGAGTCGTAGTAGGGCGGCACGACCGCGCCGCTGTGCAAGTGCGAATCGACACGGATGCCCGGACCGCCGGGGAAGCGCACCTCGCCGAGCGTGCCCGGGCAGGGTGCGAAGCCGCGCTCCGGGTCCTCGGCGTTGATGCGGCACTCGATCGCGTGGCCGGCCAGATGGACATCGCTCTGCCGTATCGACAGTTTCTCGCCCCGGGCAATTCGGATTTGCTCCTTGACGATGTCGATGCCGGTGACGCACTCGGTGACCGGATGCTCGACCTGGACGCGGGTGTTCATCTCCATGAAATAGAAGACATCGCGCACCGGGTCGACGATGAATTCGATCGTGCCGGCGCTGCGGTAGCCGACGCGCCGGCAGAGGCGCACGGCCGCCGTGCCCATCGCTTCGCGCATGGCCGGCGAGAGTCCGGGCGAGGGGCTCTCCTCGATCAGCTTCTGGTTGCGCCGCTGCGACGAGCAGTCGCGCTCGCCGAGGTGGAGCACGGTGTCGCCGTCGGCCAGGATCTGGATCTCGACGTGGCGGATGCCGGTGAGGTACTTCTCGACGTACATCGCGCCGTTGCCAAAGGCGGCCTTGGCCTCCCGCACGGCGGCGTCGAAGTGGCCGGCGAGGTCGGATTCGGCCTCGACGATGCGCATGCCGCGGCCGCCGCCACCGGCGACCGCTTTCAGGATGACCGGGTACTCGAGGCTGGCGGCGATCACGCTCGCTTCCGCAGCCGAGGCCACTGTGCCGCTCGAGCCAGGTGTCACGGGCACGCCGGCCGACACCGCGGTGGCGCGGGCGGAGGCCTTATCGCCCATCGTCGCGATGACGTCGCCCCCCGGGCCGATGAAGGTGATGCCTTCGCTCTCGCACAGGCGCGCGAAGGCGGCGTTCTCCGACAGGAAGCCGTAGCCGGGATGAATCGCATCGGCGCGCAGGGCCTTCGCCGCGGCGACGACCGCGTCGGCCCGCAGGTAGCTGTCGCTCGATCGGGCCGGGCCGATGCAGACGGCGAAGTCGGCGTTCTGCACCGCCATCGAGTCGCGGTCGGCTTCTGAATAGACCTGCGCCGTCTCGATGCCGAGCTCGCGACAGGCGCGCTGGACGCGTACGGCGATCTCGCCGCGGTTGGCGATCAGGACGCGCCGGATGGATCGATGGAAAGAGGCCACGCGCGTGCCTCTAGCGCGGCGCGATGACGTACAAGTGCTGGCCGAACTCGACCGCTTCGCCGTCGCCGACAAGGATCTCGCTCACCGTGCCGCCGCTCTCCGCGGTGACGGCGTTCATGAGCTTCATCACCTCGATGATGCAGAGCTGGTCGCCTGCCTCGACCTGTTGGCCAACCTTCACGAAAGGCGCCGCGCCGGGCTCGGCCGCGTGATAGATGGTGCCGACCATCGGCGCCGTCACGACGCTCATGCCTGCTCGCGACGGGTTCGATGCGACCGGCCGGGATGTCGACGCGGGAGGGGCATTCGCCATGCGCGTGGCGGGTGCTTTGATCGCGGGTGGGGCGACCGCCGGCGGCAAGGCGGCCGATGCCGGTACTGGCCGTTCGTGCGCCGCGAGCAACCCGCCGGAACCGCGCCGGACATCGACTTCCAGCTCACCCCAACGGATACGAAGCTCGCTGAAGTTGGCCGAGCTCTTGATCAGCTCGACAAGCTGGAGCACGTCCTGAAAACTTAACTGCTGCGCTGGGCTCACGTCGTTGTTCTCCGCGTTGCCGGCCGATTCACATTGAGTTCAATATTTCGCTTACCGAAACAAAATGAACGCTCGGCAAAATTCTTGCATGGCCTGCACAGCGACGCAATGAGGAAACCTCGTGGTCCAAAAACAGGAATCCGGCACAGACTCGAGCGCTTCAGAAGCGCTGATCGCATCGCGCGAACAGGAGACAACAG
>Ga0123338_10004034_pt1 | contig 12979 bp, 11 predicted proteins | sample grotaG_FD_89793 | JGI IMG/M metagenome (GOLD analysis project Ga0123338, IMG submission 89793) | Glacier valley bacterial and archeal communities from Borup Fiord, Nunavut, Canada, to study Microbial Dark Matter (Phase II) -... | ecosystem: Environmental > Aquatic > Freshwater > Ice > Glacier ... | reverse complement strand
CGCACCGCGCAGTTGGTCTTGCCGGCGCGTGGATAGCGCGTGCCGTCGGGCGCCGTCGAGGGCTCGATGAGGTCGAGGACATGCAACTTTTCCACTTGCCGGCAGTCGGCTTGCTCGAAGGCGAGGCGCTTCGAGTCACTCGACCACCAAAAGCCACTCGCGCGCTCCATCTCTTCCTGGGCGACGAACTCGGCCGCGCCGTGCGTGATGCCCGGATCGCGCGACACCGTGAGCCGGCTCTCGTTCTTGCTGGCCAGATCGAGCACCCACAGATCGCGCTCGCGCACGAAGGCGACCCGTTCTCCGTCGGGAGACAGCTGCGGATCGAGGATACCTTCCCCCCCTACCGGCAGCGCGCCCGGTTTGCCACGCTGCACCAGATACAGCCGCCCCGACAGTGTCACCAGAATGCGCTGATCGTCGCGCGACAACTGAAAGGCCGTAAAGCCACGCGTCGAGACCCGCTGCCGTTCGCGTCTCGCCTTCTCTGCCGGTGACAAGACCTCGTCGGTGCTGGACAGCTCTGCGACGGTGAGTAGCGTGCGTGTCAGGCCGGTCTTGAGATCGAGCTCATAGAGCGCCTGCTTCGGTGAACGCGCTTCGCCGCGCAGAAACACGACCGCGCTGCCGTCGCTGGTGATGCGCAACACGCTCGGTCGACCCAGGGTAAAATTGCGGGTGACGGCCAGCTCGCGCAACAGCGCCCCGTCGGTCTCCGCGGCAACGACGGGAACAGCCAAGGCCATCAACACCAGCGCAGTTTTCACGCCCGCAGCTTACACGGGCGCCGCGCCTTCCGGCTGCGCCTCAGCGCGCCCCGAGCTGAAGGCCGTAGAAGCCGGCGGTGTTGCAGGTGACCGAGCAGCCCGTGGCGCAGCCGGTGCATGTGGCGACGGGCTGTACCTTCCAGATGAGGTAGCGGTTGCGGCAATTGGTCATGTTGCCGTCGCAGTCATTGACGGCGATGTCGAGGCCGAGGTTGCGACCGAGGCTGCCGGCGCCGCCGATCGCCGACCAGGGGATCTTGACCTCGAAGGTCCAGCTCGCCGACGGGATGACGGCCGCAAATTGCACGCCGGTCGGGATGTCGCCCGCGTTGCTGCCGGTGCGGAACATGCGGCTCTCGTTGCTGACGTCGAAGATGAGCTGGAAGTCGTTGTTGGTGTAGGCGCCGCCGGAGGTGCCGCTGCGCACATAGACCTCGATGCTGTCGCCTTTCCAGATCTGGTCGTTGTTGGCAGACGTGAAGTTGATCGTGGAGTCGTCGGTGATGTGGGCGGCGACGTAGAGCGCGTTGGCGTCCCAGCGGACGGCGAAGTCGGCGGACAGGTCTTTGTCGTTGTTGCCTTCGTTGTTGGTCCAGGTGTTGTTGGCCCCGTGGTCGGCGGCGTTGGCGTGGGTGACGGTGTTGGTGAAAAACGTCGTCGTCCAGTCGGCGAGGTTGCCGTCGATGGTGATGATGTCACCGACGGAGCAGTGGGCGGCGATGCTGTTGGCCGGCAGCGTCGGGGCGGGCAAGCAGGGATCGGCCAGATCGGTCGGCGGAGTCAGATCTACCGGCTTGGCCAGATCGGACAGCAACGAGAGGTCGGGCATCGACAGGTCGGGCTTGGCCAGATCGGGCTGGCTGAGATCGACGCCGCGGAGGTCGATACCGCTCAAGTCCGACGACATCGCCAGGTCGGGCGTCGCTTGATCGTTGGTAGCCAGATCATCCAGCGTCACCGGCAGATCGACCCCTTCGAGCCCGGTGACATCGAAATGGCAACCGCCCATGAGACACGCGGCGACGAGGAGCCAGCAGTTCACTTGATGATCATAGCATTGTTGCCCTGAGAGGTTCCGGACCTCCGACGGATTGCTGAGCACTACCCAGGCACCTTCGGCTATGTTCCCCGGATGAGCGCGCCGAAAGATCCCATCAGCGACGAGGATCTGGCCATTTGCCGGCGCGTGCTCGACGCTTTGGTCGAAGAGCCGACCCGGTTGTCGGCGCTGTCCGTCGACGAGCGACGGGCGCTACTGACGGCCGCCGGACGCCTGTCGCGGCCCGATCGCGACGATCGACGACGCATCCAGCGGACCTATCGGCGCCGCGATCGCGAGGAAAGGCTGCAGCACGACGTCGCGTTGCTGGCAGCGGCCGCGACGCGTGGACAGCGACGGACGCCGGGGTTTCCGTTGCCACCTGGCGCGGTCGACGAGCGTGGCCTCTTGGCGGCACCGGTCGTGTCGGAGCCCGCCAGCGACGAGGAATTGCACGAGGCGCGGGCCTGCTACATCTGCAAGCGGCCGTATCGCTCGGTCCATTTTTTCTACCACGCCATGTGCGGCGAGTGCGGTGACTTCAACTACGACAAGCGCCGCCAGACGGCTTCGCTCGACGGCAAAGTGGCGTTGGTCACCGGCGCACGCATCAAGATCGGCTACCACGCTGCCCTGATCTTGTTACGCGCTGGCGCCGAGGTCGTGGCCACCACCCGCTTCCCCCGCGACGCTGCGGTGCGTTTCGCCGCCGAGCCCGACTTCGCGGTCTGGGCACCGCGCCTCCGTGTGGTCGGGCTCGATCTGCGCCATCTACAAGCGGTGGAGACCGTCGGTGCGGAGCTGGCCCGCACCCTGCCGCGTCTCGACATCGTGCTACACAACGCGGCCCAGACCGTGCGCCGGCCAGCCGCATTCTATCGCCATCTCATCGAGGCCGAGACCGAGACCGACCTCCCGCCGTCGCTGCGCAGCTTGCTGGAGCTCGACGCGCGTCTACGCCAGGCGCATCCGTCCCTGGCCGCCGTCGAGGCCGAGGCCCTGGCCCCGCGTCCCTCCGAGCGCGATCTGTTGGCCAGCCCGGTGACGCGCCTGGCGTCGGTGGAAGGCGCGCTGGCCTTTCCCGTCGGCCGCTACGACGGGGACGGCCAGCAGGTGGATCTGCGCGAGGCCAATAGCTGGCGCATGCGGCTCTCGGACGTGCCCACCGTCGAGCTCATCGAGGTCATGCTGGTCAACGCCGCCGCGCCGTTCATCTTGACCCGCCAGCTTCGGCCACTCATGGAGCGCGACCGCACCGACGAGAAACACATCGTGAATGTGTCGGCCATGGAGGCCCAGTTCGCGCGCAACAAGAAGACCGACAAGCACCCGCACACCAACATGGCCAAAGCGTCGCTCAACATGATGACCCGCACCGCGGCGCCCGACTTTGCCGAGGCCGGCATCTTCATGAACAGCGTCGACACCGGCTGGGTCACCGACGAGGACCCGCTGCATCATGTGGTGCGCAAGCAGGACGTCCACGACTTTCACCCACCGCTCGACGCCGTCGACGGAGCTGCCCGCGTGCTCGATCCATTGTTCGTCGGCCTGCGCCTTGGTCAGCATCCGTTCGGCCGATTCTTCAAGGACTACCGCGAAATTCCCTGGTAGATGCACCGGCCATCCCTGGTGTTAGGATGCGCGCATGGCGAACTTGATCGAAGTGTCACCATCGGGCCGGGCCACCTGCAAGACCTGCAAGCTGTCCATCGCCAAGGGCGATCTCCGCTTCGGCGAGGAGTATGCGTCGGGGTTTTCCGAAGGCATGTCCTATCGCTGGCATCACCTGGTGTGCGCGGCGAAGAAGCTGCCATATGAGCTGGAAGAAGCCCTGACCGGCTTTGCCGGCGACGTGCCCGACCGGGCCGCCGTCGACGCGGCGATCACAGAAGCCAAGAAGAAGGTCAAGCCCAAGGCCGCCGCGCTTCCGTACGCGGATCGCGCACCGACGGGCCGCGCCAAGTGCATCGTGTGCGGTGAGACCATCGCCAAGGACACCTTCCGCGTCGCCATCGAGCGCGAGCTCGACACCGGCGGATTCACGACCAAGGGCGCCGGCTATCTGCACCCCAAGTGCGTCCCCTCGTGGGCGTCGGAAAATCTGCCCGACGCCGACGCCACCGGCGATTTTCTGGCGCAGCTAGAAGCGAACACTCGGGCGTTGTCGGCCGACGAGCTGAAGGACGTGGTCGGGATTATTCGCGCCTAGTCGGCGGCCTAGTTCCAATGCCGTTCACTTAGCGAAGAATTGAATCCGCAGCGTCTTCCGAAGCGCTTCCGTTTTCACAGGAGGTGGGAGTTTGGGAGCCGGAATGATGATGGGGCAGATCGGACGAAATCCGCCAAAACCCCGTCGGAGATCCCTTTTTTAGAAGGAGTTTCTCCCACCTCCCGCCTCCTGTGAAAATGGAAGCGTCTCTTCGCTCAGCGGCGTGCGGATTGAGCGCTAACTTGATCGGCATTGGGCCTAGTTCGCGCTCAGCAGCATCCGCAACTGCGCATGCAACCCCCCGACCTCGGGGTCGGACTGCAACAGCTCGGCATAGTGCTCGACGAAGGCTTCGTCGCGATCGAGGAGCGCGATGATGCGTGCCTGCCACTCGGGCCAGCGCTCGAGGGCCAGCGGCGCTTTGCCGTCGAGCGCGATGTCGAGCTCGAGGACCAGCCGGGTGAAGGACTTGAGCCACACGTAGGCTGGGTCTTCGGTCAGCAGATGTAAAAACGCCGTCGCCGAGATCGCACCATGGCCCACTTCGTAGACCGTGCGCGTGGCCTGGACCACCGCACGATGCAGCTCCATGAGGTGGTCGCTGAGCGCCTGCAGCCGTGGCCGCGCATTGCCGTCGAGACTCATGGCGTGTTGCCCCCTGAAGAAGAAGCGGCAGCCAGGCGCTGGGCCCGCCAACGCAAGATCAAACGCACCACGCCATACGTCAACAGCGCCAACGTCGTCGCTGTCACCGCCGAGCCCGTCATCCAGGCCCCCACCGCCGACTTGGCCGCCGCCAACCGCGACTCCGCGTCATGCCCCCAATCGGGCACCGCGCGACCCAAGATCAGCGAGCCCAGCCACACCTCGCCCGTGACCGCCACCAGCCACAGCGGTCCAAAAAAGAGCTGCGACCCGACCAATGCCAAGAGGCGGTTGCCGCGCAACAGCGTCGCCAGAATCAAGACGGCCAGCGAGCGCAGCCCGAATACCGGCGGCACCGGCGCCGCACTCACGAACACCCCCGACGCCACCGATAGCGCCCGCTTGTGCGGTGACGGACTCTCACGCAATGCCCGCTCGATGAGCGTCCGCGCGCGGAACCGCATCCCCTCCGCCCAGCTCATCCGAGGAACTCCGTCAGCATCGCCGCCAGCTCCGTCGGTCGATGCCGCAACATCATGTGGCCGGCTCCGGCGAGCTCGACCAGCGTCCCGTTCGGAAACAGCGCTCGACGGCGCGCTGACTCTTCCGCGGCGTGACGAAAACTGGATTCCGTTCCATCGACAAACAGCGTGGGACATGTGACCTGCCTCCAGAAATGCTCCGCGACCGAGACCCGAAACGGATACGGCCCCGACGTAACATGGAGCGGATCGTGCTTCCAGCTCCGCGAGCCGTCCGGGTTGGCCACCGTCGCTGCCACCGCCAACGAAGCCGCCAGATCTGCCGGACAAAGCGGATCGTGGCGCCTCATCCGCGTCACCGCCTCGTCGAGACTGAACGTCTTCTGCGGCGCGGCCAGGATCTTGTCCCAGGCCGAGATCCACCCCCGCAGCCGCTCGGGCGACGTATCACTTCCCTCGGGCGGCCCAAGGCCCTCCAGCATGGCCAGCCTGGAAATCGTCGCTGGATAGGTGCCGGAATAATACGACGCGACCACGCCGCCCATCGAGTGCCCGACGAGACTCACCTGTTTGCGCGCGACAAGGGGCAACAGGCCATGCAGATCCATCAGATAGTCGGCAAAGTAGTAATACCCGCCAGCCCCGACGCGGTCGCTGTCGCCATGCCCGCGCCAGTCGGGCGCAACCAGATGGTAACGCCCGGCCAGCGCCGACGCCACGGCCAGCCAATCGGCCGCCACGTCGAGAAAGCCGTGCAACAAGACCACGGTGTGGTCCGACGGCGAATCCCATTCCAGCACGTGGTAGCCGAGGCCGGTCGGCAAGGTGATGCGTCGCGAGACCGGTGACGTCGATGGCGGCGTCAGGCTCTCGCTCCCGGCCCACGATACAGCGTCACCACACCCGCGCCGCCGAGACCGAGATTGTGCTGCAATGCCACCCGCGCCTTCGGCACCTGGCGCGTGCCCGCGAGGCCTCGCAACTGCTGGTTGAGCTCGAAGCACTGCGCGAGCCCAGTGGCGCCGAGCGGATGTCCCTTCGACAACAGGCCCCCCGACGGATTGACCACCCATTTGCCGCCGTAGGTCGTCTGATTGTCGTCGATGAGCTGGCCCGCTTCGCCTTCTTTACACAGGCCAAGCCCTTCGTAGGTGATGAGCTCGTTGGCGGTGAAACAGTCGTGTAGCTCGATGACGTCGATGTCCTCGGGCCCGACGCCAGCCGCGGCGTACACCTCGGCGGCAGCGCGCTTGGTCATGCCAAAACCGACCATGTCGATCATCGACTTCGAACCAAATGCGTCTGGCTGATCGGTCGCCATGGCCATGGCCTCGATGGTCACCGCGTGGGTGATGCCGTGCTTCTTGGCAAACTCCTCCGAGCACAAGATGGCCGCCGCGGCGCCGTCGGTGGTCGGACAGCACTGGAACCTCGTGAGCGGCTCGAACACCACCGGCGACGCCAGAACTTCATCCAGAGTCGACGCCACACGGAACTGCGAGCGCTCGTTGTCGACGCCATGACGGCGATTTTTGACCGCCACTTTGGCGAGCTGCTCTTTGGTCGTGCCGTATTTGGCCATGTGCTCACGGCCGGCACCGCCGAACATCTGCGCCGCCGGTGGCGACGGCGCAAAGCCCTGCAGATCGATCATCAACAGCGCATGCTTGTCGAGCGGGTTGGTCCGATCGGCATACTTGGTCCCGAGCGATCCCTTTTCCATCTTCTCGAAGCCGAGCGCCAGGACGCACTCCGACGCGCCCGAGCCGATGGCCTGCCAGCCGAGCATCAGCGCCGTCGAGCCCGTCGAGCAGTTGTTGTTGACGTTGAACACCGGGATGCCGGTCATGCCCAGTTGGTAGACCGCGCGCTGGCCACAGGTGGAGTCGCCATAGACATAGCCGCAAAAGGCTTGCTCGACGAGGTCGTAGCCGATGCCGGCGTCTGCCAGCGCCGCCTTGCCGGCTTCCTCGGTCAGCGCCGGATAGTCCATCACCCCGGGCTTGTGAAACTTGGTCATGCCGACGCCAATGACGCAAACCTTGCGAGCCAATTTCATGGGAGCTCCTCTGTGGCGGTTCCGGATTCGGATGCTAATGTAGCATCACAAAACCCTTCGTCAGGAGCCCCACATGAAGACCCTTCTCGCTATCGGCCTCGGCGCGTTTTTCCTCTCGGCCTCGACTGCGGCTTTCGCCTGCGACGGCCAGAACGCCGACACCACCAACACCTCGACCCAGCCCAAGCAGAAGAAAGAGACGAAGAAAGACACCAAGACCGACAAGAAAGACGCCGCGCCGACCCGCAGCTAATTTTACGGTTGGACCAAGCGGAACAAGCCGCCCTGGAAATTGGCGGAGTAGAGCACGTGGTGCTGCTCGTCGTATTCCATGCTCTCGCCACCAAACGCTTGATTCATGTAGAAAAGTGGCGGTTTCGGCAGCTCGGTCCACGTGCTCACGTCGGATTCGCTTGCCGACCAGTAACCACCGCCTTGCCAGTCGCTGAGGAAGAGCTTCCCGTCGCCCATCGCAAATCCGGCGTTGAACTGACCGCCCGGTGACTTGTCGACAAAGGTCCAGGCCGCGCCGTCTTGACTACGAATGAGCCCACTTGGACTCGAGGTCGGCAAGTAGTAGTAGCCCATGGCGCTCTTGCGAAACGGCGTGTGCGTCCACTCGGCGTTGGTCACGTACTTGACGTTGCTCGGCATGACGCTCTTCCAGTGCTGCCCACTGTCGGTGGTGAGGAACAAACCGCCGAGGGTCTCGAGCCAACTGGTGCTGTTGAGGACAACCGGGCCGGTCCACTCGCCCCAGTCGTCTCCGTTGACAATCACCATGTGCCAGCTTGCGCCGCCGTCGGTCGACTCCGCGTTGCACATGTTCGCGTAAGGTGCGAGACACTTCGAATGCGGCGCCACCACCAGGTGCTGCGAGTTCGTGGGATCCATGGTCACGCTGGCGACGGTGTTGTCGACGACGTGGGTCGCCCATTCGCTGTTCTGCGGAAAGAGTTGGGTCCAGTCCACGCCAGCGTTGGTCGACTTCCATAAGCCGTTGCCGCCGCCGGGCGAGACGACATAGATCGTTCCTTGGTTGGTGAAATCGACGGCCATGCTCCACATCGCGCCGCGGTCGAGGGCGTCTCCATTCTGGCCGGTGTTGACGTGCGTCCACGTGGCGCCGCAGTCGATCGATTTGAACAAACCGCCGAGGCCACCCGGCACGTTCGGCGATGCGCCCAGCCAAACCGTGCCCGAAACGAAGGGATCGAGCGCGATCGCCTGCGCGTTGGTCACGCCGGGGGGAATGATGTTTTCCCATTGCCCGGTCTTGGTGAGGCCATCGCACTTGGTGACGGCGATAGGCGGGGGAGCGGTCGTGCTGCCATCGCTGCCACTTGGCGGGCCGCCGTCATTGTTGCCACCGGTGGTGGGGGTGTTGCCACAGCCAACGAGGAAAAGAGCGAGCCACAGGCGCGCAACGGTCATCTCTAGATGAGTTGCAACAACCACGCCCGTTCTGATTCGGCACAGGCCCGTCACGCAGCGATGGCAGGTTTACAGTTCGTAAGGTTCGAACTGTAAACCTGCCTCACTGTGCGTCACAGCCAGCGCTGTTTGCGGAACCAGTACAGCATCACCGCCGGTAGCAGCACGCACATGCCGGTCACGCCGTACATGATCCAGGCGTGATCGATCGGCAGATCCTTGAGGTTCATTCCGAAGAACCCGGTGATGAACGTCAGCGGCATGAAGACGGCCGACAAGATGGTCAGCCGCTTCATGATGTCGTTGGTCCGCTGTGCCACCATCGAGAGATAGGCGTCGAGCGCGTTGCCGAGTAGATCGCGATTGGAGTCGATCGACTCGTAGATGCGCACCAGGTGATCGTAGACATCCCGGAAATAGAGCGCCGTCCGTTCGCTCACCAGCGACGAGCCGCGCTTGCACAACAGGCTGAAGACGTCGCGCTCCGGCGACAGCGTGCGCCGCATGCCGACGAGGGTGTGCTTGAGCGCGAAGATGTGTTTGAGGTCGTGGGTCTGCGCACCGCCGAGGATGCCGTCTTCGATCTCCTCGAGCGCATCGGACAGCAGATCGAGTAGCGCGAAATTGGCGTCGACGACGCCGTCAGCGACGAGATAATACAGAAAATCCGGCCCGCGACGGCCGAGTGGCGCATCGGCGGCCACCCGCTTCCACGCCGTATCGAGCGGGACAATGTCTTCCGCGTGCACCGTGACCAGATAGCTCTGGCCCAAAAATGCGTGCAGCTCTTGCGGCTCCATCTCGCGCGCATTGCCCGTCGGGCAGCGAAAGGCATGGATCACGATGAACAGATAGCCGTCGTACTCCTCGAGCTTGGGCCGCTGGTCGACGTGGATGCAGTCTTCGAGCGCCAGCGGGTGAAAGCCGAAGCGTTCCCCGAGGAGGGCCATGTCCGGCTCGGTCTGCTGCCGGATGTCGATCCAGCGAAACACCCCGGCTGAAGGCGCACGCACCAAATCCGTCCCGTCGGACACCACCGCGGCGCCGTCCGGCCCGATGTCCATGACCCGGAAAGACACTATCTGGACTCGTAGACCTTCATCGACGGCAGCTCGACGGCCGACAGAAAGCCGCCCTTGCCAGCGCCAGTGTCGAGACCGATCAGCTGACCACGCACCCAGACGTCGTTCGGATCGTCGAAGAGCTTCTTGAAGGTGCCGAGGTGCCCGAGCGGCAGCTCCTTGACCAGCGTGTGCCCGAACACCAGCCGCTTGCCTTCGTAGCCTTCATAGAAGCTCGGCTCGCGCATCCACAACAGCGACTGCGGATCACAGTCGCGCGGATGCTTCCAGCCGCCAGCGCCGTCTTTTTGCAGGCCGGCGTGCACATAGATGCCGTGGTCGTCCTCGTGCCACAGCGGCAGCGCCTTCATCCACTCGACGACGTCGGCCGGAAACCACGAGGCCACATCGAGCATGCGCGGATATTCGTCGACGTGGATGGTCTCCTCGTCGCTCTCGAGGGGCTTGCCGCCGCTGAAGGACCGAAACGTCGCCGCGCAGCCGTTGGCCACCTGGACCAAAAACGGCGCGTGCGGCGACTCGTACGACTGGCACCACTCGTCCTCGTGGTTGCCACGCAAGCAGACGACCTTGGCCGGTGTCGTCGCTGACAGGCCCCGGATCAGGTCGACCACGCCCTTGGGATGCGGCCCGCGGTCGACATAGTCGCCGAGAAAGACCAGCGTGTCGTCGGTGGTGAATGTCGGGAGCTTGTCGAGAAGACGCGTCAGCGCCTCCAGATCCCCGTGAATGTCCCCCACGACAAAGGTCCGCGCGCTCATCGATTGGAGCCTAGCACGTCGCTGAGCCTGCGCCGCTAGGCCTTGATCCGCTTGTTGTCGGGGTCATACATGGGCCGCAATGACACGACGGCCGGATAGGTCGTCCCCGCGATGTCCACGTCCCAGACACCAGCGGCGAGCCAGGCCGCGTTGACCTCTTCCCCGTGGCCCTCGACCATGACCAGACCCACCGCCCCCCCGAGGGTGTGGCCATAGCTGGCCGCGCGGATGTAGCCGACTGGACGGCCATTGCGGCGGACCACCTCGGCATGAAACAGCATCGGCAGAGGGTCGGTCACGCGCAACTGGACCAGCTTCTTTTTCAGCGGCCCCGCGGCCTTGAGCGCCAGCACAGCGTCCTTGCCAATGAAGCCGTTGGGCTTCTTCAGATCGACGGCAAACCCGAGCCCAGCCTCGAGCGGCGAGTCGGTGTTGTCGATGTCGTGGCCGTAGTCGCGATAGGCCTTTTCCATGCGCAAGCTGGCCAATGCCTTGAGACCTGCCAGCCTGACACCGAGTGGCTGCCCCGCCGCCATCAGCCGATCGAAGACATGCGTCGCCTGCTCGGCCGGAATGTAGAGCTCGTAGCCCAGCTCGCCGAGATAGGTGATGCGGACACACAAGGCGCGCGCAAAGCCGATGTCGATTTCGCGCGCGGTCCGGAACGGAAAGGCGTCGTTGGATAGATCGGTCGTCGTCACCAACTGCAAGAGCTCGCGCGAGCGCGGTCCCTGCACATTGAGCTGCGCATAGCCGGAGGTCACGTCGGTGACGAAGGCGTGTGCGTCGTCGGGGATGTGACGCTTGATCCAGGTCTCCACATGACGAAGCGCCGTATCCGATGCCACCACCCAGAATTTCTCGTCGTCGAGCTTGGTGACGGTCAGATCCGCCTCGAGCTTGCCGGCGGGGCTGAGCCATTGCGTATAGGTGATCATGCCGGCCGCACCGTCGACGTCGTTGGCCGAGATCTGGTTCATGACCCGCCCGGCGTCCCGGCCCTGGACCAAAAACTTCGACATGAAGGACATGTCCATGAGGATGACGCCCTCACGCGCAGCGCGATGCTCGGCTTCCCACTCGGCAAACCATGATTGTCGTCCCCACGAGAGCTTGTCGACCGTAGGCACCATCCCCGCCCCCGCATACCAATCGGCGCCTTCCCAGCCGCTCACGTCGCGAAAGTAAGCCCCGGCAGCGACGAGCCGCTCATGAAACGGCGACTTCTTGGCGCCGCGCGCCGTCTCCATCGAGCGCGTCGGGTAATGGCACAGATAGACCATCCCGAGCGACTCGACGGTGCGCGTTTTTCGGTATTCCGGGTTGGCCTGGTAGGTGTGCAGCCGATCGATGTTGAAGCCAGTGACGTCGACATCGGGCTGGCCCGTGATGATCCAGTTGGCCAAGACGCGCCCCAGGCCGCCACCGGTCAGGATGCCGATGGAGTTGAGCCCAGCAGCGACGAAATAATTCTTGATCTCCGGCGCCTCACCGACGACAGGCTGCAGATCCGGCGTGAAGCTCTCCGGCCCACAGAAGAACTTTTTCACACCGGTCTCCATGGAGATCGGCACCCGCTTCATCGCCGTCTCGACATAGGGCCCCATGCGCTCCCAGTCGGGCGACAGCGTCCCGAACGAGAAATCCTCGGGCACCCCGCCCACCATCCACGGGGCACAGACCGGCTCGAACAGACCAATCATGAGCCCGCCGCCTTCTTCGCGGAAATAGCCGTGCGAGCCCGGGTCCTCGAGGACCGGCAGGGTGTTGGTCATGCCGGCGATTTTTTCGGTGATGAGGTAGTAGTGCTCCGCCGACTGCAGCGGAATGTTGACGCCCGATTTGGCGCCGAGCTGCCGCGCCCACATGCCGGTGCAATTCACGACATATTCCGCCTGGATATGCCCGATGGCGGTGTCGACGCCAGTCACTGCGCCGCGTTTTTTGGTCACGCCGGTGACGGCCACACCTTCCAAGATGGTGGCGCCTTGCATGCGCGCGCCTTTGGCCAGCGACATGGTCACGTCGACGGGATCGGCGCGCCCGTCTTCCTTGACATAAAAGCCGGCCAGGATGTCCTCGGTGCGCGCCAGCGGGAACAGATCTTTGACCTCGCGCGCCGAAATCTCGTGCACGTCGACACCGCAATAGCGGTTGAACGCCGACACGCGCCGATATTCCTCGAGCCGGTCCGGCTCACAGGCGACCTCGATGAAGCCGACCGGCTTGAAGCCCGTGGCCTGCCCGGTCTCGGCTTCCAAACGCGCGTACAGATCGCGCGTGTACTTGCGCATCTCCGTCGAGGTTTCCGACGTGGAGCCGAACGTGACCATGAGCCCAGCGGCATGCCAGGTGGTGCCAGACGTGATGCGGTCCCGCTCGAGGAGGACCACGTCCTTCCAGCCCATGTGGGCCAGGTGATAGGCGACCGAGCAGCCGATGATGACGCCGCCAATGACGACGACGCGCGCCCGTTCTGGAAGCCGACCAGGAACCTG
>Ga0123338_10004032_pt1 | contig 12986 bp, 16 predicted proteins | sample grotaG_FD_89793 | JGI IMG/M metagenome (GOLD analysis project Ga0123338, IMG submission 89793) | Glacier valley bacterial and archeal communities from Borup Fiord, Nunavut, Canada, to study Microbial Dark Matter (Phase II) -... | ecosystem: Environmental > Aquatic > Freshwater > Ice > Glacier ... | reverse complement strand
GAATAACTTCTGAAATTATTGCAACGAATTCAAGAAAACCAATTTTTGGTTATAAGGCGATGGTTTTTTCTATGTTGGGAATTATGTTTTTATCTTTCCTTGTATGGGCTCATCATATGTTTCTTAGTGGTATGAATCCTTTTCTTGGATCTGTTTTCATGTTGCTTACACTTATTATAGCTGTTCCATCAGCTGTAAAATCATTTAATTATTTAACAACATTATGGAAAGGGAATATTATTTTTACTCCGGCCATGTTGTTTTCAATAGGTTTAGTTTCATTATTTATTTCTGGAGGTTTAACAGGGATTGTATTAGGAAATGCAGCAGTAGATATTCAATTGCATGATACATATTTTGTAGTAGCACATTTTCATTTGGTTATGGGTGGGGTATCTTTCTTTGGCTTTATGGCTGGAATTTATCATTGGTTTCCTAAAATGTTTGGTAGGATGATGGATGATAGATTAGGTTATGTTCATTTTTGGTTGACTTTCATTGGAATTTATCTTGTTTTCTTTCCAATGCATTATATTGGTATTGCTGGTTTCCCAAGAAGGTATTATTCTTTTAGCGGTTTCCCTGTATTTACAAAATATGCAAATCTTCAAATGTTTATTAGTGTAGCTGCAATCCTTACATTTTTAGGTCAGTTTACCTTTGCATTTAATTTCTTTTATAGTATTTTTAAAGGCAGAAAAGCTCCTCAAAATCCTTGGCATTCAAACACTTTAGAGTGGACGGCACCAATAAACCCTGGTCATGGAAATTGGATTGGCGAAATTCCTTCAGTATATAGATGGGCTTATGATTATAGTAAACCAGGTGCGTTGGAAGATTATATTCCTCAAAATATTCCGTTTACCCATACTCCCGAATCCAATCTTCCTCACGAAAGACCTGAAGATTTAGAAGAAGAAGAAATTCATCATATTAAGAAAGAAGAAAACATTCATTAGTTTAAAACTTCCTCTCCAATAATAGGAGAGGTTTTTTTTTATGTCTTTACTAAATACCTTAAATTTTAGACGGTGGTGTATTCTAACCATTATTTCAGTTTATCTCCTAATATTTATCGGCGGGATAGTAAGAAGCACGGGTTCTGGGATGGGTTGCCCCGATTGGCCAAAGTGTTTTGGTACTTGGATTCCACCTACCTCAAAAGAAGAATTACCAAAAGATTATAAAGAAATTTATTCTAATAAAAGAAAACTTAAAAATCAAAAAGTATCTAATTATCTTAAAAAATTAGGTTTTGCTGATTTAAGTTTAAAGATTTTAAATGATCCTTCGGTTTACAATGAAGAAATATTCAATCCTACTAAAACAATTATTGAATATTTGAACAGGGTAATTGGAGTATTAATCGGATTTTTTATTTTTATAACTTTTATTTTTTCTTTTTCATTTTGGAAATCTGATAAGATAATTCCTTTATTATGTTTTGCCTCCTTAATTTTTGTGGGCTTTCAAGGTTGGCTAGGTTCAATAGTAGTTTCAACTAATTTATTGCCTGGTTTAATTACGATTCACATGCTGGTTGCATTGTTAATCGTTTTTTTACTCATTTTTTCAATTCTAAGATCGTATAAAAATGAATTTATTCCTGTAATTACGAATGAGAATAAAATAAAATTCTTTATAATTCTTGGCTTGCTATTTACATTAATACAAATCGTCTTAGGTACAAAAGTTAGAGAAATGACTGATTTAATTTCAATTCAATTGGGTGAATCTAGAAGAAATGAATGGATTGGAAATTTTGGAAATATATTTTTAACACATAGATCTTTTTCGTGGCTTGTTCTAATCAACAATATAATTTTGCTTTATTTTATAAAAAGAAGTTATACCAAAATATTTTTTTATAATTTTTCAAAACTTCTGATTTTTTTAATTGTTACAGAGATAGCTTCAGGTATTTCTATGAATTATTTTAGTATTCCCCCTTATGTTCAACCTATACATTTATTATTTGCGACCTTAATTTTTGGTGTTCAGTCAGTTCTCTTGCTATCTTTGATGATTAATAAAAAAGAGGACAAACTGAAGAAGATTTAAATTGAATTTAATGATTACAATAGAATCAAATATAAAAATTTCAAATAAAATTGGTTTTAAAGCCAAGGCGTATTACGAATTGCTTAAATTTAGGTTATCGGCTTTGGTTGCCTTTTCAGGAGTTTTTGGTTTTATTTTGGGAACTGGAAAAATAATAAATTGGTATGATTTATTTTTATTTGCAATTTCTGGTTTTTGCATCACTGGGGCAGCCAACATTGTAAATCAAATTAAAGAGAAAGATCTGGATAAGCTTATGAAGAGAACAGAATCTAGACCACTTCCTACCAACAGGCTTTCCATAAATGAAGCATTAATATTTTGTTCAATATTATTTATAATTTCAATAAGTATTTTATTTATTCATTTTAATTATAAAAGTGGACTGGTTGCGATTTTATCCTTTGTTCTTTATGGTTTTGTGTATACACCTTTAAAGAGGGTAGGACCAATAGCTGTGTTTGTAGGAGCCTTCCCTGGAGCATTTCCTCCTATGATAGGTTGGTTAGCTGCTACAAATCAATTTGGTTGGGAACCTGGTGTTTTATTTGCCATACAATTCTTTTGGCAATTTCCACATTTTTGGGCTATTGCCTGGGTTTTAGATGAAGATTATAAAAAAGCAAATTTTAAGCTTTTACCTGCTAAAGGTGGAAAGGATTTCGATACCGCAGTACAAATAATGATTTATACATTATTTTTACTGCCTTTAAGTTGGATTCCCTATGAACTAAAAATGACTGGAATAAATTCTGCAATTATTACAATGATGTGTGGAATTTTATTTTTAGCACAAACTTTTCACCTAATGCGAAAATGTAGTGACAAAGCGGCTTTGCAAATGATGTTTGGATCATTTTTGTATTTACCTATAATTCAAATCTCCTTCTTACTTGACAGGATTTAAATATTTATATTATGACAACAATTAATAAAAATTTCGAAAAGGAATTATTGGATGAGGAGCCAAGAATGCCACTCTCCATGAATCCTTTAAAATTTGCAATGTGGCTTTTTATTGTAAGTATTATAATGATTTTTGCATCATTGACTAGTGCTTATTTAGTAAGGAGGGCAGAAGGTAACTGGCTTGATTTTCAAATGCCAAATATATTTTGGGTGAGTACAGTTGTTATTATTTTAAGTAGTGTTACTATGCATTGGGCTTATATATCTGCTAAGAAAGATAATTTAACTCAAATTTCTATTGCAATGGTTCTTACTTCTCTTTTAGGTTTGACTTTTTTAGTATTACAATGGTATGGATGGAAAGCACTTAAATTAGAAAATATTTTTTTAGCTGGTAATCCTTCAGGATCCTTTTTATATATGCTTACCGGAGCACATGGGGTCCATATTATTGCAGGAGTTCTATTTTTATTAATTATTTTAGCAAAGTCATTAAATCACACTATCCATTCGAAAAATACATTATGGATTGAAATGTGTACGACTTTTTGGCATTTTCTTGATCTTTTATGGATTTACTTATTTGTATTTTTATTGTTTAACCAATAAGATTTCAAAGAGTTCCAATTTTAATTAAATAATATTTTCTATTTTTTTTTATAATTGGATTATAAAAATTAGGTCTGAACATAACAATTATTAAATTTGCACCTTATAACCGTAATTTTTCAATTCCTAGATTAATATGTCAAATACAACTGTGGTATTACAAACCGTGCAACCTAAAAGCAGAAATATATGGGATGGCGGTCAGGAACCTTTAAAAGCAAGTTATGGAAAACTAATGATGTGGTTTTTCCTATTATCGGATACTTTTTCTTTTTCAGCTTTGCTTATTACTTATGGTTTTATCCGTTTTCGTCATCCGGTCTTTTCTGGAGAAACTTCTAAGTTTGTTTTTTCTCAAGAATATTGGCCAATCCCTGAAAAGGTTTTTGAAGCAATTCCATTTTATCATGGTTCAGCTCCTCTTGTTTTCGTAGGTTTTATGACTTTCGTTTTAATTTTAAGTTCTGTTACAATGGTTTTGGCTGTAGAAGCAGGACATAGAAGAGATAGAGCAGATATTGAAAAATGGATGTTATGGACAATTTTAGGAGGTATTGTATTTTTGGGTAGTCAGGCTTGGGAATGGTCACATTTTATTCATGGTCCTCATACTCCATCAGTATACAATGAATTTATTAATGGTGAATGGGTTAGTCGAACCATAGAACATGCTAATTTATTAATTAATCCATATGGTCCTCCGGCATTTGCTGATTTATTTTTCTTTATTACAGGCTTTCATGGTACGCACGTATTTAGTGGTGTATTAATTAATATTATTATTTTTTATAATGTTTCAGTTGGTGTTTATGAAGGTAGAAAGCATTACGAAATGGTTGAAAAAGTTGGTCTTTATTGGCATTTTGTCGATTTAGTTTGGGTATTCGTATTTACATTCTTTTATTTAGTTTAAAATTCAGATAATTAATTTATATGACTACAGTAGATCAACATAATACAGAAATTGAGGGTGAAAAAGCAAAACCTCAAACTAAAGTAATCTGGAAAACATTTTGGATTTTATCTGTTTTAACTGCAATAGAATTCGTGATAGCATTTACTATGCCTCACGGGCTTTTGAGAGTTTCTATATTCGTTTTAATGACATTTGTAAAAGCTTTTTATATAGTTGGAGAATTTATGCACCTTAAACACGAAGTAAAGTCTTTAATATGGACTATTATCTTGCCTGCATTATTCGTGATATGGTTGGTTATTGCCTTGTTAGATGAAGGTGCTGCTAATTTCCATGCTATTTATCATTAAGAATTTTTAGACTTGGATATTTTTCTAAGTTTTAAGTGAATATATTTTTATGAAAAAAATTACAAAAACCGGTATCCTACTAATTCTATTAGTGGTGCCGGTTTTAATTTTTCTGTTCCTCAAAAATTTTGGTCAAAATCATTTTACATTACCCAGGTATATTCCTTTAATGGATTCTACGACCGGAAATGTTAAATTTGAAAAAGTTATTTATAAGGGAGAAGAGATAAATGATACGGTTTTTCATTCTATTCCTAATTTTAATTTAACAGACCAGAATGGAAAGCCCCAAAATTCGAATCTGTTTAAAAACAAAATTCATATTGCGGAGTTTATTTTTACAAGATGCCCTGGTCAATGCCCAATAATGTCCAAAGAAATGCAAAGAGTTCAGGAATCTTTTGAAAATGAAAAGGATGTTATAATTCTTTCTTACTCAGTAGATCCAGAGTTCGATACTCCTGAAAACCTTAAAATATATGCTAATAATTTAGGTGCAATTGATGGTAAGTGGTATTTTTTAACAGGACAAAAAAAGGAAATTTATCGGATGGCGTATTATGGATATTTTGTAACTGCAAAAGAAGAAAATAAAAATTTAACAAATCTTGAAGATCGGTTTGTTCATACCGATAAATGTATTTTGGTTGATTCAAAAGGCCATATTAGAGGTTTTTATAATGGCACCGACCGTAAAGATATTGATAAATTAGTGTTAGAAACCAAAGTTCTTCTGCACGAACTAAAACAAGAGAGAAAATGAATAATACCAATCAAATAGAAAATTCTAACAGTAATTATAAATTAATAAATATTCTTTCAATAGCGATTCCATTAGCGGTTGCAGCTATTATTGGAGTAAAAATAAAATTTTATTTAGGAGAATGGACAAACTTACTTCCTCATGTAATAGCAGTGATAAATAGTTTAACAGCAATTGCTTTATTATTTGGTTTTCTTTTTATTAAACAAAAGAAAGTAAATTTACATAAGTCAATGATGCTAACCGCTTTTGCACTTGGCTCCCTTTTTTTAGTTTCTTATATTTTATATCATATAACTCACCAATCTACTAAATTTGGTGGAGAGGCATGGTTAAAATATATTTATTATTTTTTCCTGATATCGCATATTGTTTTATCAATAGTAGTAGTAAGGTTTGTATTACTGGCTTTAAACTATGCATTGTCAAACCAAATTGAAAAACATAAAAAAATAGTCAAATGGGCATATCCAATTTGGTTGTATGTTTCTGTGAGTGGAGTAATTGTATATATTCTAATCAGCCCTTTTTATAAATAGAATTTAAACTTATAATTTTAATTAATGTTATATTAGGATAAAAATAATTAATTATGAAAGTGAAAATTTTAATAATATTTATTTTCGTTTTTTTTAGTTCGACATTTTGCCCATTATTTTCTCAATGTGCTATGTGTAAAATTGCAGTTGAAAGTAATGTAAATAGCGGTGAAAACTCATTGGGAGCAGGCTTAAATACGGGTATTCTTTATTTACTTGTTGTTCCATACTTAGCTATTGCTTCTATTGCTTTTTTCTGGTATATAAACAGTAAAAAAAACCATGCAGACCTCACTTATAGGCGGAATATTATTAGAAAAGTGTCCTCGTTGTAGGAGAGGCGATATTTTTGCGTTTCCATTATGGAAAGTTTTTAAATTTTGGCATACTCATATTCATTGTCCTATTTGCAATAATAAATTTGAAAAGGAACCTGGTTTCTTCTTCGGAGCTATGTTTATTGGTTATGCTTTAGTGGTTGCTTCGGTAGTTACAATTTCTGTCGCATTAAATATTTTTTTAGAACGTGTTTCCCTTCCAATTTATTTATACTCTGCAGCAATTACTCTTATTATTTGCTTTCCTTTTAATTTTAGATTTTCAAGGGTTATTTTCTTATATCTTTTTACTAAATTTCAAAAAGATTCAGCTTTGAGAACCGATACACCTTAAAAAATTGTTATTATGGAAATGGATAAGAATGATAGATAGCAAGTTTATAGAAAAGGCTGCAAATGCGATTGCGGATAAGATGCGACTCTCAATAATTATGGAAGTTGCTTGTAAAGAAAATTTATCGTACTCCGAAGTTAATCAAATAGTTGATTTATCTCAACCCTGCATTTCACATCACATAAAGTTACTTACTGACAGCGAATTATTAATAGCTAAAAAAGAAGGTAGGACAGTTTCTCTTTGTATTAACAAAGAGAAAATGAAAGAACTATCCGACTTTTTTCTAAAACTATCTTAAATAATTTTAATGCATCGAAACTTTTAAATATTTAGATTTGTTTTGCTCATAGAATTAATTCTATGAGCATTTTTTTTAACTAAATAATTTATTATGTCCAAAATTCTTTTATCAGAAACCACTTTAGGAAATTTAAAATTGAAAAATCACATCGTTATGGCTCCTATGACTCGGAGTAGAGCTGTAAATAATAATGAGGTGAACGATTTGGTTGCTACCTATTACAAGCAAAGATCAAGTGCTGGTTTAATTATTACGGAAGGTACTTCGCCTTCACCTAATGGAACAGGGTACGCACGTATACCTGGTATTTATACTGAAGAACAAGTAAATGCCTGGAAATTAGTAACGGATAAAATTCATGAAGAAGGTGGAAAAGTTTTTTTGCAAATAATGCATACAGGCAGGATATCTCATGAGTTGAATATGAAACCAGGTTCAAAGATTGTTGCTCCATCTGCAGTTGCTGCTAAAGGCGAAATGTATACAGATGCTGAAGGGATGAAAGCTTTTCCTATCCCAAAAGAATTAACTCTTGATGAAATAAAAGAAGTAATTGAAGAATATGTTCAGGCTTCCAAAAACGCTATTAAAGCTGGTTTCGATGGAGTTGAAATTCATGGAGCAAATGGTTATTTGCTTGAACAATTTATCGCTCCTAACACAAATCAACGTAAAGATGAATATGGTGGATCAATTGAAAAAAGAAGTAAAATTGTTTTAGAAATAACTGAAAAAATTATTGAAGCAATAGGAAAAGATAAAGTCGGAATTCGTTTATCACCATTTGGTACAGCAAGCGATATTCATCCTTATGCCGAAACGAATGAAACATTTAGTTATTTAGCTAAAGAGTTAAGTAAACTTGAAGTAGTTTATATTCATTTATCAGATCAATCGGTATTTGGTGCCCAAGCAGTTGATCCGGAAACTGTAAAAATGATTCGCAAAGAATTTAAAGGTAAATTGATTTTATGTGGTGGTTACAATTCAGAAAAGGCAGAGAAAGCCCTTGAAAATGATGCTGCAGATTTAATTGCATTTGGCCGTCCGTTTATTTCAAACCCGGATTTAGTAGAAAGAATTAGAAATGGTTCGGAATTAGCCCAACCTGATCCTAATACTTTTTATTCTGCTGATGAAAAAGGATATACTGATTATCCAACTTTAAAATCTTTAAGCTTAAATTCAACAAAGATATAATTTTTTTAAAGGCATAAAAATAGCCGAATTTCATTTTGAAATTCGGCTATTTTTATTTTCAATTTAATATACTGAAGGACTATTTTTTATAAATTAGTCAGCTATAACAGTAAATTTAATTTTATGTTTTACTTCTTTGTGAAGATCTAAAATGGCTTCGTGTTCACCAACAGATTTTACTTCACCAACAAAAGCAATTTTCTTTCTATCAACTTCAAAGCCTTTAGCTTTCAAAGCTTCTGATAATTGAGTAGTTGTAACTGCTCCAAATATTTTTCCGCTTTCACCAACTTTTGCTTTAAGGTCGAAGGTATTATCTCCAATGCTCTCTGCTAATCTTTGAGCATCTCCTTTAAGTTTCTCAGCTTTGTGAGCAACTTGCTTTAAGTTTTCAGTTCTCACTTTTTTATTGGATTCGCTAGCGATCACAGCGAAACCTTGCGGGATAAGGTAATTCCGACCATAGCCAGGGCGAACCTTTACTATGTCGTTTTTATAGCCTAACCCTGCTATATCTTCTTTTAATATTAAATCCATGTAAGCCATTATCTTATCTTTTTTTCGTTTTTAAGGGTTATTAAGCGTGTTATTGAAAAATCAATAAATTAAACTTATTTAAGAGAATCAGCTACGTATGGTAATAACGATAAGTGCCTTGCTCTTTTAACCGCTTGAGACAACTTGCGTTGATATTTCAAGCTGGTACCTGTAAGTCGACGTGGTAAAATTTTACCTTGATCGTTAACGAATTTCAATAAAAAATTTGGGTCTTTGTAATCAATATATTTGATACCTGCTTTTTTAAAGCGGCAATATTTTTTACGATTTTCGTTTTTGTGCATTGGCTCGTTCATCAAACCAGCCGCTTGTCCTGAATTATTGTGGTGTATAGCCATTAGTCGTTATCCTTTTTGGGTTTAGATACTGCAAGAGTTGCGTCTGGCATTTTTTTGCCAACAAGTCCTTTTCTTCTTCTGTCATTATAATCAACTGCAAACTTATCTAACGATACAGTTAAAAAACGTAAAATGCGTTCATCACGTTTGTATTCGATCTCTAAAGTGTTAACAAGCTTATTGTCACCTTTAAATTCAAATAAATGATAAAAACCAGAATTTTTGTGTAAGATAGGATAGGCAAGTTTGCGTAATCCCCAATTGGTATCTTCAATAATTTCGGCACCGTTGTCCTTCAGTACCTTACGAAATTTTTCAACGGCATCCTTCATCTGGACATCAGATAAAACGGGAGTTAAAATGAATACCGTTTCGTAGTTTTTTAATTGCATTGTCTACTATTTGGTTATATTTTTTAAAAATTAGGATTGCAAAATTAGATTATATCATTTTGAAAAGCAAGCATTTGCTATAAAAAATCGTAAGATAATTTATAGCAAATAATTTTTGGACAGTTTTTGACTTTGAATTACTTTTGAAGTACTTTAAATTCTATTCTTCGGTTAATGGCTTTGTTGGCATCTGTATCATTTGCAACTGTCGGTTGCTTTTCTCCATATCCTTTGTAAGTAAGCCGCAAAGGAGCAATACCTGATTTTAAAAGATAATCATATACACTTTTTGCTCTTTTTTCTGATAACTTTTGATTAAAATCATCAGTGTCTACATCATCTGTATGGCCTGAAATTTCTAAGACTACCTTTTGATATTCATTCATAAAACGGACAATCTTGTCAATTTCAGTTTTAGATTTGTTATCCAATTTGTATTCGTTAGTAGCAAAAAATAAATTATTTAAAATTTCTTTTGCACCTTTTTCAATAGGCTGCAAATAAATGTCAATTTTAATTGCATCTCTTTCTTTTTTGTCTAAAAAATTAAAATACAAACTTTTAAATAAATAACCAGGTTTGTTAATATAGAGTGCATATTCGGATCCTTGAGTAAGAACCGTTAAATACTCTCCAGATTTTGGGTCGGAATGCATAATGGCTTGAAGTTTACTCGTTTTAACATCAAATAATTCAATTTTAGCTTCTAATTTTAATTTAGTTTTTGAATCATAAACTACCCCTTTTAAAAAATCACTTTTATATTTTATTTCAAGTTCGGGTGGCATATCAAATTCATATAAATAACTATTCATTCGTTGCCTGCCTTGCATTTCTTCATAAGCATAATATCCTTTTTTGCCATCAGAAGTAACAAACAACGAAACCTGATCTTTATAATCATTTACTGGATACCCAAGATTTTTTATATTTACCCATTTATCATCTTCATTTTCTGCAGAAAAAAGATCATAACCGCCAAAACCTAAATGACCTGCAGATGAAAAATATAATGTTTTACCATTTACATGTATAAAAGGGGAAAGATCATCAAAAGTTGTATTTACTGATTTGCCTAAGTTAACAGGGGATGACCAATACCCTTCATCATCTTTTACACTCATCCAAATATCTCGCTTTCCAATACCACCACTTCTATCAGATACAAAATAAAGCATTCGTCCATCAGCTGATAAAGAAGGTTGTGATTCCCATGCCATGGTATTTATTTTCGGACCTAAGTTTTCAGGTTCTGACCATTCACCACCTTTTTTTTCAGAAACAAATAAATCACAACTTCCATAACCTTGCCTTCCTTGGCAACATGTAAATACCATTGTCCTTCCGTCAGCTGAAATACTGCATGTACCTTCATTATTGGCTGTATTTATATTTGGTGAAATGGAATGAGGTATAGACCAATCTCCATTTACTTTTTCACTTACAAATAAATTTTCATCACTTTTCATCGGATCTTGTGTAGATCGTCCTGTAAAAATAAGTGTTTGTTGATCGGCGGTAAGAACTGGAAAATATTGTAATTGAAGCTTATTTACATTTTTATTTAAAGGAACTGGTTTAAAATTTAAAGGATTTTTCATAGCTTCTTTTGAATAATCGCAAATAGAAATAATCCTTTGAGCTTCGTTGATCAAGCTTTGTTTAGTAGGTTTAAAACTTAAAAATTTTTCTGCAAACTGCTTACATTTGTCATAATCACCATTTTGTAAGGCATTTAAAGCTAAAAAGGTATAGGCTCTAATATATGCAGGATTATCAGGATTAAGGTTAACTGCTTTTTCATAATTTAAAACTGATTTTTCTATTTCTCCATATAATTGATATACTGTAGCTAATTTAAAATATGCATCAGGGAAATTAGGGTCTTTATCAATTGCTTTTTGCATTAATATAAAACCTTGGGTAAAATTGCGGGAATCGAAAGCTAAATTCGCCTGATTAAAAAGGATTTTTGCTTTTTCGCTTTGTGCATTTATATTATTAATTTGAAATAAAAGAAAAGCAAAAAGAAAGTAAAAAAAAGATTTCATAATAGGTAAGGTTAGGATATTATATTATTTATACGAAAAATATAACAAAAGTAAGTTAAAAAAATAAATTATGGAATATCCATAAATTTATGTGTCTGTAAAGATATTTGCCATGAAGGATTATTTTTTACAAAATCAATTATTAATGGCAAGATCAACGACGATTTGCTCCATTCAGGTTGTAAATACAATTTACATTTTGAATTTACTTTTGAAGCATGCTTGAGGGCAAAATCAAAATCATTTTTATTATAAACAATTACCTTTAATTCATCTGCCTTGTTGTAAATATCAATATTTGGTTCTTTAAATTTTTTTGGAGAAAAGCAAATCCAATCCCAATTCCCTGATACTGGATAAACACCCGAAGTTTCGATATTTGTTTGAAAGCCAGCATTGTGTAAATTTTCTGTTAAATTATTTAAATCGTGCATTAACGGTTCTCCACCAGTAATTACTGCTAGTCTGCCTGGAAACTGTTCAGCAGTTTTTATTATATCGCTAATTTTTAAAATTGGATGTGCATTTACATCCCAACTTTCTTTTACATCGCACCAAACACACGCCACATCGCATCCTGCTAATCTTATAAAATAAGCAGCCTTTCCATGATGATAACCTTCTCCTTGTACTGTATAAAAAGCTTCCATTACTGGTAGCTCATCCTTTCCCAATTCCATTTAACTATTTTAATTTAAACCAAAGAATTATATCGATATTTTATTTCTTAAATGATGTTACTCACTATATTTTTAGGACTAACTATCATAAAATTGATTTATTTAATATGAAGTTATTTATGGTTTACTTTTTAACTATATTCAGGCATAAAAAAAATAACATTTTGGGGCTTGCCTTCGGCCGGGCTTTACGTTCCAATCTTTTTGTTCGTACCTCACAAAAAGGATTTCCACTTCAATCCCTAAGCTAAATAAAATAAAAAATACTTTAATTATCTGTTTATCGATATCAGTATATTCATAATTTAAATAACAATCTCAAAAATCTGATTCGTTTTTACAACGATTTGAATAAATCCAAACAAAAAATTAAATTATATTTAAACTGTATTTTTGTAACATCCGTTCTTAAATCTATTTGTTTACTATATGATTTTAAAATATTTCTTTATTATAGGCTTTCAAAGTATTTTGTAATAAACCAACAATCGTCATCGGACCTACTCCACCTGGTACTGGTGTTATAAAACTGCATTTTGGTGCTACTTCATCAAATAAAACATCGCCTTTTAAAGCCCATCCATTCTTTTTTGTTGTATCAGTTACTCTGGTTGTACCTACGTCAATTACCACTGCACCATCTT
>Ga0123338_10004031_pt1 | contig 12988 bp, 8 predicted proteins | sample grotaG_FD_89793 | JGI IMG/M metagenome (GOLD analysis project Ga0123338, IMG submission 89793) | Glacier valley bacterial and archeal communities from Borup Fiord, Nunavut, Canada, to study Microbial Dark Matter (Phase II) -... | ecosystem: Environmental > Aquatic > Freshwater > Ice > Glacier ... | reverse complement strand
GCGGTGCTGGCGGAGGGCGCGGCGGTAGACGCACGGCTGCGGGCGGCGATCACGGCGTGTGCCGAAGACGCTTTTGCCCCAGCGGATCGCTTTCCCTGGCGCGCGGGTCGTCCGCTTTGGACGCTGGTCTACGGCAACGGCTACAGCCATCCGCTTGAGCATTATGTCCAACTCCATCTGGAAGCCGGCTGGCCGGACCGCGCCGTGGCGGTGCAACAGGGGGCCGTCACGCTGCTGCACGACCTGTTCGGCGACGCGGAACCCTACAGCTACGCGGTCTACAACTTAGGCTGCTTCTATGCCAAGACGGGCCAAGCGGCTCCGGCGCTGGCTGCGTTGCGACAAGCGCTCACTGTCAACCCCACGATGCGCGCTTGGGCCGGCGAGGACGTGGACTTCGCTGCGCTGTACGACGACCCGGCGTTCCAGACGCTGATTCAGGCATAACGGGCCGGCGCAGCTTGCCTATAGAAAGGGGGCACACCGGCTGGTGCGCCCCCTCGCTGTTGGTCGTGCGCCGTTACGGCCGGCGCAGGGCGGGGAAGAAGGTCAGCTTGTCGATCTTGGCGATCTGGCCGCGCGTAGCGTTGCTGTTGAGCCGGAAGTAGGGCCGGCTTTGCGCGTCGCATGGCTCGGCGGCGCCGGTGTCGGGGTTGGTGCCGCCACAGGTGTAGCCGCTGATCGTGGTGAGGCCGGCCAGTCGCTCCACGTAGACCCAGTAGGTGCTGTTGGTCTGCGGCACATCGGCAAAGGTCTGGCCGGTGGGCGTGCCGTTCAGCCCTTTGGCATTCGCCAGGATCTTGGCGATCTGGGCGCGGCTCACCGGGCTGCTGGGGCGGAAGTAGGGGCGGCTCTGCGGGTCGCAGGGTTCGCCGGGGCTGCCGCAGGTGTAGCCGTTAATCAGGTTGCGCGTCGCCAATCGCTGAATGAAGGGGTAAAAGTTGTTGGTCGGCGGCACATCGGTAAATATCTGCCCGCTGCCCGGCTCGCTGAAGCCCGCCGAGTTCGCGGCGATCTTAGCAAGCTGGCCGCGCGTGGTGGGGCTGCCGGGCCGGAACGTGGTGTCGCTATAGCCGCTGACGATGCCGTTGCAGGCCAGATAGTAGATATAGTCGTAGTTGAAGCTGCCGTAGGGCACGTCGCTGAACGAACCGCACAGGCTGGCGTGCGGGCTGAACAGGTCGGTATCGCCGACCGTCACGCTGCCGCCGGTCGCCGGGATGGTCAGGTTCCATTGCAGGCCCGCGCCGGAGTCGTGCAGCGTGTCGGTGATCACACTGTTGTCGAAGCCGGGACCGGGGCCGGCCGTGCTGCCGATAGCATCCCAGACAGCTCCGTAGTTGCCTTCCATGTAGGCGCTGGGTGGCGTGTTGGTGTTGGGCACAAACTCCTGGTAGAGGACAATGCCGTTGGTGGCGGTGTAGTAGTCGCCGATACCGTGGGTCGCAGCATCGTAGTAGCCGTAACCGCTATCGCTGCTGCCGGTATACAGGTCGGCGGCATGGAACAACGTGGCGGTCATCGGCGTGCTGCCGCTGATCTGCTGCAACTGGAAGCTGAGGCCGGTGAACTCGGCCCCGTTGACATAGGTGACCCGTTGCGTCAGCCGCAGCGGAGTGCCCGGCACATTGTTGACCGTCGTCACGAGCCACGGATTGCTCGGTGTGCCCGCGCCGCTGAAGGTGTTGCTCACGGCGGTGTAAGTGTTGGTGGCGCGGCCCGCCGGCACGCTGTCGGGGCCGAACACTTTGGTCTCGCCGCCGATGTTCACCCACAGATAGGCGCCTTCGGCGTTGTTGCCGAAGAACTGGTAGCTCGTGGGATCGCGGTAGTCAATCTCCATGCGCGTGTCGTCTTGCACGGTGATGGTCAGCGGGAAGCCGGCGATGATCTGCTGGGTCAGGGGCGCGCGGGGCTTGGCCGGCGGCAGCGGTTTGCCGGCCGGGTCTTTGGCCGCCACGCCGCCCGGTCCGCTCCATACGGCCATGCCGCAGATAAAGAGCAACGCGACCCCGACGACTCCCCAAGTGTGTTTCTGGTGCATGATATAGTCTCCTCCTATGAGCATTAGTGGGGCCAACGGCCCCTTGTGTGTCTTGCCGCCCGGTGCCAGGCAAGGTCGATCCGCCTAACACAACAGGGCATCATTATAGATTGCCGACCGCCCGCACTGGTTACGGGCAGGGCTGTCTTTCTTCATAACGATTGGCCGGCCCGTCGGTTCTGCGGTGGCCCGACCTAACCCCCCAACCCCCGTTCCCTACGAAGGAAGGGGGAGTGAGACGAACAGACTCCTCCTTCCCTACAGAGGAGGGGGAGTGAGACGAGCAGACTCCCCTTTCCTCTGTAGGGAAGGGGGTTGGGGGGTTAGGTCGGCAGTTCTGCGGTTGACAGGCCCGGCGGCGGCGGCGTATAATCGGCTGACCCGGCGCACGGACCGCAGGTAGCACAGGAGGCGGCAACATGGCACGTATCGGCATTATCATCAGCTATAAGCATCGGCCCGGCACGATCAAAGATTTCAAGGAATGGCTGGCGGGGCAAGGGGGCACGCTGTTGGCGGCGACCTGCGGGGTCAATGAACGGCTGGTGGGGGTCTCCATGATCGAGGGCGACCCGACCTATAGCATCCAACTGCACACCGAAACCAGCGACCCCGCCGTGCTGGAAGAGTTTGATGTCCTCAACAGCGAAAAGTTCACGCGCGGGCAGACGGCCATGAACATCATGTGGCGCTTTCTCGACCAGTCGGTGCCGCCGCGGGTCCACCTGATAAGTTCGCTGTATGAGGCCGCGCCGCGTCCCGAATGACCGGTTTTATCGCCCGTCTGCGCCGGGACCGGGGGTTGCTGCTGTTGCTGCTGCTGTTGCTCGGCGGCCTGCCGCTGGTCACGACCCGCATCTATGCCTCGGACGAGATCAAGTACTTCGCCTACCTCCATTCGCTGGCCTTTGACGGCGATCTCGATTTCAGCAACGATTATGGGCACTGGATCGACGCTGCCTGCCGTAACGATGCGCCCGCCAAGCCCAGCACCAAGTGCCTGCAACTTCGCACCCTGCTCAAACCGAACCCGACCACGGGGCTACCGATCAACGAAGCGCCGCTGGGCACCGCGCTCTGCTGGACACCGGCCTTTGCGCTGGCCCACCTGGGCGTGCTGGCGGCGCGGGCGCTGGGCGCGCGGGTGGCTGCCGACGGCTATAGCCCGCCCTATATTGCCGCCGTCTGCTATGCCTCGTACCTCTACGGCTGGCTGGGCCTGTTGCTGGGCTATCGCTTGCTGCGCCGCCTGTTTGACCCGTTTATCGCGGTCGTGGCGGTGCCGGCGGTCTGGCTGGGCACCTCAGCGTTCTTCTACATGGTGATCGCCCCGCCCTGGTCGCACGCCGTTTCGCTGGGTACGGTGGCCCTGTTCACCACCGTTTGGTGGACCACGCGCCGCCCAGCGGGTCGCCACCCGCGCGAATGGGTGGCCCTCGGTCTCTGCGCCGGGCTGATGATGCTGGTGCGCGAACAAGACGCGCTGTTCCTGGCCCTGCCTGCCGTGGAGACGCTGTTCCGGCTGTGGGCCGACCTCACCGCCCAACGTCGCGCCGCCCCCACCCCCCAACCCCCTCCCCTAAAGGGGGAGGGGGAGTCAGACGATCTCACTTCCGACTCCTCTCCTAAAGAAAGAGGGGAGTCGGAAGCTGGAGACTCCCCCTCCCCCTTTAGGGGAGGGGGTTGGGGGGTGGGGGCGGTCGCCGCAATCCGCACGGCTCTCGCGGGCTGGGCGATCTTGGGCGGGATCGCCGCGCTCACTTTCACGCCGCAACTGATCGCCTATCGCGTGCTGGGCGGGCGCTGGGGGCCGTCGAGTACGGTGGGGGATAAGTTCAATTGGCTGTCGCCACACGCGCTGCAAGTGGCGTTCGACCCGGCCTACGGACTGGTGCCATGGGCGCCGCTGATCCTGGTGGCGGCGCTGGGCCTGATCGCGCTGGCGCGGCGCGACCGCGAGTTGGCGGTGGCGCTGGTTGTGGCGTTCTTGGCCCAGGTGTATATCGCCGGGGCGTTTTCCACTTGGCAGGGTAAGAGTTCGTTCGGCCAACGGCGCTTCGTCAATTGTACGGTGCTGTTCGCCGTGGGCCTGGGCGCGGCGCTGGCTTGGGTGCAGGAGCGTGGCGTGCGGCGGTCGTGGTTGGTGGCTGCGGCGGCGCTGGCGGTGGCCTGGGAAGGCGGGCTGGTGGTGCAATACGCCGCAGACTGGTCTTCGGCCCAACGGCAAGCTGGGCTGTCCTGGCCGAGCATCGTGGCCGCGCAACTGGGCCTGCCGTTGCGCGTGCCCGCTATCGCCTGGCAATTCCTCACCAATCGCGGGACGTTTTTCAAGGGAGGGTCATGATTTCGCCACAACTGCGGGCGCTGTTGCGTTGCCCGACCTGCACAGCAGAGACCGGCGGCGCGGCTCCGCCACTGGCGACCGCAGAGGAGCAGTTGGTCTGCCCGCGCTGCGACCGGCGCTACCCGCTTGAGTCCCACGGCGGGTGGGCCGATCTGCTGCCGCAGGCGACGGGCGACCAGGGCCACACCTCGCGTTATGTGGCCGATCTGGCCGAGTTCGCGGAACGGCTGGACTACCGCGAAATGGCCCCGCCGTTGCTGGGCGCGGCGGTGCGGAACCGCCTGCTGCGCCAAATGTTGCGTCTGCGCCCGACCGACCGCGTGCTGGAACTGGGCTGCGGCAACGGCAAGTTCCTGCTCTGGAATCGCGACTTGGTCGGCCTCAGCGTCGGCGTGGACCCCGCGCCGCTGTTTGCGGATCAGGCGCTGGCCGAACTGGACTTGGTGCAGGGCGATGCGCGGCTCTTGCCGTTCCCCAACCGCAGTTTCAGCAAAGCGTGGTCTATTGACGTGCTGGAACACCTCGATCATGAGGACATCCGCCGCTATCTGGCCGAAGCCTACCGCGTGCTGGCTCCCGGCGGGCTGCTGTTCCTCTTCTCCAACACGCGCGAACGGGGGCCGTTTGATTTTGCGGTCAGTGGGTCGCGGCGGCTGGCGAACGGCTTGGCGCGCATCGGCTGGGCTGACCCCCGGCGCGACTTGCTGCGAAAATCGGACCATGTGAAGGCGTTAGAAACCTGGGATGCGGTGGAGTCGGCAGTGACGGCGGCAGGCTTCGAGATCCGGCGCGTGGTCTACTGGAACGGCGTGTTCCAGAGTTTTCTCGACAATGTGCTGCTGCGCGTGGCCGAGCGGGCGCTGGTTGCGTTGCGAGCGCGCGGCGGTGGGCAGGCGGCTCCTGTCCCGACTGCCGCCACGCCGCCCGCGTTTCAGGATGCGCTGGGCCAGGGCGCGTTGGCGGCGCGCAGCCAGGTACGGGAGCGTCTGGGCCGGGGCGGGCCATTGCTGTGGCTGATGCAGGCGGCCGGCGCTTTGATGTGGCTCGACATTGTGCTGTTTGGCCGCTTTCGCACCGGGCCCTACTTTGTCCTCTTGCGGAAGCCGCGTACCGGCGCATGAAGATCCTCTATGTGGCGCAGGCCATCGCGCTGCCCGGCACCTCCGGCGGGGCGATCCATGTGCAGGAGGTGGCGGGCGGGCTGGCGCGGCGCGGGCACCGCGTCCATGTTGTGGCGCGCCGTGGGCCGGGAGGTGCGCCGGATTGGGCCGCGTGGGGGCCGGGCGTGAGCGGCTTGCTGTTGCCCTGGCCCGATAAGCTGGCCTTGCTGGGCTATCCGGCGCTGCGGGCGGTGGTGCGGCGCTGGCGACCCGACCGGGTGATAGAACGCTACTACAACTTTGCTGGCGCGGGCGTGGCCCTGGCCCAGCGCCGGGGCATCCCGGCCTTGCTTGAGGTGAACGCGCCGATGGTGGACCCGCCGGGATCGCGCAAAGATCGGCTGGACCGATTGCTGGGTCAGCCGTTGCGCCGTTGGGCCGTGCAACAGGGCCGCTGGAGCCGCCGCATCGTCACCCCCCTAGCGACCACCGTGCCGCCCGGCGTGCCACGGGATCGTATTGAGCTGGTGAACTGGGGCGCGAACGTAGATCGCTTCCACCCCGGCTTGCGGACGGAGCAGGCCGCTGCGGTGGTAGCCTTGCGCGCCGAGTACAGCATCCCGACCGGGGCAACCGTGGCGGCCTTTGTCGGCAGCTTTCGCGCTTGGCATGGTGCTGAACGCTTCGTGCGGGCGGCGTTGACGCTGATCCCGCAACAGCCCGACCTCTATTTCCTGGCGGTGGGCGGCGGGCCGGAATTGGCTCCGGTGCGGGCGTTGGCGGTGGGCCTGGGCGCGGATGCGCGGCGGCTGATCTTCACCGGCCCACAGCCGCCTGAGCGCGTGCCGTTGCTGCTGGCGCTGGCCGACATCGGCGTGGCTCCGTTCGTGCCGGCGGCCTATGCGCCGCTGCGGACGTTCGGCTTCTACTGGTCGCCGCTCAAAGTCTTCGAGTACATGGCGATGGGCCTGCCGGTGATCCTGCCGGCCACTGCGCCGCTGGACACGATTGTGCGCGACGGGCAAGAGGGGCTGCTCTACCCAGAGGGGGATGATGCGGCGCTGACGGCGGCGATCCGTCGGCTGGTGAACGCTGCCGATCTGCGGGCGGCGTTGGGCACGGCGGCGCGTGCGCGCGTGGTGGCGCACTATAGTTGGGCGGCACATTGCGCCCAGTTGGAGACGATCTTGGAGGGCTTGGGCTGAAGATCCTGATCGCCACCGACGTGTTTCCGCCCAACTGCGGTGGCGCGGGGTGGAGCGCGTACTATCTGGCGCGGGCTTTGCGGGCGCGCGGCCATACGGTCGCTGTGGTGCGTCCCTGCTTCGTTGCCGCCCCGATCCGTCCCACGCTGGTCCGCACCGCCTACGACGGTCTGCCGGTGGCCGAACTCCACCTGCCCGCCGCCGGTCCCTCGCTGCGCCGCCTCTGGACGCGCAACATCACCGCCCCGCGCCGCTTGCGCCGCCTGATCGCCACCGAAGCCCGCCGCTTAGGGGCCGACTTGATCCACGCGCAACACGCGCTGACGGTGGTCGCGGCGGTCGCCAGTCGTCAGTCGTCAGTCGTCAGTCGGCGGTCGGCGGTCGGCGGCAGAGGGTGGAGCGCAGGGGTAGCAGCGCTACTTGCTGCGCCCGTTCGACGATGGCCCCAGCAAACAGCGCGACATATCCCTGTAGTTGCCACCGTGCGTGATTATTGGCCGCTATGTTATTATAGTACGATGCAAGTGCCCGGTCGGCAGTCGGCAGTCGGCAGTCGGCAGTCGGCAGTCGGCAGTCGGCAGTCGGCAGTCGGCAGTGAACTTACTTCAGAACTCAGAATTCAGAATTCAGAACTCGTCGCTAATCCGCAATCCGCAATCCGCAATCCGCAATCCGCCGGCGGTCGCCAGTCGCCAGTCGCGGGCAAATCTAATTCAGAATTCAGAACTCAGAATTCAGAACTCGTCGCTAATCCGCAATCCGCCGTGGCCGGGGTCGGGCTGTGGCCCCTGGCGCGGGCGGTCTGGCGGGCGCAAGGCTGGGGGGGGCTGCGCTGGTGGCCGTTATTGCCGGCGTGGGAGTGGGCGACGGCGCGGCGACGGGCGGCCTTGCGGCGGGCCGATGCGACCGTTGCGGTGAGCCGCTTTGTGGCGGGGCGGTTGCGGGCGGGCGGTGCGGTGGCAGCGGGGCGGTTGCACGTCATCCCCAACTTGGTGGACTTGCCCCATGTGGCCGAGATTGTCGCCCAGCCCGCGCCGCTGGAGGGGATTGGGTTGACAGCCGGGCAGCCATTCTTGCTGTTCGTGGGCAAGTTGGAGGTGAGCAAAGGCGCATGGCTGCTGCCGGCTGCGTTGCGGGCGGCAGGCGTGGGTGGCGACCTGCCGGTGGTGATCGCAGGCAGTGGGCCGTTGCAAGCGACCCTGGCGGCCCAGGCGCAGGCGGCGGGCCTCGATTTTCGCTGCGGCTTCTGGCCGAATGGCGACGATGTGTTGCGCCTGCTGCGGGCAGCCACCGTGTTGCTGTTTCCCTCGGCTTGGGACGAGCCGTTGACGCGCGTGCTGCTTGAAGCCTGCGCGGTGGGCGCGACGATTTTGGCCCTCGACACCGGCGGCACGTCCGACATTCTGACCGACGGGGTGGACGGACGGCTGGTGGCCGACATGGATGCTTTCGCTGTTGCCCTGCGTGGCTTGCTGGCCGATCCGGCAGAGCAGGCACGCTTGGCTGCTGGTGCCCAAGCTACGGCCCGCGCCCGCTTCAGCGCCGAGGTGGTGGGCGCACAAGTGGAAGCCCTCTACCGGAGCCTGCTATGAGGGTCGCCCATCTCGTGCGCGCCGTCTCTCCGCAACATGGCTACGGCGGCCTGGAACGCGCCGCCACCGCGCTCACGGCAGGGATGGTTGCGGCGGGGTTGGCGGTGACGCTCTATACCCAGCCAGTCGTCAGTCGTCAGTCGTCAGTCGTCAGTGACAGTGATTCGAATGAGGCAAATCCGCAATCCGCAATCCGCAATCCGCAATCCGCAATCCGCGATACGTTTCACGGGGCAAGCGTGGTCACGGTGCCCTACACCGTCCTGCCGTTGCGCCCCAACTCCATCCCGGCGCGACTGACCAACTACCCACTGTTTGTGGAGCGTATGGGCCGGGCGGTAGGCAACCAAGCGCGGGCCGGTGCGTTAGATGTGGTGTACGCGCATGGGCTGTGTGCTTGGGGGGTGCGGCAGGCGGAGCGGCGGCGCGGACGGGACGGGGTGGCGCCGTTGCTGATGAACCCGCATGGGCTAGAGGACTTCAAGGTGCGCCACCCGCTCAAACGGCTGGCCTATCTGCCGTTTCGCGTCATGTACCGGCGCGGCGCGCAAGCCGCCGACCGCGTGATCGCCACCGATGCCGGGTTGCGCGGCGAGGTGATCCGCCTGCTGGGCGTACCGGCGGCGCGCGTGGTGGTGATCCCGAACGGGGTGGACCCGGCGGCGGGAGCGGCGCTGGTCTCGGCGGCGCAGCAGGCGGCATTGCGAGCGCAGTGGGGTTTGCCCAGCGCGGCGTTTATCGGGCTGACTGTGGCACGCTTGGAGGCGAATAAAGGGCTGGCCTATCTATTGCAAGCATTGGCGCGGCTGCCCCCTGATCCGCCCTGGCGCTGGGTGCTGGTTGGCAGCGGGGGGGAGCGGGCCGCATTGCAGGCGCAGGCCACCGCGCTGGGCCTGGGCGAACGGCTGGTGTTTGCTGGAGCCGTAGACGACACAGCTTTACATAACCTCTATGCGCTGGCGGACGGGTTTGCTCTTGCCAGCCTCTACGAGGGCAGTTCGTTGGCGACGTTGGAAGCGATGGCCCACGGCTTGCCGGTAGTCGCCACAGCGGTGGGCGGGCTACCCGATAAAGTGCAGCCGAACGTGACGGGGCACCTCGTACCGCCGGGCGACGCACCCGCGCTGGCGAGCGCGATTCGTCGCCTGCTGACCGACCGGGCTGGGGCCGCGCGTATGGGCCAAGCTGGAGCCGGGTTGGTTGCGGCGCGCTTCACCTGGGCGGCGATCACCGCGCAAACCGTGCATCTATGCGAGGAGTTGCTGTTATCCTGAGCCTATTGCAAACGCTGTGTGGCCTGCTGACTCTGCCGATCCTGCTCTGGCTGCCGGGGGCGGCTTTGCTGCGCGGGCTATTTGGCCCCCGCGGCCCGCTCCGCACCGATGGCCCGGCTTGGACCTTTCTGGCGCTGGCGATCAGTGTGCTGCTGACCGGGTGGCTGGGCTTTGTGCTGGCCGAAATGGGCGGCTTTTCGCCCTGGCTGGTGGCGCTGCTGGAAGTGGCCGGCGTGGTCGGGGGCTTGCGGCTGCTGGCTGGGCGCTGGGCCGGCGTGGGGCCGCTGGCGCGCGAGTGGCTGGGCGACCTGGGATGGACCCTGGCCGATGGCCTGCGCGTTGCGCTGGGCCGCGTCGTGCGCTTGCGACCCGATGCGCGCAACCTGCGGCTCGAAACGGCGCTGCTGGTGGGCCTGTTGCTGCTGGCGGCGGCGTTGTTCTCCCGGCCCGCCGAAATGGTGCGCGGTGCGCTCGACTCCGGTGTGTATGTCAACGGCGGCATCGCCCTGGCGCGCACCGGGGCCATCGTGCAGCACGACCCGTTGATGCGCGAACTCAGCGATCTTGGCCCGCCGCCCGACTACGTGCCGTCGGAAGAGGCGAACGAGTTTTTGCAACCGCAAACGCTGCAACGCTACAGCCTCGACCGCCTGCGGATGATCGGCTTCTATGTGCTGGACAAAAAGACCGGCAGTGTCTTGCCGCAGTTCTATCACCTGTTCTTTGTCTGGATCGGCATCGGCTACGGGCTGTTCGGCATACCCGGCGCGCTGCTCGTGACTCCGGCCCTGGCCCTGCTGGCGGTGGCGGCGGTATTTTTCTTTGCCCGCCAACTGTTCACCGCCCGCGTGGCCCTGGTCGGGCTGGCTTTCCTGATCCTCTGCCCACTGCAAATCTGGTTCGCCCGCTACCCGGTGTCGGAGATCCCGACCGAATTGCTGGCTTTCCTGTTCTTCTACGCCTTTTTGCGCTTCAGCGAAGAGACGCGGCGGCTCACGGTCGTCAGTCGTCAGTCGTCAGTCGTCGGTTTATATGAACCGCAGACCGCAGACCACGGACCACGGACCACAGACGGTCCCGCCGAAGCCGAATGGGTGGCGACACAGCGCGCGGCCGGCCTCTTCGCGGTGCTGGCGGCGGCGGCGCTGGGCGAGATCCTGCTGGTGCGGGTGGACTTTCCGCTCTACCTGTTGCCGCTGCCGTTCTACCTGCTCTGGTGGCGCTTGAGCCGGACGTGGCGCGCCGAACACACGTTGTTCCTAGCGGTGTTCATGGCCTTCGTGGCCCAGTGGGCCCTCTACTTTTTCTTCTTCAGTTTCGCCTACACGGTGGACCAATACCATAACGTCATCTTGGATCAACGACGGGCCTGGGCCCGTCTGCTGCCGCTGATCTATGTTGGGGTGGCGGTCCTGTTTGCGCTTGACCACTGGCAGGATCGCTGGCGACCGCTGGCGCGGGCGTTCGGTGCCGCGCTGACCCGTCGCCGGCGCCCGCTGCTTGCTGCGCTGTGCCTGAGTGTGGGGGCGTTTCTCGCCTATCGCTACCTCTGGCAGCCCCACATCCTGTTTTCGAGCCAAGCCTGGGCGGCGTTGCGCCAGGGGCCGGTCGCTTTTGCGCGGTGGCTGGAGCCGTATATCGGCGCGCCGTTGCCGGAGGTGGCGAACACCGGCAAGACCAATCAGCCACTGGCGACCACCAGCAACAGTTTTGTGTTGGTGCGCCTGGGCTGGTATCTTTCGCCGCTGGGCATCGCGCTGGGCGTGGTCGGCCTGTTGCGCGGGCTGTGGAAGCGACTGACCCCGGCCAGCGCCTATCCGTTTATTGTGCTGGGCGTGGTCGGCTTGCTGTTCAGTGGCGACACGTTCACCGTGCCGACCTATCCCTACAGCTTGCGCCGCTTCCTGCCGGTCGCCATTCCCGGCTTGCTGGTGCTGGCGGCCTATGCGCTGGCGTGGCTGGGTGAAAAGCTGCGCCCGCGTCGCCTGTTCCAGCCACTGGCCTGGGCCACCGCCGCCGCGCTGCTCCTGTTTTTTGTGGTCACTGGTAGCCTGATTATCACGCATACCGAAGACGGCGGCGCGGTGGGCCAAATCACGGCGCTGGCGCAACGCTTCCCCAACCCCGCCAAAACGGTGCTGCTGTTCAGCGCCGGCCGGGACGAGCCGTATATCGTGGCAACCCCACTGCAATACATCTTCGGCTTCAATGTGTTTTCGCTGAACCGTGACTACGGGCGGGTCAAAGGCGAGGTGGTGCAAGGCGCGGTCCTGCGCTGGCAGCGCCAGGGCTACACCGTTCATGCCCTGCTGGGGGCCAACGGCGGCAAGCTACTCATGCCCGATTTGGCGCTGGTGCCACACACGGGACCGGGCGGGCCAGAATGGCTGTATAATGTGCAGGAACTGGAAGCCTTGACGGCGCAGAAGCCGAAAAACTTTGGCCCGTCCACCTTGCCGTGGGGTCTCTACGATGTGGTGTCGCGCACGCAAACGTTGTCGCCCACACTGCCGGTGCAGATCGATATCGGTGGGGATGATTACGATGCGCTGGTGGCGGGCTGGGCAGGCAAGGAGCGTACCCTGCCCAGCGACCCCGACACGGCGCAATGGCGCTGGACCGGCCAAGCCGCGCTCTTGCGCCTGCCCTGGCCCGCCAGTGCCCGGCAGATCGGTGCGACGCTAACCCTGCGCCTGAGCGCGGGGCCCAAGGAGCGCGCCATTCTGCTCCCGGCCAAGCCGACCGCCGCCCAGCAAGCCGCCGCGATCCGGCTGCCCAGTGGCCTGCCGGCATTATCCGCACCAGCCCAGGTGACGGTGCTGGTCGGCGCGGTGCCGCTACGCCCACTGGGGCAACCAAGCACCGCGCAAATTGAGCCGGTCCTGTTGCAACCCGGCATCGGCTTCACCGACGTACAATTCGCCGTGCCGCCGACTGCGCCGACTGATCCCGCCGGCCCCGGCTATCTACTGCTGCGGATCACCTCGCCCACCTGGACCCCCTTCGCCGTCGGCGTGAGCGGCGACGAGCGCGCGCTGGGCGTGGCGGTAGATCGTGTGACGTTGGCTGCGGCTGCGCCGTAGCGCCGAGAGACACGGGGCGACCGAGGTCGCGGCTACAGCTACGAAGCCTGCCTTCGCAGGCTGACGACTGACGACTGACGACTGCCGACCGCAGACGCACGGGGCGACTCAAGTCGCGGCTACAGCTACGAAGCCTGCCTTCGCAGGCTGACGACTGACGACTGACGACCGGCGACCGACGACCGACGACTGACGACCGGCGACTGACACCTGACACCTGACACCTGATGCCTGATACCTGATACCTTGGGACGCACCGATGATTGGACAGATGGACCCGTTGCGGCGCAATCGCATTGTGTTGACTGTCCTGGCGGCGGGGGCGCTGCTGGAGCTGGCGTGGACG
>Ga0123338_10004017_pt1 | contig 13010 bp, 8 predicted proteins | sample grotaG_FD_89793 | JGI IMG/M metagenome (GOLD analysis project Ga0123338, IMG submission 89793) | Glacier valley bacterial and archeal communities from Borup Fiord, Nunavut, Canada, to study Microbial Dark Matter (Phase II) -... | ecosystem: Environmental > Aquatic > Freshwater > Ice > Glacier ... | reverse complement strand
TTCAAGAGCGTAGCAAGAGCGGTTGCGTCAAAAAGCCTCCCCGATACGGTATCTTTGAGGGCGAAGCCCTTTACATCGCCGAGCGGATCAACAACGGGTGTACCGCGTTCGAGATCGGTGAAGCTGTTCCCGTTTAGTACCGCTGTTGGCATAAGGTTTTGTTGTGGTGTTGACGATGATGACGGTGTTCCAGGTCCAGCGGGAGCTTTATTAAGTAGAATTGCGTATGCGTTTTGTGTTGTGTTTGTGCCACTGAGCCTTGCTACGGGCAACAATGTGGCACTATGGAAAGAGAGTAGCGCAGCCCCATCACCGCAATTTTTCTCGATAGTGCCACTACCACAACGCACATTTGCAGTATTGACCATTATCGTGACGGGTGCTGCTGTGGTGCTATAGGTGTTGCTAAAATACACAGTGATTGTATTTGGAACCAAGATAGCACCGACTGTTTTTGGCAAGGAAGCGCAGGTGGCGTTGAGCAATGACCCGTCCGTGACAATCGTTGCGTTCGGTTCGGTGGCGTTGCCCGCTGTGCCGACTGCACTGGCGACGATCATCCCCAGACCGGAACAAAACGTAGCTGGTGGATTGGGCAACCCGTTCTTCGCAGGCCCTGACGGGGATGCGCCGGATTGTGGGGGTTGCGGCGCGTAGGTCACGACGATACGCACAACCGAGACACCTGGGCGGGCAAGGTATTCGGGTGTGTCTTGTTGCGCGACTGACGTGGTTGATGCAACAACTGGTGTGGCTTGTATGAAAAAGAGTATAGCAAGACCACAGAGTACGCAGTATGTTGTCCAGCGTGTCACTTGGACAGCCAACCCAGTACCCTTTCGCGCCGTGAGAGTGGAACGATACGTACTCATGAACATGTTCTCCCTTGTATGGGTATAGTATAGATATAGACGTTTTTAACGTCCCAGATGTGTACGAAGACGTTGAAACATTTGCTGTACGGCTGGATTGCTCTGGCCCAGAGGCCCTACTACATAAGAACACTCACGGAATGCATCTTCTAGTTTGTTCTGTTTCTCATAGGCTTGGCTCAACATGAAGCGCGCCTGATAGTCGGCTGGATTCACCATCAGCACCTGTACAAATGCCTGCTCCGCGATCTGCGGTTGATTGAGGCGCAACGCGAGTTGCCCAAGCGCGAATTGAAGCGGCCCCATGACGTTAGGCTGTTTCGGCGCCAGCCGCACCGCCTCCTGGTACTCGCGCAGGGCTGGCTCAAGCTGATTCGTTCGCTCGTAGCTTTGCGCTAGTCGCTGATGTGCCTCATGATCTTTTGGGTTGTAGCGTAACGATTGCGTATATTCCGTAATTGCCTGCAACGGCTGCTGGCGCAAGAAGAGCCAGACATCGCCCAACAACTTATGCGTTTCGGCATCCTCAAGATAGAGTTGCAGTGAACGGCTATACGCTTGTATTGCGGGGTCAACCTGCTGGCGTCGCGCGAAAACCTGTCCAAAGATTTTGTGTACAAGCGCGTTATTTGGCTCAAGTCCATAGGCGCGTTGCACGGTTGTGTATGCCTCATCGACCCGACCCGCGCCAATCTGGTTGGTTGCGGCAATGATAAATTGTCCGGCGGGGCCGTTGACTCCCATGTTCTGCGGATTGCTGGGCGGCGTGATGCCCCCTATCCTGATGCTATTATTGGGTGTGTTTGGCCCTGACGGTTGTTGCGGCTCTGGCCTGATCGGGCCGACAACAGGACTCATGGGTTGCCCTACCGGTGGCGGGGGCAAATTGCTGATGGCCCGTTCCATCTCGGCGGCATTGGACCAACGTTGGTCTGGATACAGTGCCAGTGCCTTCATGATAATCTGCTCAAAGGCCGGCGACACATCGGGACGCAGCGAGCGCAGCGGTGGGAACGCAAAAATCGTCGGCTTATTGGTCGCGGCATCATGGCGTGTAAGTATGCGAAAGAGCGTCGCGCCCAGTGCGTAGATATCGCTGCGCGGCTCTGGACTGCCCACAAGCTGTTCCTGCGGCGCATAGCCTGGAGTCATGATAATGGTTGCCTGTCCCTGCGCTTGAAAGGTGCGGGCAATACCAAAGTCGATGAGCTTGATATCGTCGTTGCTGGTAATCATGATATTGGGTGGCTTAAGGTCGCGGAACACAATCGGCGGCGTGAGGCGATGCAGATAGCCAAGCACACTACACACCTGTTGTGCCCAATAACGTGCCCGTGTCTCTGTTACGCCACGTGACCCGTTGGGGCCTGCGACCACCGCCTCCTGCTCTAGCACCGCCGCCATCGTGCGTCCCTCGATAAAATCCATGACGAGGTAGTGTCTTCCACCGTCAACAAAGAAGTCGCGCACACGTGGAATACACTGGTGATTGAGTTCCAGTAATAGCGAAGCCTCACGCGAGAACCATTCGACAGATTGGGCGCGTTCACTCTCGCTGTGGAAATCGTCGAGCATCTCTTTAACGGCGCAGGGCTTATTGAACCGTTTGTCTATAGCACGATACACCGCGCCCATGCCACCGGAGGCAACAATGCGTTCGATGCGATAGCGTTTCCCATCGGACAATTCTGTACCAGGGGTGAGACGTTGCCGATTGCCCCCACGCTCCCCATTCGCGCCTGACGACTGCTCCGAGTGTGCAGATGGCGTAGGTGCAGATTGAAGAGGCGGCTTCGGTGACGCTGGTGCAGGTAAAGCTATTTCCGGTTCAGTACCACTTGGCCCACTTGCAGACGGAGAAGAATTACTCAAGGATGATACATTCTTTGGGTCATACGAATAATTGCTTGCCATATATCTATTGCACCACTCTAATACTGACCAAACTCCATGTTTCGCAAAAGTTCACCTATAAAAAGAGAGTTCAGTCGAACATTTTTTGACATACGCTGTAATCTACATTGCAGGCATTATAACATATCTTTCTTGTTGTGAGCAGTAAATATTTCGCTTTTTAAGACGGTGTGACTTTTGTATACGATACTTCAGCCACAATATCGTTTGCATTTGCCTGTTTGCACCCCAGCGAATGTGATAAAATGGCATTGGCGTTCTCCACCCACTACGAAACACAACGTAAGAAAGGGAACCATTTCATGAGCGATCCGATGAGCAAAGTTCGGGGTATCACCCCAGAGCTTGAGACCAAGCTTGCCGCCGAGGGCATCAAGAACACCGCGCAACTGCTTGAACACGCAAAGACCGAGAAACAACGCGCCGATCTCGCGCACAAGGTCGGCGCGACTTCTAGCGTCATCAAAGAACTCGCCAACCGCGCCGACCTCATGCGCTTGAAAGGCGTGGGCGAGGCTCTTTCGCATCTGCTCGAAGAGGCTGGCGTCAATAGCTGTAAGGAGCTTCAACACCGCAAAGCCGACAACCTGCACAAGACGCTTGTAGACTTACAGGCGAAGCATAAGTTGACGCCTCACACCCCAACCGTTGAAGAGATTACCGTCTGGATCACCGAGTCCAAGACGTTCTCCCAAACCGCACCAGAGTAGCGTGACTTTTTTCGCCATGCGTCGTCTATCATACTGTACAGCTTAACTGTAGCAGTACGTGAAGACACTATTTATCAGGTAGCAGAGGAGAACGCTTTCATGTCCACACCAAATCAGAACAATTTCCTGCAAGGCGTCGGCAACTTCGCCAGCGATGCCGTTATTGATACAACCGCCGATAACTTTATCAACCAGGGTGTTGATGCCGTTGCGGTACACCTCCCCGGCGGTCAAATGGTCGATCAGATGCTCAAAACAGAGGTTGACCAGGTTGCCAATAACGCCATCAACAACGAGGTAAATAAAGGCGTTGCTGGCATGATGCATGATGCCGAAGGCTTCCTCGGTCATCACAACGGCTAGTTAAACACTAAGAATGCCGCAAGAAAAACCCTTGTGACATTTGTGTGGGGGTCTAATTTAGTACATCCTGCTGGCAATTGACCACGTTTGGGGGATTGAAGAGATGTTTGCTGTTTCCCGTCGAATGGTCAATTGCCAGCAGGGTGTACTAAATTAGACCCTTACCGATTCACCCAAACAAAAGGCTGATACATATGTCTCGTCGTTTCTGTGTTGCGTGCTTGTTTCTACTGTTTGCGCTCCTATTTTCCCCCCTATCCGTACACGCGGACGGCTTCCCAATTATTGGTTCGCTCCATTCGGGGAGAAGTCCAGAGGCATTGGCGGTTGATGCACAGACGCACCTTCTCTATATCGCCCATGAAGGGCCAGGGGTGGTGGTGGCCTTTGACCCCGTGCGGGGAACTGTACGCTGGCGCGTGACGCTTGGTGATGTCGCAACGGATATCCAGGTGGATAGCATCACCCATCACGTATTTGTCACGGCAACCACATATAAGCAGCGCGAGGCAAGCCTGTACGTTCTTGATGGCGCGACGGGCCACATATTGGCGACGTTCCGCACGGGCTTGGGGGACAACGGTATCGCGCTGGATGCACAACGTCATATCGTCTACGTTTCAAGCGGCAACGGAATAGATATGTTTGCGGTGCAGGCTGGCTGGCAACACGGGCCATTGCAGGTTACGATGACACAGCTTCACATAGGAAAGCACCCACAAGGGCTGGGCGTGAATAGTCGTCTAGGTCGGTTATACGTCGCCGATGTCGCGACCAGTATGCTCACTGTTGTTGACGAAACGACGATGCGTACCATCGCCACCGTTCCCGTCGCGAAGACGCCACTGCAACCGCTTCGTGTGGACGAGATGAACGGGCGTGTCTATATCGCGTGTGCGGCGGGGCAAGAGGTAGACGTGCTTGATGGCATGAAAAATACGATGCTGGCGCGTATTCCCGTTGTGCCCTATCCCGAAGGTATCGCGGTCAACACGGCAACGGGACGTATCTATGTCACGAACGAGGGCGACGACGAGAACGGACACGGCCATGATAGCGGCACAACGGTTACGGTGATTGATGGCAAATCGTTTGATGTGCTGGGAACGTTGCGCGTGGGCAAGGCGCCCGATGGTGTCGAGGCCGACCCGACGCTGCGCCGCGTGTATGTCGCTTTAGAGAGAAGCGACGCGGTTGTGGAGGTGAGCGATAGCGTCAATCTTCCATTGCAGGCAAACACGCAGCTTGGACAGATGCTCGCCGCCCATGACGCAACCACACTGGTGCAACAGGCGGCGATTCTGACCCTACTTGTTATGCTCGTGACGATTGCGTGGACGACACTGGCCGCGCTGTCACCGCGTTGGCGTGGGAGGGGAAGCCCTCGAACTCCGCGAGCTGACGCGTCGTCTCGCTCAACGTTGCGTAGCCTTCCGCGGTGACATACGCCAGGCCTGTCCGCTTGAGAAAATCATAGATGGAGGTACACGAATAGGTATGGGCAAAGCCACCCGTTGGCAGAATCGCGTTGGTTCCCGCGCTATAGTTGCCAATACAAAACGGCGTGTAGGGGCCAAGTAGAATTTCGCCCGCGTTCTTCAGGTCGCCAAGCAGCGCGAATGGCTCCCGCACCTGCACCTCAAGATGCTCGGCGGCGTACTCGTTGGTAAACTCGATTGCCTGCTGCATTGTCTCCGTGAGAACAATGCCGCCCGTTCCCTTCGTGGACTCGAATCCGGCGCGACAAAAGCTTTGGCGTGGCTCTGAAAGGGCCGCGATCTTTTCGGCGAGCAGGGGAAGTACCGCGTCAACCAGGGCGCGGCTGTTGGTGACAAGCAGGCTTGAGGAGTCGGGGCCGTGTTCCGCCTCAATGAGCAGGTCACGCGCCACCAGTTCGGGGTTCGCGCTTTCGTCGGCGAGCAGGATGGACTCGCTTGGCCCTGCGGGCAGTCCCACGTCAACGGTTCCATATAAGAGGCGTTTGGCCGCTGAGACATAGGCGTTCCCTGGCCCCGTGATCTTGTGGACGCGCTGAATCGTCTCTGTGCCATAGGCGAGCGCGGCGATGGCGTGAGGGCCACCAATGCGGTATATCTCGTGGACACCACACAGGTCAGCGGCGACCAGCGATGCGGGGTCAATCGTGCCATCAGCTCCGGGCGGTGTACAGACCACGATACGTGACACCCCCGCGATTTTGGCAGGCGTTGCTAGCATATACATCACCGACGGAAAAATACCCTTGCGACCAGGGACGCAGAGCGCGACGCTGGTAATTGGTGTGATCTTTTCGCCAGCCATAACGCCGGGGGCAACCTGGGTAAAAGTTTGTTGAGGCGGCATCTGCTGCGCGTGGTACGTGTGAACGTTATGTATCGCGTGTTTTAGCGCGGCGTAGACGTGCGCGTCGAGCTGGGTGTGGGCGCGTTCGATTTCCGCGCGACTCACGCGCAAGGTTTCTGGTGTCAACCGCACCTGATCGAACTTCTCCATGTATTCGAGCAGTGCCGCATCGCCACGTTTCTGCACATCGCGCACTATCGGGCGCACATAATCGAGCAGGTCGTCGATCTCGACCTCCGCCCGACGCATGAGACGTGTACGCTGTACAGTATCCAATTGTGCTAATTCGTAAAAGTGAATCATGTATACTATAATCCTTGTTTCTAATGGGTTTTAATGAGGAACAGTTAGGAACGTGATCGGGAAAACAGGGAGACCGCAAGGGTCTCCCCTACACAATGGCGTCCGCCCGCTGTAGTTTTTACTGTTCTTCGTTAGACCACTACATGTATTTTGTTATCGCCCTAATTTTTATCCCCGTGCGACCCTATCGGCCTCCTCAGCGGCGGCGATGTCGCCTTGCATCCATCTGGCTCCGAAGAGACCAACCAGACCTGCGACAATCAGCGCGGGTGTACAGGTGAGTAAGAGGGCGGTACTCAGGTCTTGCCCCGCCATCCCTAAGACGAAATGTCGCCCATGTGTTGGGTCAAGATTTGTCGCGAGCGTCCCTACTAGTGTAGGCGAAAACGCATCACCTAACAAGTGGGCAAAGAGGAGCGAGACGGCAACCGCCGACGCGCGTAGCGATGCCGGCACGACATCCTGGGTTGCGGCGGTACTTGGGCCTGTATAGAGCGTGATTAAAATCGTCGAGATGACGAAGAAGACGGTGAACACGAGAATATTGTGGAAGGTGACGGCAGCGGCGAACGCGGGTGCGCTCAACAAAAAGCCGATCCCGCACACCAGGATACGTGACCCCGCGTGGTGCTTGTTCAGCCAATCGGCCATGTACCCGCCCAATACTGTACCCGCCATACCTGCCAGCACGACAACCGCGCCCGAAAAGAGACCTGCCTGCGATGAGGTGAAGCCGAATGTATCCTTTTGTTGCAGATATGTTGGCAAAAAGACTACGTTAACCGTGAGAACGAAGAAGGCAAAGATTTGAATAACAATGAGGACAACCAGCGTCTTGATACGCAGTAACGCGCCAAACTGGGCGAAAATACTGCTTGATGGGGAGGTGGAGTGGTCTGCACCTCGCGCCTCTTGTGTCGCCATGTGTGCTTCGTAGTTGGGTAACTCTTCTTCGTCTGCCTGGTTGCGACGCGGCTCGCGGATGCGCCACACGAGGAACACCAGTAATAGGCCGGGGATACCCGTGAAGAGGAACGCTAGCCGCCAGCTACCGGGGTAGAGGCCCGCGACAGCACCACCGATGATAAAGCCAAACAGGATGCCGAACAGTTGCGCCACGCTCCACCAGCTCATGATGCGTGATCGCTTCTCGCGGCAAAAGTAGTCGCTCATCAGTGCTGTGCCAGCCGGGAAATAGCCAGCTTCGCCGATGCCCAGTGCCATACGCGACAGGAACAGCGTCGTAAAGTTGGTGGCGAGGGCGGTTGCTACCGTGATAACGCTCCAAAACAGAACGCTGATCGCAACCACATCTTTGCGTTTGGCGCGGTCCGCCCAGATGCCGAGGGGAATTGTACCGAGGGTATACACGATGAGAAACGCGGTTGCAATGTAGCCAATGCCATCGAGATTGAAACCAAGCTCTTTGGCAACGACGTTCGCGGCTCCGGTCAGGACATTACGATCCAAATAATTCAGGAAGCTAATGAGGAACATAACCCAGAAGACATAGCGTGCGTAGCCAGTGGTGATGCGTTGCGAGTTTTTCATGCCAGAGCTGGCAATAGGCGCAATATCACTCATGTTGTACCTCCGTATCGGGGGCAAAATAAAAGAACACAACTTCGCGGATTCGTGCATCGCTGCTTGCTAGTACGATACCACACGCGGGTGCTGTTGCCCAGTTGGGAGAGCTGAAAAGCTGTACCATTTTGTTCTTTTTGTCGATGGTATGATACGATAGAGAGATAAAATTCGAGAATGCCTTTTGGGGATACAAAACTGTAGTTAACGCAGCGTCTCCAGAAAGCTCCACGATTTCAGGTCGCGTTCGAGGTGGAAGCGCAACAAACCGTGCATTGCTCGCTCTAGTTCAGTGTGTAGGCGGGCGTCGAGTCGGAAGCGCGGGACTTGTCCCCAGTCGGTGCGGTGCAAGAGGCGCAGGACTTTGAGCGCGTTCAGCGAGAGTGACTGGCTCCACAAATGGGAACAGTTGGGACAGAGCGCGCCACCGAGCGATGGTGTGAAGCCGTTCTCCTCTGGCTTTAGCTCGGTGTCGCAGTTGGCACAGACACGAAGGACGGGTTCGTAGCCAACGCTTGATAGCAGGTATATTTCAAAGTAGCGCATGAGCAGTTTTGTACGGTCATGTACATCTTGCACTCCCTGTACTCGTATATCGCCCTTTGTCTCACCGTGCGTTGTCTCCTGTGTGGCACTTCCTGCTTGCTGTCGTTGTAGCTGCACATCCTCGGCGTCTTTATCGAGGGTACGCAGCGATTCGAGGAGCAGCTTGTACACATCGTTGTGGGGCGTATTTTCCTCGATGAAGCGTTCGACGAGTTCGGTGAGATAGATGCCGCAGGTAAGATGCCACAGTTCGGAGCGCATATGTAGAAACGCCTCAATCCCCTGCGCCTGCGTCACAATATCGAGGTTACGACCTACCGCGACCTGGAGCTGGGTACAGGCCAGCAGTTCGAGATGACCCGTTTTTTTGCTAATGGGACGCCGTACCCCTTTGGCGACCGCGCTAAACTTGCCTTTGTAGGGAGTGAAGAGCGTCAACACACGGTCTGCTTCGCCGAGGTTGGAATGTTTGAGAATGATTGCTTCGGTGGAATAACTGCGTTGCTCTCGCATGGGAAGATTTATCCTGCGTTAAAAAAAGAGAAGAGACGTGATATATATCACGTCTCTTGGAGGCGACGAGCGGATTTGAACCGCTGGTGCAGCTTTTGCAGAGCCGTGCCTTACCACTTGGCGACGTCGCCCTAGAAGGGGGGAGCGGGAGACGAGGATCGAACTCGCGACTTTCTCCTTGGCAAGGAGATGCTCTACCACTGAGCCACTCCCGCTAATGCCATTGTGTACTGGTGCTTATCACCATCACTTGTTTGTTTTGGTGTTCGCATAAGTAAGATATCACACCCTTAACGGTTTGTCAACACTTTCTTTGCGTATTTCTAAAATACGCAAAGGCGTAAAGCAAGGGTACGGGGAGACCGCAAGAGTCTCCCCGTACCCCTGGCGAGGCGGAAGTGTACGGTTCTGTTTAATAGACCTCCTCGTTCTTGATGTTGGTGTTGAATGTGCCAACGAGTTTGAACATGGTGGTATCAACGGTCTTGAACGAGTGATCGCTGCTGACTCCATCGTGTGCGTAGGGGCGGGCACGGTTGTTTATGACCTGATATTGACGCCCGAAGGTGAAGACGTATTGTTGTATCTGGCCCGTTTTGCGGTTCAGCACAAGGATATCGTCGCCCTTCGCGCAGGCGCCGGTGGCGAGGCAGGCCGTGCGGTCAACAAAGGTTCCCACCAGGATTTGCTGGTTCTTGTTCCAGCTATGAACGGTGTGCTTCGTCACAAGCTTGAGCGCGTCGTCGAAGGCCAGGAAGGTACTCGCGCTAGCGTCTGGGTTATAGAGCATAACGTTCATGTGGCCTGCTCCAAAGTGACCAATATAAAACACTTGATTGCGCGGCCACCCTGTGTAGTCCACACGTCTGGTCAGCGACAGGTCCGACCCCAGCACCAGGAAGGCTCCCATGCCTCGGCTTGGCTCGTAGAGCGAGATTTGGGCGCGCCCCGACCCATTGAAGTCGCCACTGAACACTTGCCAGTTGCCTTTCAGGTCGTGTAGTTCCTGATAGTCAGCAATCGCCATGTTGCCGCTAAAGTCCATCACGCGAACCTCACCGATCCGTCGGTCATAGAGAAACACGCCGTCCTGATTATTGCTCTTGTAGCGTCCAACGTAGATCTCCCAGGTGTTATGCCATTGCGTGTATTGTTGCATGTGCTGTACACTCAGGTCGGCGTTGAAGTTGAGGATTACCGCGTTGGCGGTACGGCCCGAAAGTTGCCACTGTTGCACGGAGTTACTGAGTGTGGCATTGTCGGCTAACGATGTTGGAACGTTCGCGTTGGCGAAGCGATTGTAGAGGAACAGGCCCGTACGCTGTCCATCAAATCGCCCTGGATAGATTTCCCAGTTAGGCCCCCAACCCGCCAGCGAGACATGCGTCTTAACGGTAAGCTGTTGCGTCAAGCTGAGTACTTGCATCGTGCCGTTTGTGCGGTCATAGAGCAAAATATCGGCTTGTCCCGTTCCCGCGAAGTCGCCGACGCGGACATCCAGGTTCGTTCCCCACGCATCGGGCGCGGTCTTCGCATCCGAAAGCGGAACGCGTTGGGTGTATGTTACCTGAGTGGGTATATTGGCCGCCACCTGATTATTGAGTCCGCCCGATGGCTTGCGCGTTTTCAGCGCGACCACACTGAGCTTGCCCTCCTGCCGATTGTACAAAAGCAGGTCGCTTACGCCCGTGCCCGTGAAATCAGCCTTGAATTCTTGCTCTGTGCCACCATTGCCACCGGGGAGGCCGAGCGTTGGGTGACTCGCGCCAACGGTCTTCTGGTTCTGCTGATTTTGTTGGTTTGCCATCTGCACGCCCATATAGGAGTTGCCACGTATCCCAGGAAGACGGGCGAAACGCGCGGCGTCAAGCATTTTTGGGAAGTAGATAAAGCGTAGTTCGTTGCGTTGGAAACGTGCGGCATTGATGACACTCACGGGATAATTCAACCCGATATACATGGGGCGTGGGTCGCCATAGTTCTGATAGGTAACGTTGAATGTATCGCCGTCACTGTTAACGGAGCTAACAAACGCGACATGTCCGGCGGCTCCATACGCCCACACACCATCTGCTCGTGGGAAAACGGCGATAGCACCAACACGCGGTTGTGTGCCAATGGGAAGGCCGGCACGTTCGGCGTCCACGACCCAATCGGCGGCGTTGCCCCAGTTCAAGGGAAGGTCATAGCCGAGCAGATGCCACTGTTCCCATGCCCACCATACGCAATTGCCACCACCAGGGTAGGCACTGGGGCACAACTGAAATGGGTTGCCGTCATGCGAATAATACGCTTGGTTACAGCTTTCCTGTACCGTCGCGCTGGTACGGGCAACCGTCACACCGTCAATCTGGGCGTGGGACGGGTTCAACGGCCCAACGGCGATACCAATGAACGCCAGAACCGCGAGGATGATAATAGTTGGAAGTAAGATTTTTTTGGGAACACGACGCGGGGCGCGGGGCAACGTTGGTTGCTCCTCGTGTTTCTCCTGTATGTCAGGTATGAGTGCTGCTGTGGGCGGCATAATAAGGCTCCTTCAAGCGATAGTGTCCTCTGTATAAAGTCTCTTCGTATAACACTACGCCTGAAGGTGCTGTGTGGATTAGTTGAACTAGCACAGTATCAATAGAAATGGTATCGGTGGGGTCTGATTTCGCATGATTTACTACGACAATTGCGCCAGCAGCTCGTTCAAGCGGTTGACAAACCGTACCGGATCTTCTAGTTGCTCGCCTGCACTCAAAATGGATTGATCGAACAGAACAAACGCCCAATCACCAAAGCGTTGCTCGTCCTGCACCTCTTTGAGCTTGCGAACAATGGGGTGCGCGGGGTTGATTTCGAGAATTGGCTTTGTGTTGGGGATTGCTTGCCCAACAGATTTCAACAGACGTTGCAGGTTGGGGTCGATGTCGTACTCGCCGACGACCAGACAGGCGGGCGAGGTCGTCAAACGCGACGTGACACGGACATCCTTTACCTTCTCGCTGAGAACCTTCTTGAGCCGCTCCGTCAAGTCTTGCGACTCTGTGGCGGCCTTTTGCTGCTCCTCCTTCTCCTGCTGATCTTCCATGTTGCTCAGGTCGATCTCGCCCTTCGAGACGGATTGGAGCGGCTTACCCTCGTACTCAACAAGTTCCGCGCCAAGCACGTAGTCAATGGGTTCCGATAGCAACAGGACTTCGATATCCTTTTTCTTGAAGATTTCCAGGAGGGGGCTTTCCTTCGCGGCGGCAAAGGTTTCAGCCGTGATGTAGTAAATCTTGTCCTGACCCTCTTTCATACGCTCCACGTAGTCCTGGAACGATACGTCTTGTGTCTCGGATGAGGCGCGAGTCGAGGAGAAGCGCAAGAGTTTTGCGATGGTTTCCTTGTTGGCGGCGTCCTCCGGAATACCTTCTTTTAGGGCACGCCCAAATTCTTTCCAAAAGGTGCTATATTTCTCTGGCTCGTTCTTCATCAGGTCGGAGAGCAGGCCCAGTACCTTCTTGGTGGCGTTCGAGCGGATGGTGTCAAGCACACGGTTCTGCTGCAAGATTTCGCGGGACACGTTCAGGGGCAGGTCACTAGAGTCAACGACGCCGCGCACGAAACGCAGGTAGCTGGGCATGAGCTTCTCGGCATCGTCCATGATGAAGACGCGCCGCACATAGAGTTTGACGCCGTGCCGCCGCTCACGACTCCACATATCGAACGGGGCGCGGGCGGGGATGTATAGCAGCAACGTGTACTCGTAGTTGCCTTCCATGCGGCTATGTACATACGCCAATGGGTCTTCAAAGTCGTGCGAGACGTGCTTGTAAAACTCGTTGTAGTCCTGGGGGGTGATGTCGCTCTTGGAACGCGCCCACAGTGCTGA
>Ga0123338_10004016_pt1 | contig 13013 bp, 15 predicted proteins | sample grotaG_FD_89793 | JGI IMG/M metagenome (GOLD analysis project Ga0123338, IMG submission 89793) | Glacier valley bacterial and archeal communities from Borup Fiord, Nunavut, Canada, to study Microbial Dark Matter (Phase II) -... | ecosystem: Environmental > Aquatic > Freshwater > Ice > Glacier ... | reverse complement strand
GCACGAATCGACGCGCGGCAGCAGCTATCAACCACCCAACTGGAGTGTGACTCTGGCGCAATTACACAAGAAGCAGACCACGGCGCTGCCCATTCGGCGGCCACCGCCTCCCGCGGCAAAGCCAGAGGGCGGCCCCCCACGCGGCCCGGCGCCGGTGGAACAGAAAGCACCGAACACGCGGTTGATGAAGCTTTACTTTTTGTTGGTATCGGCGGGCCTTTGCGTATCGACGGCAACCGGCCTTTTCATGGCTTACAAATTCACCCGCAACACGCGCGCCATCTTCGGCACGCTTGCGGCGGGTGTGGTGGCTCCGATTCTGCTGCTGTTGATTTAGATACCGATGCTAGCGATCTTTGCGATAGGCAACAAAGCCGCGATAGTTGAATCCTGAAAGGTCGACGATGTAGGCTCCGGTGACGTCGCCATGGTTGTTGATGGAGTGAGCCTCGGAATAGGGCGCGCCCGGAAAATCGAGCAGGAAGGGTTGGCCGCCAGCCCAGAGGAAGCCGTGAAACATGCCTTGCGGATCACTAAACACGCCAACGACGTCGAGGAAAATATTCACGCCATTGGCCTGAGTGCCGAAGCCGCCTTTTTCCGAGCCGGCAACCTGAACGGGAACGTAGTTGAGGCCTGTGTAGAGGAAGCCGTGGCTGAGCGAACGCGCGCCGGGTGCGTCCTGGGTCTGGTAGGCGCCGGCAATGAAGCCCAGATCGTTGATTGAGAACACGCGGCTACCCATGCCGGGCAGGTGGCTGGAAGCGGGATCGTCGAGGGCGGTGAATTGACCGTGAGAAAGCTTGAAGCCATCTGAATACAGGCCCTTGGTGGCGAAGATGCCTACCACTTCCTGAAGGTTATTGATGCCGGCTGCGTCGGTACCCAGCCCATAGCCAAGTTCGAAAGGAATGGTACGGGTCTGGACCGCGCCAGGCACATCGATGGAGTGGAACACAGGTTGACAGCGGGGGCTGGTATCGGTGCGGCTGCAGCCATCGGGATAGAGGCGGGTAAAGCCGTGCTGATAGCCCTGCGAATCGGAATAGGTGCCACCCATGTCGCCGCGATCGTTCAGGCCGCCGACGAAAGTGCCACCACCGGGGAACTGAGCGGCACCCGGATAATCGATGGCGGTGAAGGTGCCTAGCGCGTAGAAATAGCCGTGGGTGACGCCGGTGGAATCGAAAAAGATGCCGACAATTTCACGCTTGTTGTTGATGCTGAGCGGGTAACTTACGGCTGCACCCGGATAATCGAGCTTCACGAAATTGTAATTATCCGCAAGACTCGGCTGAGGGGTGGCGGCCTGGAGGGAGCTTGCGAAGGCGGTGGCGACGAAGCCAAGTAGGAGAGCGGATGTGTTGCGGGAAACGGTGGTCATCGACAGGTAAGGTGTGAAGCGGGGCGAGAAAGTACCACGAGCCTGGAATATTTTGGGGAACCTTTGGACTTCGGCATACTGGGAGCGGATGGATCACGGCTTGGTGGAACGGAACCTGAGAGACATGTTTCGTTGTTTAGCGAGAGGGAGGGCGGAAGGAGAAGTAACGGAGTTGCCGGGCTTGACGATCGCGGCGGTGGGAACGGCGTTTCAGATGTTTAACGCGGCGTTTTTCAGTTCTCCCGTGGTGGATCGCGCGGACCTGGAAGAGCGGCTGGCAAGGGCTGCGGCCACGTTTCGGAGGCGCAAACTTTCGTGGTCGTTGTGGGTCTGCGAAGAGTTGGTGACGCCGGAACTAAGGCGCAAACTGGCGCGCATTTGCGAGCGGGCGAAACTCTACCCGGGGCCGGAGATGCCGGCTATGGCGGCGATTGAGCTGGCAGGCCAAGGGCTTGAGTTTCCCGGATGGCGGATTGAGCGTGTGGCGGGAGAGGCGGCATTAGGCGAATTCTGCAGGATTGGCGCGGGTTGCTTTCGGGTACCCCCGAAATGGTTTGCGGAGATCTACGATGCCCCGGAACGCTTGAGCACACCGGTGCGTGGGTGGGTGGGGTATGCGGACGGCCAAGCGGTGGCGACGGCGGCAACCGTGGATTCATGCGAGGCGATCGGCCTCTATAACCTGGCGACGGACGAAGCGTTTCGGCGGCGCGGATTCGGGGAAGCGATGTCCCGCCATGCAGTTGCGGAGACGTGGGGCGAGACAGGGGCAAAGCCGGTGGTGCTGCAATCGACGCGTCAGGGAATAAGATTGTATGAGCGGCTTGGCTTTCAGAAGGTGGGTCGCATTCGGGTGTTCCCTTCTTTGTCATGACGTCTCCAGACACTACGGTTCCGGTTGCCTGCTATCTGGACCGGCATGACTATCGTGAACGGGTGGCCCGGATTGGCGCTCTGATGGATGAGGCGCTGCTATCGCGCGAGCGAGGGGACAGTTTCGTCCGGCTGCATTTTCGCACGGATGAAGCGGCGCAAGAACTTGAGACGCTAGTGGCTCTGGAACAGGAGTGCTGCCCTTTTCTTGTCTTCGATCTTCAACAGTTGAAAGATGAAGCGGTTTTGACGATCTCCGGACCGCGGGAAGCCGGGCCGCTTCTGGACGAGGCATTTGGGGGCGCGATCAAGGCACCGTAGAAGCCAGTATCCAGAGGAGTGAAAGTGGCATCCTAAGAGCAGAGCCGATGCGCAACGTTTTGCTATACCTCTCCCGACAGGCGGGGCTTCGCCGCTGGATGGAAACGGCGCGGGCGGCGCGACCCCTTTCGGCGCGGTTCATTGCGGGCATGGCGCTTGAGGATGCGCTTCGTGTGGCCGGAGAAGTGAACCGGCAGAGCATGTCGGTGTCGCTGGACCATTTGGGCGAGAATGTAACGTCTTTGGAAGAAGCGACGGCTTGCGAGGCGGTTTATCTGCGGGCGCTGACTGAGATTCATCGGCTGGGCCTGAATGCCAACGTATCGCTGAAGTTGACACAGTTCGGCATGGATCTTTCCGAAGAGGCCTGCCGCGCGAATGTGCTGCGCGTGGCGAGGCTGGCGCAGGAGCTGAAAAGCTTCGTACGGATCGATATGGAGGGGAGCGAGTATACGGCGCGCACCCTTCGAATGGTGAAGGATGTTCACGCAGAGACGGGTTCGTGCGGGGTGGTTATACAGTCGTATTTGAAGCGCAGCGTGGCGGATGTGGAACAGATGAATGCACGCGGGATTCGGGTGCGGTTGTGCAAGGGCGCGTATCTGGAAGCGGCGGCGGTGGCTTACCAGGCGAAGGCGGATGTCGATCTGAACTTTTTGGTGTTGGCGCGGCGGTTGCTTTCGGAAGGCAATTATCCAGGGATCGCGACGCACGATGAGCGGATGGTTGAGGGCACGCTGGATTTTGTGCGCGATCAGAAAATTGCACCGGAGCGGTTCGAGTTTCAGATGCTGTATGGCATCCGTCGGGATCTGCAGAAGCGCCTGGTGGCGGAGGGGTGGCGTGTGCGGGTGTATGTTCCGTTTGGTGAGGCCTGGTACCCGTACTTCATGCGGCGGTTAGCGGAGCGGCCGGCGAACGTTCTGTTCATTGCGAAGACGCTGTTGAAAGGTTAGGAACCGCTTGCGTGCGCGCCGGAATCGAACAGAGCGTGCGGTATTGGGCATTTCTGTTCGGTAAGCTTTGCCTGGCGGCGTTGATGAGCGGCGCTTTGCTGTGGATGGCGAACCTGTTCTGGGATCCGCATGTGCGGTTCTTTCAGATGGTGCCGTATCTGTTCGGCTTCGATTTGGCTTATACCACGGTGACTGGGCTGATCTTCTTAGCCGCGTATGGCTTGGTGCATCTTGCGTTTTTGGATCAGCGCTACCGCTGCCGCGTGTGTCTGAGGAGGCTGCGGATGCCTATCGAGACCGGTTCCTGGAGCGGCATGCTGCGGTTCGGGCGGCCGCGCATGGAGTACATCTGCATCTATGGACATGGGAAGCTGAATGTCGAACAGATTCAGTTTACCGGGATGGAGTATCCGAAATGGAAGCAGCACCAGGACATGTGGAGCGAACTGCAGGAGACGAGAACGGCGGACCGCGACCGGTAGCGGCCTGGCGTTTGGCACTGGGCGCGGCGGTGCTGCTGGCGCTGATTACACTGGGAGCATTTCTGACTCCGGTGTATCTTCACAACCTGGAATTTCAGCAGTACGTTTCCGCGATGGCGGAAGACCCCAAGACCCATGACCGCGACGATGCGCTGATTCGCTCGAGCCTGGTGGATAAGGCCGAGCAGTTAAAGCTGCCGGTGCGTTTCGAGAATATTCAGATTGCGCGGACGGCGGAGGCGGTGCGCATCACGGTTCGTTATGTGGTGCACGTGGACCTTCTGGTGTACACGGTGGATCTGCATTTTTATCCGGGCGCGGGGAGCCGGTAAGCGTCGTTCTTGTATACTTTGTTGCGAATGGACCGGAGAAATTTCATGCAAGCAGGGCTAGCGGCGGCTGGTGGGGCGGCGGCCGCGGAGACAGGGAAGCCGCAGTATTTTCAGCTTCAGACATTTTTTCTTCGCAATGGGCCGCAGCCGCAGCGCGTGAGCGATTTTTTTGAGCATGTGTATGCGCCGGCGCTCGGGAAGCTGGGTCTGCCGCCGTTTGGATTTTTTCAACCGGTGATTGGGGAAGGCAGTCCGTATTGGCTGGTGCTGCTGACGCTGCCTTCGCTCGATTGGCTGGAGACGGTGCCCGCGCGTTTGGCCGCCGATGCGGAATATCAGAAAGGCGCTGAGCTATTTTTGGCGGGTGAGCCGCCGTATGTGCGACGTGAGATCACTCTGATGAAGGCGTTCGAGGGGATGCCGAAGCTGGTGGTTCCGGCGGCGAAACAAAGCGGCAGCCGCATCTTCGAAATTCGCACGTATGAATCGAACACGTCGGCCACTTTGCGGCGCAAGGTGAAGATGTTCGAAGGCGGCGAGATACAGATTTTTCAGCGGCTGGGGATGTCGCCGGTGTTCTTCGGACAGACCATGATTGGGAGGAATATGCCGAGCCTGACTTACATGTTGGCGTATGACGATTTGGCGATGCGCGACCGTGTGTGGAAGGCGTTTGGAGGCGATGCGGAATGGCAGAAGCTGCGTGCGGCGCCGGGGAATAGCGACGGGGAAATTGTTTCGAATATAAGTAATACGATTGTTCGGCCAGCTTCTTTTTCGCAAGTGAAATGACATGCAACGTAGAGACTTTCTGAAAGTACCGGCGGCACTGGCTGTGCCTCTGGGGGCGGGGGCGGCGACTACGAAGACCAGCGGAAGGCCGGTGCTGATGAAGATTGGCACGCAGCATTCCATGGAAGATTCCGTGCTGCGGGTGATGTCTTCTTTCGGCGTGAAGAATATTTGCGGCACGCTGCCTTCAAAGACGCTGGATGAGAAGTGGTCGGGCGCGAGCTTGAAGAAACTGCGGGAGCGCGTGGAAGGGCACGGGATTGCGCTTGATGCGCTGCCGATGCCGCTGAGTTCGAATTACATCACGAAATCGGAAAGCCCGAATATCATGCTCGCCAAGAGCCCGGAGCGGGACCGGGAGATTGAGAATATTTGCCAGATGATCCGCAATTGCGCGGAGGCCGGTATTCCCTCAATGAAATACAACCTAACGATACTGGGCGTGGTGCGGAACCCGTACACGAAGGGGCGCGGGGAGAGCACTTACAGCACTTTTAAATACGACGAACTGGATGGGACGAAACTTACGGAAGCGGGGCCGGTGAGCGCGGACCAGATGTGGGAGCGCATCACTTATTTTCTGGAACGCGTGGTTCCTGTGGCAACGGAAAACAAGGTCAGGATCATGTGCCATCCGCATGATCCGGGCATGAAGGAGCCCGAAGGTTTCCGCGGCGTGCATCGCGTATTGGGCACTGTGGCGGGGCTGAAACGCTTTATTGAAATTCATCCGAGCGCCTACCATGGGCTGAATTTCTGCCAGGGCACGGTGTCGGAAATGTTGAAGGACCCGGGCGCGGAAATCTTCGACGTGATTCGTTACTTCGGGACGCGCAAGAAGATTTTCAACGTACACTTCCGCAACATCCGCGGAGGCTTCCTGAATTTTCAGGAGACGTTCCCCGACGACGGCGACGTGAATATGATCAAGGCGATTCGCGTGTATCGCGAGGTAGGCTACGACGGCATGTTGATGCCCGACCATGTACCGCACATTGAAGGCGATACGGCCGGTGCGCAGGCTTTCGCGTTCGCGTTCGGCTATATACAGGCGCTGCTGCAAATGGTGCGCATGGAAGCATGACGGGCGGCTGTCGGCGATGATCAGGGTAATTCGGCATCATGCGCCGGTGGGCGTGCTGCCGCTGCTGGCGTCGGAAATTGTGTTGCTGTTCGCCTGCTTTTATTTATCTGCTGAGATACTGTATCCGCCGTCGGCGTGGCTGTACCTGTTTGTGGAGGGCGGCATCACGCTGGTGGGGATCGCGATCGCCACGATTATTCTGGCGATGTACTTTTTCGACATGTATGCAGAGGTGCAGGTGGGCAGCCGCGTGGTGTTGCTGCAGCAGATCTGCCAATCGCTGGGGGTGGCGCTTCTGGCGCAGACGGTGGCGACGTATGTCTTTCGCGATTGGACGGTGCCGCAACTGCTGATGCTGCTGGGGTGCGGGATGGCGCTGGTGGGGCTGTTCTGCTGGCGGCTGGTTTTCAGCGCGTTGATTAAGCGGATAGGTCCCACGGACAATCTGCTGTTTCTGGGGCGCAATGCAACTTCGGATGCGGTGGCGGCGGCGATTGAAAGCGACCCTCGGGCGAACTATCACGTGATTGGATTTCTGGATGAAGACTTCGCGCGACGGGGAGCTTCAGGCGCGCCGGTGCTGGGCGGGTTTTCGACTTTGCGGCAAATGGTGGCGGAGCATAAACCGAGCCTGCTGGTGGTGGGGATGCCCGAACGCCGGGCCGCGATGCCGGTGGCGGATTTGGTGGCGCTGCGGTTCGAGGGGCTGCAGATAGAAGAGGCGAGTAAGACTTTCGAGAGCGTGTACCAACGCGTGCGGCTGGACGATCTTTCAGAACAGCAGGTCATGTTTTCACGTACCTTCGTGCCGAGCAACGGGGCTCTGAATGTGGCCCGACTGGTGAGCTTCATAGTGGCGGTGCTATGCCTGGTGGTGCTTTCGCCGGTGCTGGTGGCGGTGGCTGTATGGCTTCGGCTGCGGCGCAACGAACCGGTGCTGACGCGGTTTCCCCGCGAAGGAAAGAACGGCAAGATATTTCAGTTGCGGCGCTTCCGCCGCGACGCTTCGCTCGGGTGGCTGTATCGTCGCTTTCGCGTGGATGCGTTTCCGGAATTGTTGAATGTGGTGCGCGGAGAGATGTCGCTGGTAGGGCCTTGTCCGGAAGAGCCGGAGGTAGCGAATCTGCTGAATGAGACGCTGCCGTTTTATCACTATCGCCATGCGGTTCCTCCGGGCATTACGGGCTGGGCGAAGGTGAACCAGACGGCGGAGAATGCGGATGACCGGGCACTGGGGCTGGAATACGATCTGTATTACATCAAGCACCTTTCGCAGGCTTTGAACTTTTATATTCTGGTGCACTCTTTGAAGAATCGCGTCCTGCTACCGTGACATACTGGTTCGCAATGGCCCAGACGACCATCTCCCCGGCCCGGGAGACGGGCATTGAGGATGAGACCAAGCGTGAGCAAACGCCTCTTTACCGTGTCGTTCTTCTGGACGACGACGATCACACGTATGACTACGTGATCGAGATGGTGCAGAAGATTTTCGTATTCACACTGGCGGAAGCATTCAGGCATGCGCAGGAGGTGGACATGCGCGGCAGGACGGTGCTGATCACGTGCGAACTGAAGGAAGCCGAGTTCGCACGCGATCAGGTGCAGATGTATGGGCCCGATTGGCGCCTGCCGCAATCGAAGGGTTCGATGACGGCGTTGGTGGAGCCGGCGGATTCAGGCGTTTAGAAAGCTATTTACTAATTGCCAGGAAGACGTTGTTGCTGGTGGCGCCGTCGAGCGAAAACTGCAGGCCGATGGCGTCGCCATACGGGGTATCGGAGGGGACGGTGACGTTGATTTGATAGAGGCCAACGAAGCCGGGCGTGAGGCCGGAATAATAAACGGCTCCCTGTGTGGGCGTGCCGGCGAAACCACCTCCGAAGGTGACAACGGGAAGCGGAGTGCGGGCCAGTGGCTCGGCGGCGGGAGCGGCCACGCCGTCGAACACGGTGGGACTGGTGGCGCCTAGGCCGATGGCGTAGATGGTCAGCACATCGCCGGCTTTTGCGGGATGGCTGTTGAGGCCGGGCGTGGCGGGCATGGGAAAGGAGCCGTCCTGATTGGTGATAATGCCGTAATTGGAGACGCCGAGGCGCAGGATGCGGGGTGCCCTTGGCTGAACGGTGGTGGTGACAATATTGCCCTGTTGGCCGTTATATTGAACGGCAACCTGCGCGGTGCCGGGCTGCGTGTTGAGTGGGACAAGGAAGTTAATCTGTCCGGACGACGAGTAATAAACGGGCGCGGGCACATTGTTCACTAGTACGCGAACGCCGGCGAGGGTGGTGCCGAGCGGGAGCGACGATGCGCCGGTGGGAGTGGCCCCGCCAAGCTGCGAACCGAAGAGCGCGGCAATTTCGCCGGGCGCAAGAACGGGCCGGAAAGTGGTGTTATCCACGACGCCTCCGAAGCTGATGTTCGGGACCGAGGCGTTGGTGACTACGAATTGAACGGGCAGCGTAGTGGTATTGACGGCGTTTGAGGCGACGGTGACGGTACCTGAATAGACGCCTGGTTGCAGGCCCGCGGGATCTGCCGTGACGGTGACGAGCGAGTTATTGGCCGCGGCGACAGTAAGGAAATTTCCGCCCGTGGACGTTGTGGCTGTACCACCGGTGACGGTGAGATTCGACGATCCGGCGTTTGAGACGGAGAAACTCTGCGTGACTTTGTCACCGTTGGTGACGCCTGTGAGTCGTAGCGGAGTGGCGCCATTGAACTGGAGAATCGGCTGCGAGGTAACGTGCAGTTTGACGGCGATGTTGCGATTCTCCGCGGGGTTGGGGCTGCCGCTGAGAGCGATGGTGCCGGTGTAATCGCCTTCGGGCTGGCCGGGCTGCGACGTGGCGGTGACCAAGTATGGATAGAAGAAGTTGAAGCTGCCGTTGAGGTTCAGGGACAACCAAGGGCGACCATCGCTGGTACTGATGGCACTATTGACCTGGTTCTGCGATTGAAAGGTTTGGGAAGCCTTTCCGCCATTGGGCGCGACGTATAATTCCAGGCTGGAGGGCACGCCTCCGACCTGTATGGTCACGGAGATGTTCTGCGGGGCATTGATGGCGCCGGAGGCGTTGACGGTGACGAATTCGGTATAGGCTCCGGGCGTGAGCGCGGACGTATTCAAGGCAATCTGGACGGCTCCTGAAACGAGCGAAGGGGCGAGCCAGCTTGCTGAGGCGGCGGTACTGAGGTTCAGGTTGCCGTCACCGGTGTTCGTGATCTGAACGGTTTGCTGGGGTCCATTGGTTCCGGCGGCAATATTGATCACGCCAATGGCGGTGGTGCTCAATTGCAGTTGCGGAGCCGCATACAGGGCGGATGTTGCAAAGACACTTAATAAAAGCAGACGCTTCAATTCCATTCAAATGCTCCTTTTCGGTAAGCCCAAAGATAACCGGCGAATAAGATAGCTAAAAAGACGGCAATTTCCGCGACTCCGAACCAGCCGAGCGCGCGGTAACGAACCGCCCATGGAAACAGAAAGACGGTTTCGATATCGAAGATGACGAACAGGATCGCCACCAGGTAAAAGCGGACATTGAAACGTCCACGGGAATCTGAGGCAGCTCGAATTCCACACTCGTAAATCTCAGATTTGACGGCGGTGGGGCGGGAAGGCCGTAAAAGCTTGAAGATGGAGAGGCTGACGACGGGAAGCAGGACAGCCATCGACAGGAAGACGAACAACGGTAGGTATTCCGGGGGCATGGGTGTGTCGTTTTGGGCCTAGTACGTGAATCCGAGGGTATGGAGGGTGGCGGAGGGCTCATCGCCTTCGAAGCGGGTCAACTCCGCCTTTTCGTGGCCGTTTTCGACTGCTACGCCGCCGGGCGTGCCTTTCACGGCAAACGTCTTTTTGAGCAGTTCCCAATCTGTCGAAATGGGCTTGTTGAGGCCGCTTTTTTTCATAAAGGCGGCGGCGAATTGAGGCTCTACAACGGGAACGCCGATGACGGCGGTATCCCCCCAGTTCATGGTGGCCATCTTGCGCGCGGCATCGAGACAATGCATGCAGGCGGGATCGAAGAAATAGAGGAAAACTTTACCGGTTTGGATGGAGGTTGCTTTGCCGTCTACCGTGAGGGTGGAGGGGGCCGGGGTGCCGGTGGCGCGGTTCGCGGTTACAGCGTAGGAAGCAGCGGCGAAAACAATGACTGCGGCGAGGACGGTAAGCGGGGTGCGCAGGCCGTGGGGGCGCACGGCCCAGATGCCCGCGAGCGCGGCCAGAGCCAGCATGATGGCGTCGCCGATAAAGAAGCCGGGACCGACGGCGCGCTTCACCCACGGGAAACAGCTGCATTCCTGGCCCTGCAATTCGCGATAGAAGAAGGCGATATAGGCCATGAAAAAGAGAAGGAGCGCGGAGGCGAGAACGGCTCCCCAGCGGCGGTACTTAGGGAGCAAAACCAGTATTCCCGCCAAAGTTTCGGAGATTCCGAGGCCGATTGCGCCGGCGAGGCTTAACGATTCCGGCACTTTGGCCTGGGCGATGCGGACGGCCGCGCCGAGGGGGTCGGTCAGCTTCCAGACTCCGGCCACCAGGAACAGAAGCGCGGTCAAAATTGCGGCACTCCAGCCGATCCATTGCTTCCACGGCTGCGATGCCACGCGGTCTATCGGGAGCGCCATCCCGCTGGGACTCATACCCTCTATGGTACATGCCATACTGAGCTTCATGCGCTGGCTTATCCTGTTGGCGGCACTTTCTTTGCACGCGCAAACCGCGGACCTGGTGGTGCGCAACGCGAAGATTTATACGGCCGACGCGGCCAAGCCGAACGCGACCGTTCTGGTTGTGAAAGACGGGAAGATTCTGGCGGTAGGCGAGGCATGGGCGGGGAAGGCGACGCGCACGATTGACGCGCAGGGGGCGATGGTGATGCCCGGCTTTATCGACAGCCACGGCCATGTGCAGAGTTTAGTCGAGAGCCTGGAAACTTTGGATCTAAGAGGCGTGAAATCGGAAGCCGAAGCAGCGGCGCTGGTACGCAAGGCGGCTCAAGCGGCGAAACCCGGCGAGTGGATTCAAGGGCGCAGTTGGGACCAGAATCTGTGGCCGGGGAAGCAATTTCCGACGAAGGCGAGTTTAGATGAGGCGGCTCCGGCGAACCCGGTGACGCTAGCGCGGGTGGATGGGCACGCGGCGTGGGTGAATCAGCGTGCGCTGGATCTGGCGGATGTGAATGGCAAGACGCCCGATCCGGACGGTGGCAAGATTTTGCGTACCGGCGACGGGGAGGCGACCGGGGTGCTGATCGATGTGGCGCAGCGGCTGGTTTCGCGCAAAGTTCCTGGAGCTACGCCTGAACAGGTTCGGCGATATCTGCGAAGAGCTACGGCTGAATTGGCGCGTTTGGGGATCACTTCGGTACATGATGCGGGCGTTTCATCGGAGACGCTGGATGGGTATCGCGCGCTGATTGCGGCGGGGGAGTTGCCGGTGCGGGTGAATGCGATGATCGGCGGCGTGGGTCCGTTGTGGGAAACGTATAAGAAGCGCGGGCCGGAGGTGGGGGAGTTTCTGACGGTGCGCAGTATTAAGTTGTATGCCGATGGCGCGCTGGGGTCGCGTGGGGCCGCACTGTTGGCGCCGTATACGGACGACGCGGGCAATAGCGGGCTGCTGATCAATAAGGAAGAGCTGATCAGGCAGGTGGCGATGGAGGCGGTGAAGACGGGCTTTCAAGTGTGCACTCATGCGATTGGCGACCGGGGAAACCGAGCGGTGTTGAATGCGTATGCGGCGGCGTTGACCGAGGGGAACGACAAGCGATTTCGCGTGGAACATGCGCAGGTGGTGGCGCCGGAAGATTTCGACGTATTCCGGAAATTCAACATCATCGCAAGCGTGCAGGCCACTCATGCGACCAGCGATATGGGTTGGGCGGAAGCGCGTTTGGGGCCGGAGCGCGTGAAGGGCGCGTATGCTTGGCAATCGTTCTTGAAGCGCGGCATTGTGGTGGCGAACGGGTCCGATTTTCCGGTGGAGCAGCCGAATCCGCTATGGGGTTTTTATTCTGCCGTGACGCGTGAGGATCATCAAGGCGCGCCGGACGGCGGCTGGTATCCCTCCCAGAAGATGAGTCGCGCGGAAGCGTTGCGGAGCTGGACGCAGACGGGGGCGTATGCGGCGTTTGAGGAGCAATCGAAGGGGTCGCTAACGGCGGGGAAAGTGGCCGATTTCGTGATGCTTTCGAACGACATTATGAGCGTGCCGGCCGCTGAAATTTTGAAGGCTCGCGTCACCATGACGGTGGTGGGTGGCCGGGTTGTGTACAGCGAATGAATCTGTGGGTGGCGCTGCTGTTGATTTCGGGCACGGTGACGCTGTTGCGGGACGATGTGAATTTGGTTCCCGCGGGCGAGTGGCGCTATGAGCAGTTTACGGTGGGGAATGCGCTGCCGGCGGAAGTGGATTGCAGTTTCAAGGTGGAAGAGCCGGGCAGGGCGCGCGTGGAGTTGGTGACGCGAGAGGCTTTGCAGGAGCTGCTGAAAGGGCGGGAGCACGAGAGCATCGCGACGTCTACATCGGGGACGCTGCATCAGGAAATTGGCGTGCCGGGGGACTTCGCTCTGGTGATTGTGAACTTGGATAAGAAGCGCGCGGCGCGTGTGGCGATGCGGGTGACGCTCGATACTTCGGGGAAATCGTTGGTGAAGGCGCGGTATTTGTCGCCGGAACGAAGGCTGGTGGTGATTGTGAGTAGCTGCGTTGGGTTTTTGTTGATTGTGGGATTCTCGGCGCGGCAGTTACTGGCGGCGATGAAGGTATGAGGACGGCGT
>Ga0123338_10004015_pt1 | contig 13014 bp, 10 predicted proteins | sample grotaG_FD_89793 | JGI IMG/M metagenome (GOLD analysis project Ga0123338, IMG submission 89793) | Glacier valley bacterial and archeal communities from Borup Fiord, Nunavut, Canada, to study Microbial Dark Matter (Phase II) -... | ecosystem: Environmental > Aquatic > Freshwater > Ice > Glacier ... | reverse complement strand
TGTCGTGATTGCTCCCAAAAGCCTTGATTTACAAAGCTTTCAGGATTGTTAAGAAAGATCCTTATAAGGCATAGCTTAGGTCGGGGGACTTTGAAAAGACTCCTGTCCCCCCCCTTCTTAAGGGGGGCTAGGGGGGATCTAGATTTAATAGTCAAACAACAGTCTCTGACTGGGTTTGACCTTAAGTTGACACGAAGAAGGGCTCTTGGAGTGTCCCTACAAGGGCTTACCTGAAAAGTGCTGTATTATTTCAAGTTTTGAGCGATGGCATTAACTGGCATTGGCACATTAGATACCATTGCGATCGCAGTTTTCTCACTCAAAGCAATAATCACTCCCGGCTGCACTCCCATGATTGCGATAATTACCGCTAAAACCAGCGCTGGAATGCGATCGTTCCACCGCACTTGTGGTAAATTAACCACCAAATCGGAAAGGCGTCCAAAAAAGGCACGGTTAACCATGATTAGAAAATAAATTGAAGTCAAACCAGTCCCGATCATGCACAGTAAAGTTTGCACCGGAAACACTTGCAAGCTACCCCGAAATACCAAAAATTCAGCAATAAATCCAGCCAAACCCGGAATCCCTGCACTCGCCATCACCCCAAGAATCATTAAACTACCAATCACTGGCAAACCTCGATCGGGATTGAACAAACCTTGGAGAACATCTATATTACGACTGCCAGATTTTTTGTAAACAACCCCGACGGTTAAAAAGAGTACCGCCGAAATTAAGCCGTGGCTGACCATTTGCAAAACAGTTCCCAACATACTCACCGGAGTAGCAGCGGCGCTAGCTAACAAAATGTAGCCCATGTGAGCGACTGAACTATAAGCTACCATTTTCTTCATATCTTTTTGGGCGATCGCGCAACTAGCGCCATACAGCACGCTAACCACCGCCCAACTCGCCAACCAAGGTGCAGCCACCGCCCACGCATCGGGAAACAAACCTAAACCAAACCTCAACATTCCATAAGTTCCCAACTTCAAAAGTACCCCCGCCAACAACACCGAAACAGGTGTCGAAGCTTCCACGTGAGCATCAGGAAGCCAAGTATGAAAAGGCACTAAAGGAATCTTAATTCCAAAAGCCAGCAATATCCCAGCTAGCAACACAATTTGCCTCACCAAAGGCAAAGGTGAACCTCCAGCCAAATGCGATTCACCAATCACACCAACAATATCAAAACTAGAAGCACCACTTAGCCAACCAGTTCCCAAAAAAGAGGCTAGCAGCACAATCCCGGCAAATGCAGTATAGATTAAAAACTTAGTAGCAGCATAACCCCGACGCGCGCCTCCCCAAATGGCAATTAATAGGTAAAGCGGGATTAGTTCAACCTCAAAGAACAAGAAAAACAGTAGCAAATTCTGAGCCAAAAATGCCCCAGTCACGCCGCCTGTAATTAACAAAATCAAAGAATAATAAAGTCTTGGTCTCACAATAGACTCATCTGTACTATAGATAGCCACCCCTGTCAGCAGACAATTTAAAATCACCAAAGGTAGAGACAAACCATCAACACCCAGATTGTAGTTCAATCCCAAAGTATCGATCCAAGGAAGAAACTCAACAAACTGTGACTGACCAGCACTAGCATCAAACTGGGTAGCTAAGATTACCGATAAAATAAAAGTTATGGCTGCAATGGCGATCGCAGCATTCCGAACAATTTTGGAACTCACCGAACCAGGCCAAAACCCGATCGCAGCAGCCCCCAACATTGGTATCCAGATTAAAGCACTAAGCATCAATTAAACTTTCCCTATTACACAGCTTTTCAAACTACATTTAACGGTAACGCAAACCATAAAATATAAAAGCGTCTGGCTGATTTTTTTAGTTGACATAAATTCAAATTGTAGAGTGGAAAGCAGACAAACCCAGAATAAAATTATCTGCGTTTATCTGTGTTCATCTGCCTTTATCTGCGGCTTAAAACTGCCAAATTACTAAGGCCAGCAACCCAGCGACACCACCCACAATAGTCAACACATAAAACTGTGATTGACCGGTGCCACTATACTTCAATCCTTCGCCGCTGAAAATGGTAGCAAAACCGAACAAATTAACTACCCCGTCCACGATGTACTTATCAGTCCAAGCGCTGATTTTAGCAATAGAAGCAACAGCCCAAACTACAGTCAGCATATAAATGCGATCGATATAAAAATCGAAAGCCAATAAATCCTGCAAAGCCGGAATCGGCAGCCGTACTGGCTTAGGTAAAACCCCATACCAATAAATCGCCACCCCGATCGCACAACCAATCAACCCAGATAACATCAACAGCGGTACATCTAGCGTCTTCAGAAGCAAATTTACAGAGTCAATATCTCCTGTTTCCGCCAAAAGTCCGTTCCCACTAATTAATAGTTGCCACTTCTGCAAAGTCCAAGGAACCAACAGTGCAATCACCGTCAAAATTACCATCGGTAAAGCCATCGGCCAACCAACTTCGGGAGCTCTGCGAGTTTTCGCCTGCGGTTTCCCAGCAAATACTAAACCGAATACACGAGTTAAATTTAGCGCTGTCAAGCCATTAACCAAAAACAACACAATTACCAACCACAAAGGCACTTCCCAAAAACCGTCTAGCCAGCGCCGCATCGCCCAAAAATTACCAAGTGGCAGTAGTGCTACCATCCCCGCAGCACCGACTACAAAGGCTACTGTCGTGGCAGGCATCTTCGACCACAACCCACCCATTTCTGTTAAATCTTGAGTGTTAGTTGTCGTAATAACTGACCCTATGCTCATGAATAATAGTGCTTTGGAAATCGAGTGGGTGAACAGCAACAGCAAAGCAATATCAACGTGATTTTGCCCTACGGCAATAAACACCAAACCTAACGAAGCGCTAGTAGAATGCGATAATGTTCTTTTGATGTCGATTTGGGCGATCGCCACCAGAGAAGCCCCAACAGCCGTTACCGCACCCAGAATCACCAGCACTGAATCAGTAACGGGTGAAAGCGCCAAAACAGGCTGAAGTTTAATCAAAAGGTAAGCCCCAGCACCAACAACCACCGTATTCCGCATAATCGAAGCTGGGTTCGGCCCTTCCATCGCCTCATCAAGCCACAAATGGAATGGAAATTGAGCGCACTTAGCCGTAGGTGCGGCGATTAAAGCCAAACCTAAAAGAGTCGCCACCAAAGGAGACAAAGTTGCAGTTTCCGCCCATTTCTCCAAATCGGAAAAATTTAAACTTCCCGCTATGGTCGAAAGGGTTACTACTCCCATTAACAGCGGTACATCTCCGACGCGCTTGGTTAAAAACGCATCACGAGCCGCTGTTACCACCAGCGGTTGAGCGTACCAAAACCCTACTAGCAAATAAGTTGAAAGCGTCAGCATTTCCAACAAAGCGTAAGTTAGAAGCAGTGAGTCACTAATCGCAATACCACTAATTGCAGCTTCAAAAAAGCCGAGCAGCCCAAAAAATCGAGCTAGGGCCCAGTCTTTTTCCATATAGCCGAGAGCATAAATTTGTGCTAGCAAGCTCAGAACTGACACTAACTCCATTACTCCCACGCTCACCGTTGAGATTTCTAGTGCAAAAGACAAATCTAAATCTGCTGCTTGCACCCAGTGGACGAGCAATTGTTGGGGCGGTTGATCCCAAGTTGCTGTAAAAACAACTGATCCGTGTATGAAAGCCAAGACAGTCATCAGCAAATTGAAGTAAGCCGCCGGTCTAGGCCCTGTTTTGCGAACGGTTCCCGTAGACCAGGGCAAAGTTAAAATTGCGCCAATTAAGCCATACAAAGGTACCCACCAACAGGCTTGGAGGAGAAATTGAGTCATAAAAATACTCGGTAAGTAAGAAAGTCAGTGGCTTGAACCCTGAGAAGGATAGTTCGACGCAGCCTCACGTGGGCTACGACACAAGCGGTTTCAACCGCTTACATCCATCAAAATGCGTAACGGCTGGCTTGATGACTCCTGCAAGCCCAGTCTGTTTAGGACTGGGTTACTGACTGAATTAATCCGTTATATTTTAAATTTGTGGCTGGTTTTAAAAAAAAGCAGTCACTCGGGATAGCACCACACCCTAGAACTTCGGTTAAACCAGATCGTATAGTTCTGGTAAAAAAAATCTCATTCAACAGGATTAACTATACATTGAAAAACGTAAACTTATACTCAGATCATTAAAAAAAATAAATCTGACAGAGGCTCAGGACGGTCAGAAAAAATTCGCCCAAAACTTGGCAAACTCGCATTTTTTTTCTTTTTTTCCGCGATCCCTATCCTTGAAACTCTCAATTCCCGCGCTTCTTGACTTGCCCCATGTTGGCCTAGCGACCTCTACTTCTGAAGTATTTTTACTTACAACACTTCTCGATCGCCCCAGCCATCTACTCATCTAAATATTAAGTAACATAAATAAATATTAAATTATTTTAAGTAACATAAAAAAAATTAATTTTTGTTATTAAACATTATGATGTTAGTTATATTGTCAAGGTGGACAGCTTCCCCTATTCTTATAGTATAGGAAGCTTTACACTGCATTCCTAAATAATGTGGGCATTTCCGTCCAAATTTTTAGATTTATCAAAGATTTGTAACGGTAATTTCACTAATCCTCAAGGAGATTCAAAAATGTCAATTGCCGTGGGAATGATTGAGACAAAAGGTTTTCCCGCTGTGGTGGAAGCTGCCGATGCTATGGTCAAAGCTGCTCGCGTTACCCTCGTGGGCTATGAAAAAATCGGCAGCGCCCGCGTTACCGTAATTGTGCGCGGCAACGTGTCGGAAGTCCAAGCCTCAGTTGCAGCAGGAGTAGAATCCGTCAAGCGGGTGAACGGCGGAGAAGTCGTCTCTACCCATATCATCGCTCGCCCCCACGAAAACCTAGAATACGTTCTGCCGATTCGCTATACAGAAGCAGTAGAACAGTTCCGAGGCTACTAAGTTCTCACGATAAAATTGGTACATCTGGATCACCAATGCCGTAGCGAAAACCAAGCTCATAGGTACGTGTAGCCAGAAAAAGTATGGGTCTTGGGAACCAGGACTCTTGCCCTTGGAGGCAATGTAAGACCAATAGAATTACGGAGTTCGCGCTTGGCTGTTGTCAATGAATTGGGAAGCCCGTGCTGTACCTCTATGTCAGCGTCGGGTAGTTCACTTCCCCAAATATTACATCAGGAGTAGAAAAAATGGCAATTGCAGTTGGTATGATCGAAACCCTAGGCTTCCCCGCAGTTGTGGAAGCTGCTGACGCGATGGTCAAAGCAGCCCGCGTCACCTTGGTAGGCTACGAAAAAATCGGTAGCGCTCGCGTTACAGTCATTGTAAGAGGAGATGTCTCCGAAGTGCAAGCTTCCGTGGCCGCTGGAGTAGAGTCGGTGAAGCGCGTTAACGGCGGACAAGTAATGTCCACCCACATTATCGCTCGCCCTCACGAAAACTTGGAGTACGTGCTGCCCATTCGCTACACCGAAGCTGTAGAACAGTTCCGCGAAGGCGTGAGCGGCATTCGCCCCCTGAACAGATCTTAAGATAGGCGATCGGCTGTTAGAGGCGTTTGGCAAATTAAAAATTAAAAATTGCGATGTTTTTAAATTGAGCATTTTTAATTTTTAATTGAGGTGAGCATGGGATATTGGTTATTAGTCATTAGTCATCAGTCATCAGTCATCAGTGATTAGGTAGACGAAGAACTCTAAAATGCGGATAGCGGACTGAGAAAAGCTAATTTAAAAAAGACAAGTGACCGTGTGAAAATGACAATTACCAATTACCAATTACCTACTACCTAAAATGCAAATGGCCAAAGTTCTAGGCACAGTTGTCAGTACCCAAAAAGAGCCGACGCTGAGAGGATCGAAATTTCTACTGCTGCAATTCATCAATGAAGAAGGTTCGCCAGTTCCCGGGTATGAGGTAGCCGCTGACTGTGTGGGCGCTGGTATAGATGAATGGGTTTTAGTGACCCGAGGCAGCGCCGCCCGGATCGCGCCGGGAAGCGAAAACCGTCCCATCGATGCTCTGGTAGTAGGCATTATAGATACTGTCAATGTAGAAAATCGCCTCATTTACAGTAAAAAAGACGACCCGTACGGCTAGTTGACAGGTGAACGTTGATAGTTGACAGCTAACAGCTAAGAGTTGACAGTTAACAGTTAACAACTAACAAAAAAAATTTTCAGCTTAGGAGAACTTAATTTATGGTAGTCCGCAACGTTGCGGCTCCTCCGACGCCTTGGTCGAAAAACTTGGCTGAGCCCAAAATTCATGATACCGCCTACGTACATTCCTTTTCTAACATTATTGGGGATGTGCATGTCGGTTCTAATGTGATGATTGCCCCAGGGACATCTATCCGCGCCGATGAAGGCACTCCTTTTTATATCGGAGGAGGAAGCAATATTCAAGACGGGGTAGTAATTCACGGTTTAGAACAAGGCCGAGTCAAAGGAGACGACGACAAATCTTATTCTGTGTGGGTGGGGAAAAATACTTCCCTCACCCACATGAGTTTAATTCACGGCCCGGCATACGTGGGCGACGAGTGCTTTATCGGCTTTCGCTCTACGGTGTTCAATGCCAGAGTAGGAAAAGGCTGCATTGTAATGATGCACGTACTAATTCAAGATGTGGAGATTCCCCCTGGTAAATATATACCTTCGGGAGCCATCATCACTAATCAGCAGCAAGCCGATCGCCTGCCGGATGTTCTTGATTCAGACGTTAAATTTGCAACCCACGTCATCGGAATCAATGACGCTCTGAGAACGGGTTATCGCTGCGTCGACAACATCGCCTGTCTAGCACCAATTCGCAACGAGCAAGCTAAAAACTCTAATATGCCTCCTATCACTTATTCTACCCATTCCACCAGCCAATTGAGCTCAACTCTAGCCGATAGCATCCGCAATTTGCTAGCCCAAGGATACAGCGTAGGAGCAGAACACGCCGACGCTCGCCGCTTCCGTACCGGTTCTTGGCGCACTTGCGGCCCGATTTCCTCAACCCGTGAATCTGAAGTAGTCGCGGCTCTGTCAGCTTGCATGGCCGACCATCAAGGAGAATACGTCCGCTTGATCGGGATTGACACCAAAGCCAAGCGTCGCGTATTAGAAGAAATTGTCCAAAGACCGGGAGACAACGGCTCTAACGGTTCTAACGGTGCGAAAACTCACCAATCTAACGGTAAAGTTGCACAAGTTTCTCACCACAATATTGGTTCTGTCTCAAGTGCAAAATTGAGTGCCGAAACAGTGGCTCAGCTTCGCGGCTTGCTAGCTCAAGGCTACAAAGTGGGGACGGAACACGCCGACGCGCGCCGCTTCCGTACCAGTTCTTGGCAAAGCGGGGCTTCGCTGCAAGTCAGAAACGAATCTGAGGCGATCGCCGCTTTGGAAGCTGTGATGAACCAGTATCCGGGCGAATACGTGCGCTTCATCGGAATTGACCCGAAAGCTAAGCGGCGCGTGGTTGAAGAAATTGTTCAACGTCCCGACGGCCCTGTTGCTCAATCGGCTAAGCCGGCTGCAACAACATCGGGATACAAAGCCGCAGCGACCGGTTCGGCCAGCAGCAGCGGAATGTTGACCGGCAAGACGATCGACCAAATCCGCAACCTGCTCTCCCAAGGCTACAAAATTGGCTCGGAACACGCCGACGCGCGCCGTTTCCGTACCGGTTCTTGGAGCAGTTGCACGCCGATCGCCTCTAACCGCGAATCCGAAGTAGTTTCGGCCCTCGAAAGCTGTCTCAAAGAACACAACGGCGAGTACGTCCGCTTGTTAGGAATTGATTCCAAGGCTAAGCGCCGGGTACTCGAAGAAATTATCCAACGACCTTAATCGGAAGTTAATTAAGCTTTTTCTCCCGTTAAGTTCGCTCAGGGCTGACGGGAGATCGGCTCTTCAGAGTGAAGTTAGAGTTGAGATGGTTAAACAGATCGATCGATAATTATTGCTCGAAATTAAGCATTTTATCTATCAATATTAGAGTGGAAAGTATCGGCGTTAAATCTAAAATCCTAAATCTAAAATGGTTAAGTTGAATGTATCTATCGCCACTGCAATTAAGTAGCAACTCTCAGATTTTGATGAGTGGCGATGTAGTTGTGAATGATGGTGCAGCGATCGCCCCTGGAGTCATCCTGCAAGCTGATCCCGGTAGCCGGATCTCGATCGCCGCTGGTGCGTGTATTGGTATGGGAGTAATCCTGCACGCTCGTGAAGGTAATCTGGACATCGGGGCGGGCGTGATTCTGGGTGCAGGGGTGCTGGTGGTAGGTTCCGGGACGATCGGCGCAAATGCCTGTATTGGCGCGGCAACGACGCTGCTCGATCCTTGTATTCCTCAAATGCAAATTTTGCCAGCCGGTTCTCTAATCGGAGATAGCAGCCGCCAAGTTGTAGCAGAAGCCACAGCACCGGAAAATGCTGAAGCTATTACGCCACAAGTTGATCGACCGATCAATCCACCAGAACCCCCCGAAACACAGCCTCAAACACCCCCAGAAACTGCCGTAGAGCCGCCGGAATCTAACGGGGCAGGCCCGCCTCCCCAACCAGCAGAAAGTCCAACTATTCTCTACGGCCAAGCTCACATCCATCAGCTACTGGGGACGCTGTTTCCGCATCGGCAAGCTTTTAATCGATCGGAGGAAAACGGTCAAACTCTCTCAGGTGGCTCCGGGTAGAGGTCATTTCGGCAAAAGGCAGGTATGCTGAAGGCATAATCAATAATATAAATAGGTAATCTCATACTATTGGTAGCTCAACAATTTTTAAGCCCTTGCAGCAGAAATCTGTGTCTTGTAGCTTGTGCAGTCTGTCTTCTCATCTGACAAACTAAAACTATCAACAAATTTTTATTTTGAGAAGTTTCTAAGGGTAATAGAAGATGGACGGACAAACAGATAATTATAGTAGCCAATCGGATTCGCAGCGCCAGGAATACTTCAAAGACACTGCTTTGGGTTTGGTATCCACCAGGAGTTTTCCGGCAATTGTCGGGACTGCTGACATGATGCTCAAGTCAGCAGGGGTGATTTTAGTAGGATACGAAAAAATTGGTTCCGGTTACTGTACGGCGATCGTCCGGGGCAGAATTTCCGACGTGCGTTTGGCGGTGGAAGCTGGAGCTCAGACAGCCGAACAATTCGGACAGTTTGTTTCTAAGTTGGTGATTGCTAGGCCTTTAGCTAATTTGGAAGTGGTTTTGCCGATCGGCTTTCGCCTGACTCAACTGTCGGAAAGTGGCAGTTATTCTCGGCTGAGCAATCAGGCGATCGGTTTGCTCGAAACGCGGGGATTTCCGGCAATGGTCGGCGCTTGCGATGCTATGCTCAAATCCGCAGACGTACACTTGGCCGCCTACGAGAAAATTGGCGGCGGTTTGTGTACAGCAATTATTCGCGGTGCAGTCGCAGATGTAGCAGTAGCGGTGGAAGCGGGGATGTACGAAGCTGAGCGAATTGGCGAGTTGAACGCGGTGATGGTAATTCCCAGGCCTTTGGAAGATTTGGAACAAACTTTGCCACTGGCGAGTTGCTGGATAGAACAGCGTCAACCTGTGATGATGCCGATGTCGGTTAAGGAAAAGGAACAAGAATTGATCGAACTTCCAGATTTGGAGAAGTTGACGGTTTATGTGGAAGAGGAAATCAATCGGTAAGGGGTGATGGGTAATAGGTAATCGGTAATGGGTAATTAGGCAACAAAAGTTTGTCGAGACGTGCTGCTGGAAATACTGAGACGAAGTATATCCAAAAGATATAAAGTTTACTCGTTAGGAGTCCTGGCAACAATTTATACCGAGTAGCTGTCTCAAACTTAATTTGGCGATCGAGCAGATAGCAGCTCAATCAAGCGACACAGAGCACCAAATAAAGCTAGACTTTTGAGCGAAAGTCGATCGGGTAAATAATCGAACCGACGAAGCCAATTCAGCCGAAGTGCTACCTCTTTCAACAGGATTTAACTACTGTTAAGATTAAGTTAAAATCCTGTTTCGGGCAGATGTCCTGGAAGAAGTCAAGAGTTACTGTAAGTGCAGGTGGATGCTCTTTCAACAGATTAGCCCCTGTCGAACTCAACACTGAGTGCAAAGGAATCAATCCCCAGAACCAAGCAATCCTGAAAGTTGACCCATGAACCTCAAACAATTGAACCTCAAAGATTTTTATAAACGCGGTTTGCACAGCGCCAAGAAAGGAAACTACGAAGCGGCACTCGAAGACTTCGATCGGATACTGCAAGACAATCCCGCCGATGCCAAAGCCTATAACAATCGTGGTTTAGTCTACTATTATATGAAAGACTACCAAAAAGCGATCGCAGACCTCAGTCAAGCACTAGATATCAATCCTGATTTATTTGAGGCATATCTGAATCGAGGCAATGCTTGGCGTCATCTTGGAGAACACGAAAAAGCCATTGACGATCTCAACTGCGCTTTAGCAAATAATCCTGAAAGCCACGCTATCTACAACAACCGGGGACTGGTACTTGCTAATTTAGGACATTACGAAGAAGCAATTCAAGACTACGATCGAGCTCTCTCGATCAATTCCCATAATTATAAAACCTATTACAACCGGGGGCGCGCTTACTACCTTTTGGGAGAAAAAGAGGCAGCAACGGAAAACTTTAACGAAACACTGCGGTTGAATCCTAGATATATCAAGGCTTACATAAATCGCGGCCTGTGTTACCACCAATTAGGAGACAATACGCAGGCGATCGCCGATTATAACACTTCACTAGGCATAGATCCAAACAATGTTTATGCATATTATAACCGAGGTTGCGTTCGCTACAAATTAAAACAAATGCAGCTTGCAATTGAAGACTTTGACAAAGCAGTGCAACTCGATCCGAACTATGTTAAAGCTTATCTCAACCGGGGTTTAGCGCTGTATAAACTCGGAGATGCGGCGGCAGCGAACAAAGATTTTTATCACGTAATGTGCATTAATGCTGAAGCTTATTTATACTATCAGGCACAACGCTGCACGCCTGATATCAATTCTTACTTCAAGGAAGCACCACAGATGGAACTTAATAATGCTGTCGAATATTACAATACAACATTAAATAATACAATGTCAACTTCGTTAAGTTCGGCAGTATTAAACGCGATCTGGAATCAAGAAGATTTGGATAACAGAGAATCGATTATCTGTGAAGGTGAATTTTTGAATGAGTGATTTTTTACGAAGGAAGAAGGAAGAAGGAAGAAGGAAGAAGGAAGAAGGAAGAAGGAAGAAGGAAGAGTTAAAGTTCTTGCTGCAAAAAACAGCAAGGACTTTAACTCTTCATTCCTAAGTTTAGGACTAAAAGCCCTGACTACAAACCTTAAATACTGCTCATTACTTCGCGAGCTGCGGCCAAAGTGCGATCAACATCTTCGTCAGTGTGAGCCAAAGAAGTAAATCCAGCCTCAAACTGCGAAGGAGCCAGATAAATTCCGTGCTCCAACATTCCCCGGTGAAAGCGGCCGAACTTTGCCACATCAGACTTTTTCGCATCATCGTAATTGTGAACCGGGCCGGCCGCAAAAAACAAGCCAAACATCCCGCTAATTTGTCCACCACAAGCAGCGTGTCCGGTTTCTTTGGCAATTCGCAGCAAGCCGTTAGATAATTTTTTGGTAATTCTATCTAACTGTTCGTAAGTACCAGGTTTTTGCAGTAATTCCAAAGTCTTAATCCCGGCTGTCATTGCTAGAGGATTTCCCGAAAGTGTACCGGCTTGATACATTGGCCCAGCCGGAGCCACCATCCCCATAATATCCCGTCTGCCGCCATAAGCTCCAACTGGTAAACCGCCACCGATAACTTTACCCAAAGTTGTTAAATCTGGGGTGACACCGAATTTTTGCTGAGCTCCACCGTAAGCGATGCGGAAACCGGTCATTACCTCGTCAAACACTAACAAAGCACCGTTATCTTTAGTAATTTCTCGTAAACCTTCGAGAAAACCTGCATCGGGTACAATAAATCCGGCATTACCCACAACTGGTTCCAGTATCACGCCTGCTATTTGGCCCGGATGTTCGGCAAATAAAGCTTTTACTGCTTCTAAGTCGTTGTAGGGAGCGTTGAGGGTATCAGCGGTAACGGATTTGGGTACGCCGGGGGAGTCGGGAAGGCCGAGAGTGGCGACGCCGGAACCTGCTTTTACCAGGAACATATCGGCGTGTCCGTGGTAGCAGCCTTCAAATTTAATCAGTTTGTCGCGCCCGGTGAAGGCTCGCATCAGGCGCAAAACGGCCATGCAAGCTTCGGTGCCGGAATTGACAAATCGCACCATTTCGATGCTGGGAACGGCATCAATGACCATTTCAGCGAGCACGTTTTCCAAGAGCGAGGGTGCTCCGAAACTGGTACCTTTTTCGAGGGATTCGTGAAGGGCTTTGATGACTTCGGGGTGGGCGTGGCCACAGATGGCTGGGCCCCAAGTCCCTACATAGTCGATGTATTGGTTTTCGTCAACATCCCAAATGTAGGCTCCTTTGACTCGATCGAATACAATGGGTTGTCCGCCTACAGATTTGAAGGCGCGGACGGGGGAACTGACGCCACCGGGCATCAACTTCTGGGCGGCGGCAAAGATTTCTTCTGATTTGGTGGTTTTCAAGATTGTGGAAACCAATGTTTTCTCCTTAGTTAATGTCTGTTGTTGGTAGAATACTTTAATAGCGACTTCAGGATAAAGGTTAGGTCGATTCAAGGAAACTATGTTAATAGATTTTAGGGTAGAAACCAATGAGTAGCAATACTAGCTTGGGTTTTTTAGGCTTTGTCGCACTAGCACCGATCGCCCTAAAGTGTAATTTTTTGTAAAATAGTTCTTGACAATTTGCCCATCACTTGCTCAATCTCCTCTCTTTTCTCTGTGTCCTCTGCGCTCTCTGCGGTTAATTAAAAAATATCCGACACGAACACGAAAGCGTTAATTTATATTATAAAGTTGCAATAAAATTATGTCTGTTAATGATTTATCTAGTTTGAGCCGATCGATCCCAGTG
>Ga0123338_10004010_pt1 | contig 13027 bp, 11 predicted proteins | sample grotaG_FD_89793 | JGI IMG/M metagenome (GOLD analysis project Ga0123338, IMG submission 89793) | Glacier valley bacterial and archeal communities from Borup Fiord, Nunavut, Canada, to study Microbial Dark Matter (Phase II) -... | ecosystem: Environmental > Aquatic > Freshwater > Ice > Glacier ... | reverse complement strand
CGCCGAACCGCGCCCGATTTCGCCACCTGCGTTCGGTGCGAATAAACCCGCATCAACTCCCTTAGCAGCGCCCGCACCCGCAGCGCGTCCGGCTGCGCCCTCGTCACCCTTCAGCCAGCCCGCGCCGACTGGCAATTCGACCACGCTGCCGCCACGTCCGGCGCTCCCCGCTGCGACATCGAACCCGGCCAACCCGCCAGCGGCTGCACGACCCTTTGCGCCCGCGCCGAAACCCACTACCGGGGCGCTGACTGTGCCGCCGCGTCCGAGTCCCTTTGCGACTAACCCGGCGCGCACCAACGCGGATATTATCGACGCGGAAGTGATCCCGGATGACAACGAACCGCGCTTTGCCAAAGATTTAGCCAAGCCCGCGCCCAAGAAGCCGGATGACGGTGAAGCGCGCTACGAAGACGCCGAAGACACGCCATAACTCGCGCTCAACGCCGCTTGTAGAGTAGCATCCCCGTCCCATAAAAATCGGTCGGGATGAAACGCACCTGTTCATAATTCGCTATGAAATCCGGGTCGCGCGCGAGGCCGTTACGCACCATCGATTCCATGAACACTGCGAACTCTGGCCGCGCGTCGCGCACAATGGCGGGCGGTACGGCGTAATTCTGGCCGTCGATAACGAGCGCGCGAGCATACGGGTAATACTTCGCGACCTCCGGCGAGACCAGCCCGACCGTATCCAGAATTTGCGCGTTCGTCACGTAGCCGACGACGCCAATATCCGCCGCGACGATGCGCGAGGCAGGACCGACGCCGTATTTTTGAACAAGGTCATCGGCCATTTGGCGATAGTACAGTTCGATTTTGTGCCATGCCATCTGCGGCGCGGGGCGGTCGAGACCGTGATCGGGGTGCAGCGTCCACGCATTCAACGAGGTTGAAATCCAGAACAGGCCGACCGCAGCAAAGCCAAAGCGCAGCACGACTCGCTGATTTGCCCGCCTTCCAAACAGATTTGAAAGGACTGCCCATACGCCCACAACAAGCGCGAAAAAGATCGCAGGCAGTGGCGGCACGACATACCAGCGGAACACGAGCGGGTTGATGATGCTGAAGACAGCACCGTAGACGAATGGATAGAGCAACCAGGGCAGCAGCCGCGACTCGCGCCGCACCGCGTAGATAATCCCGATGACGAGCAGTGCGACATAGGTGAAAAACAGAAAAATGAACGCGCCGCCGAGCGTCTTCTCCTCGGAGAACGGCGTCCCGAAGTTCTGGAGGAGAGTCACGAAAGCGCTCCCTGGCGCGAGGAAGTACGTCACGCTCTTCGCCGTTACAGATTGTGGGATGATCGTCCCGAAGTAGAGGTACGCGAAAGCCAGCCAGGGCAGTACGACTGCCGCTGCACCGATCCATGTCTTGAGCGGGATTGCACCGCGAACCCGGAAGCGTAAATAAAGCTGATGCAACAGCAGCGGACCAATCCACAACAGCGCATCGATTCGCGTCAGGAAGCCAAGACCGATACACAGACCGAGCAGCCAATCGCGATCCGAAAGGTAGCAATACAGCGCCGCGAGTATCCAGAAAATATTGACGCTGGTCTCCATGCCGCCGACAGCGAATGTCACGCTTTGCGGCGCGATTGCCCAGAGCAAGCCGATCAGCGCCGCAGGGAGCAGGTTCTTTGTAAGTCGGCGCATCAGCAGGAAGAGCAAAACCGCATTTGCCGCATCCGCAACTGCGCTCACAATGATTGCATATGCCGGGAAGTCGCGCCCGTTTGCCACCGCCGCCGCGCCAGACATAAGCAGCGTGAAGAGCGGCGTCGTGGTTCCCAGCACGCGCGCACTGGGGTTATAGACGAAGCCGTTCCCCTCAAGAATGTTGCGGCTGTAGCGAAAGGTGATGAACGAGTCGTCCACGTTGCGCGGACCGGGCAGCAGCCGCGCTCCAATCGCAATAACTATGATGAGTGCGACAACGAATACATCCAATCGCTTCCAGTTTGCGAAAGGCTGATGGCTGACGGCTGACGATTTACCCTGCATCACAGCGGCTCACATTCGCGAGCGTGGGTCCATCGACCGCCGCCGCCGTCAGGAATCCCGCCGAAAACTGAACAATATCGCTCGCGCTGACGGTCATCCAGCGCGCCGCCGCGTGACCCCGTGCGCCGCCGGGATAGAGCGCCGTCATGCCTGTGAGTTTGCCGTCGTTGGTGCGATAGGCGAGCAGCGTCCCATCGCCTGCCAGCACATAGAGCAGGCAGCCCGCGCCCGTGCCGAGCAGCGGCGGCTGGAACGCGGTTCCGGGCAGGGTCGCGGTCCATTTGAGTTTGCTATCGGGTCCGAAGGCGAATAGCTTTTGACCGTAACCGGGATAAATGTACGTCTCGCCCTTTGGGTTCACCGCGATTTGTGCCTGCCGACCGAGCGCCAGCCCGACATCCAGAAAGGGCATCCACTTGCCATCCGCGCCGAGCCGCCCAACCTGCGGACCGACCATCACGTAGAAGCCACCATTCGGAGCGCGCAGCGGCACAATCGGCGAGGGAGCCGCCGCCTGAAAGATGATCTTGCCCGTTGAATTCAATACATAAAGCTGGAAAGTGCTGTCGCGTCCGGTACTGAGCGCCACGAGGTCGCCGCTCGCGACCGCCTTTTCCAGATGGTCGCCGAAGGGTCCGGCCTGCCACTGGATTTTGCCTTCCATGCTGTAAGAAACCGCGTTTTGATCTGCGCCGACAAATACAATCGAGTTTCCGACGCGCATGGGTGGGGTTTGCAGCGTGCGATCAGCCTTCCAATAATCTTTGAAGCTGCCTTCCGAAACAACGACGACCTGATTATCGGCGGTGCGTCCCAACACGCTTCCATCGGGCAGCGCGACGATCCCGATCAGGCGCGGAATATCCAGCCGCCAGAGTGTCACGCCCGCTGCGTTCCGGCGTTCGAGCGTGTTCTCCGTCGCGAAAACGGCGCTTCCATCGCTCTGGAAGATGGGCGGTGCGGTGGGCGGTCCACCTGCGGTAATCATTGCGCGGTAAGCGGGTTTGAGCCGCAATTGCCAGCGTTCGATGAAATCAATCGGGTGCATCCAACCGGAGTCGAGCGGCTCCGCGAGTGAATAGCCCGGACCGCCGGAACTCGCCTCGCGCTTGCGAATCTCGAAATGCAGATGCGTCGCACCCTTCGAGGGGTGGCCGACCGATCCCACCACCTCGCCTATATTGATGCACTGCCCGACCGTCGGGAAGGCGTGGCCGTTGATTGGCTCCATATGCCCGTAGAGCGAGAAGACAATCGTATCGTCGGGCAGGACGTGTTCGATAATCACGACGCCCTTTTCGGTGTCCCAGGCTTTCGGGTCAGCGAGCGTGATGCGACCGCGCGCAACGGCTTTCACCGGATCGCCATAGCGGTCGAAGGCCATATCGACGCCCGTATGCCGCCCGTTGAACGGCGCGCGGTACATCCCGAAATCATCTCGCTCGAAGTGCGCGCCGTCGATGGGATAAGCGATGTTATCTACCACGCCGCACGGTGCGGTTGCGCTCTGCGCCGCATGGACGACAGGCGCGGCAGCCGGGAGCGGCGCGAGCATGAGCAGCGCAGCAGCGAATAGGATCATCTGGCGAAGGGGAAGACGCATCGCGACCTCGAACGCATTGGCGCATATGATAGCGCAGTTGGCTTGAATCGGTTTAACGTTGAGCTAACCGTACAAACGGTCAAACAGGTGCGCTTGAATTTGATTGTGGAGCAGTCAGATGATTGAGCAAGTCTAACGTCTCAGCGTGGAAACGCTCGACGCAGGCGAACGCCGAGATGTTATGCAGTCAGGGTGAAATTGTGGGCGCGTCTAATTCAGATCACGCGCTAAATACCAAGCGGATCATTCTTCACGCGCGCAGTCAAGCGGATTGCCTCCGGCCATGCTAACTGGAAGCCGAGCGTATCCGTGAGCGTCGATTGAAAATCAGTCAACAGGTCTGGTGTGTTGCGGACCTGATGCGGCGTGGTTCCGCTCGACAGACAATAGGCCGCCAGCGCCCCGGCTGCCTCGCCGATATTCCACTCGATGGGATGCAGGCGGTAGCAGCCGTTCGTAATGTGCGTCACACCGAGGTTCTTGCAACCGGGCAGCAGGTTTTCGACACGGACCGGGATTAGCGCTCCAAGCGGAATCTGGTGCGGCCAGTTGGTGATGTCAAGGTACGTGCGGCGATAGCTGGGGTGCAGGTCGATTCGGTAGCTCCCAATCCCGACCGTATCTGCGAATTGCTCTGCGCCTTGTAGATTGCCGCGCGCCTCGACGCCGACATGCTGCTCCAGAACCGTGAACTCAGCGCGGATGCGGCGACTCTCGCGAATATAAGGCGCTTTCGCCAGACCGTCCGCCGTCCCGAAGAGTTCCCCACGCATTTTCAAGCCGGGATAGCCGCTGCCGCCATCCAGCCGGGGCGCTTCCGTCTGCATCCAGTAGAAGAGCGAGAGCGCCAGCTCTCTTGAACCAAGCAGATGCTTCTGTTGTTCATCCGCGCTCACGCCCGCAAGCTGCCCGATCCAGTAATCAAGCTGCGGCCAGTTCACGACCACCGCATCACTCACCATAAAGCCATCCGGGTAGTGCTTTCGATACGCGATCCGGCGAAAGTGCCAGAGGTCCGTGCCATGTGCGGAGTCGGTGTCTTCGATGAAGAGCGGGCGCGTGACGGGTTCCAGTGAGATCGGGTCGCAATATTTCCAACTAAGCATCCGGTCCGGCCAGAACTCCGCTTTATACTTGGACCAGAACTCATAGCTGACCGGCTTCTCGATGGTGTGATCCGCGTCCGGGTCATAGCTCATCACGAAAACCCACGAGTGCGATTGCTGATCGAGTGGGTCAGCCGCACCGGGTAGCGCGTTTGGTTCTCCGGTCTCGGCCTGACTTTCCGCGCCCGTGACGTGTTCGACGTTTGCCAGTTCGAGCAAATCGCCAAGTTCCGTCGCGTCGATGATGTATGGAGCGCTGATCGTCACCTGTTCATCCGTCCGCGCGTCGCGGAAGGTGACAGCGCGCAATCTATCCCTATTCATTTCCGCAGCGATAGGCGTATGTTCCAGCAAGAGCGTAATGCGTTGCGTTGAAATATATGGTGCAAGCATTTCGTAAAGTACGGCCAACGCCACGCGCGGCTCGTGACAGAGTGGGCTGACATTGCCCATGCCGGGGTTGAATGACGGGTTTGCGGCCACTTCAGGCAGCAGCGGATAGTTGCGTCGGTAGTAATCTCGAATTCCAGTACGCAGCCGCCGATAGCTGGCCGTGCAACCCGTTTGCGTGCGGTCGATCCAGGGGTTCTCATCAGGCGGCACACCTTGCGCGGTCAACTGTCCACCGATCCAATCCGTTGCTTCGGTGAGGAGGACACGCTGGCCGAGTTTCGCGGCGGCAAGCGCCCCCGCCACCCCACCCAGACCGCCGCCCACGATTAGAATATCGGTCTGAAGTTCACGATGAGTCATAGTCAACCTTTGACGCCTGACGAGGCGAATGTATCGATAATTTGGCGTTGCGCGATGACATACAGAATGAGGACGGGGACAACCGCAAGCGTGGTCGCCGCAAGTTGCAGATGCCAGAGCGGAGTTCCGTATACATCGTTGAAGTTGCGCAGTGAGAGTGGCAGCGTAAACAGATTGAGGTCGTCCAGATAGACCAGCGGTTCGAGATAATTGTTCCAACTGGCAAGAAAAACCAGAATCATCAGGCCGCCGAGCGCGGGACGGGCAATCGGCAGTGCGATCCGCCAGAAAATGCCGAAGCGACCTGCGCCATCGAGCATGGCGGCTTCTTCGACTTCGCGCGGAATGGACAGGAAAAACTGGCGCATCATGAACGCACCCAACACGCTTGGCGCTCCGAAGATTGGAATGATAATCAGCGGAATATGCGTGTTGATCAGGCTCAATTGCTTCATAAAAAAGAAGTTCGGAACGATGGTCACTTCCGAAGGCATCATCAACGCACTGAGGAGGACAACGAACAGCACCAGCCGCCCCGGAAACATAATCCGCGCAAACGCATAGCCGGAGAGCGACGCGACGAGGAGTGTCCCGGTGGTAACGAGTATGGCGATATACAGGCTATTGAAATAATGCTGCGCGAACGGCTGATAGTTGAAAACTTCGATGAAGTTTTCGGGATGCCATGTTTGCGGCAGCAGATGCGGCGGAAACTCAAAAATAGCGCCTTGCGACTTGAACCCGCTCGTGATCATCCACCAGAAAGGGAAAACGAATGGCACAGCAAGCAGAAGCAGCAAGCAGTACATCGCGCCGCGTTTGAGAGCGTCCATCGTGCGTTGAACGCTGCGATCCGAATAGGAAAAACGCAGTGTAGTCATGGCTGGGAAGCGCGCCCCCGCAACGCAAATTGAAGGGCGGTCAGGACGAGCGCAATGCCAAACAGGATCGCTGCCAATGCGCTTGCATACCCCGTTTTGAAGCCGAGAAATGCAGTGTAGTAGATATAGTAGACAAGTACGAAGGTAGCGTTGGCGGGACCGCCTTCGGTCATCAGGTTGATATGATCGAAGACGCGCAGCGAGCCGATCACGGTGATCACCGTCACGAATAACAGCGTCGGAGCGAGCAGCGGAAGCGTAATCGACCGGAAGACCTGTATGCGGTTCGCGCCATCGACCATCGCGGCCTCGCGATATTCGCCGGGTATATTCGTGATGGCGGCAAGCAGAATAACCATATTCAGGCCGACATTCTTCAACACAAGCGTGCCAACGACACTGAGCATCGCCCAGCCCGGTTCGCGCAACCAGTTCGGTCCCTTGACGCCGATAATCGACAATATCTGATTGAGCGTTCCCTGTTCACCTTGTAGCATAAACCGCCATACGACAGCCCACGCGACCGCCGAAGTCACCACTGGCGAGAAGAACAGAACCCGAAAAATCATCACCCCGGCGAGTTTTTGCGCCAGCAGCACCGCAAGGAATAGCGCCAGCGCAATATTCACCGGAACCAGCAACGTCGTGAAGACGAGTGAATTTGTCACCGCTTTTGTAAATAATGCATCGTTCGTCAGGATTGTAAGATAGTTGTTCAGCCCCACGGTCTTGACCGACCCGGTGAGAAGATTACGGTCTTGCGTGCTGAATACGAATACGGCGAGCAAGGGTCCAATCACGAATACCAGAAAGCCGAGCATCTGCGGCGCGATGAACAGATAGCCCCATACCGTCTCACGTCCCGCCGATCCGCTTCCGCGACGTGTGTTGTAGCGTCTTGCCATTTGCCCGCGTGCCAGTTGTTGAGCAGCCATTTCCTCAATCCTCGTAGTGGCCGCTGTCTGCCTGGACGAGACAGCGGCGGGTTGACGATTTACTGCTTGAGTAGTGGGTCTACGACCTTGCAGACCTTCTCCATCACCGCTGCAACATCCGCGTTGGCTGTCCAGAGTTCATCGAAGATCGCGTTGGTGGAGAGGCTGATTGCCGAGAAATTTGGGTGAGAGGGCAGGACGCGCCCTTTGCTGATGCCCTCGACGACAAGCTGCATCTGCTCCGGCTTGAGACGCTGATTGCTCTTGAGGAAGGCATCGCTGCTCAGAATTGTCTTGCGTGCCGATGGGAAGAACTGCGCCATCTTCGCAGAGTTGTCCTTGTTGGTCATGAAGGCGAGGAAATCAAGCGTCGTCTGCACGTTTTTGCCATTGGTAAAGACACCCAGCGCCGCTTGCCCGGTCGTCGCGCCGTCACCGGCTGGACCCTTCGGCAGCGGCGCAATGCCCCACTTGAATGTCGCGCTGTCGAGCTTCGTCAGGCGGCTGATCTGGCCTATCGTCATCGCGCTCTTTCCGGTGAAGAAGTCTGCATTTTCACCCGGCGGGACCGCACTTTTATCTTTGAATACCATGTCATGATAGAACTTGATGGCGTCCACGCTGTTCTTGCTGGTCAGCAGGCAAGTATTATTCGCGTCCCACGCATCACCGCCATAGGCGCGGATAATCGGCGTCATGGTCGTCCAGAAGCCGCCCGGCTTGTACACATTGGCGTCCACGCTCTCCAGCCCATACACCTTCTGGGTCTCCGCAATCTTCTTTGCAGCAGTAGCGAGCGCTGCCCACGTCCATTCACCTTTTGTCACCTGTTCGGCGGGCGTCGCGAGACCTGCCGCGGCGAACATATCCGCGTTGTAAATGATCAGGAACGGGGACGTGCTGAACGGCAGCGCATAAACTTTGTTCCCGGTTTGCCACAAGCCGAGCGCAGGTTTTTCAAAGTCGTTGAAATCATAATCCGCGCCAGCCGTGAGAGTCGGCGTGAGTTCCGTCAGGACGCCGCTGGCGATGAACTGCGGCGCGGTATTTTCCAGAATCCAGCCCCCGTCGGGAGCGTTGCTGCCCGCGAGTTGAAGCGTGAGTTTGGTGGTGTAATCGTTGAACGGGATCGTGTCGAACTGCACAGTGACATTCGGAGTTTTTTTGTTGTAGTCGGCGGCGATGCCCTTCAACATATCCATGGCCGCACCGGGACCGATCCAGACTGTGAAGCGTAGTTTGACGGCATTCTGTGCCTGTGCGTGGTGGGTCGCGCCAAACGTGGTGGCGACGAGCAGCAGCGCCAGAACAAACTTGAGAAAACGGACCTTTTGCATGGTGAAAACCCTCTCTGAACTTTTGTCGAACAGCTAACGAATACTTGAAGCAGCAACGGTGCTTCCAGCGTGGAAGGCGCAAGGCAGCGTTACACGATAGGGCAGCGCCGCCGCGTCCCCGTCGAGCATCCGCAGAAGCACGGTTACGGCCTCGCGTCCCATCGCGGCGCGCGGCATTTCAAAACTGGTCCAGTCGCGAAGCACTTCAACGAATGAAACCGAGTTTCCGAGGACGGCTATTGAAAAGTCTTGCGGGCAGCGTAGCCCCGCTTGCTCACCCGCCGCGAGGAGCGCCTCACCGAAGCTGTTATCTTCTGCGAGGAATGCGGTCACGCCAATTGCCAGATAATGCTTGAAGAGGGCGCTATCGACTTGCGCAGGCTCGGTCCGGCAAATCAGTTCAGGTGACGCAGCTAAAGCGTGCATTTGCATCATCCGATGATACCCACCTTCGCGGTCAGTTGAGGATTCCGCCTCTTGCGTGGTGCGGAAATACGCAATTCGACGATGCCCCAGCGCAAGCATATGGCCGATAATCTGCGCGGTGGCGTCCTCATATCCGGCAGCGATATAGGAGATGTTATTTTCCGGGGTGTCACGACGTCCGATGAATACGTAAGGAAATCCTTCTGCGGCCAACGTCCGTATCTCTGCCCGGTCGGGGTGGCGGCCTAGCAAAATTCCGCCATCGGCGAGGTGCAGTCGGTTGACCCCATTACGATACAGTGAACGGCGTCCCGTTGCATCGGCGGCACTCGCGATGAGCAACAGATCGTAGCCTTGTGCGGCTGCCTCGGCTTCTACACCAATCAGGAATGGATAGTAAAAATCGCGCGACTCGATGGGGAAAGTCGCTTCAAAGGTAAAGACGCCAATGATCCGGTTGCGTCCCCCGGCGAGGCTCTTCGCAGCAGGATTGGCGGTATAGCCAAGTTCACGAACGGCGTCCCAGATGCGCGCTTGCGTCTGTTGACTGATGCGTGCACTCGCGCCAACACGTCCATTCACCACCACCGATACGGCAGCTTCGGATGTCTTCGCGAGTCTCGCGACATCGGCAATTTTTGGACGGGTGCGGACTTCACTCATAAATACTCGAATTTCCTGACTTTCAGCTTTTGATAAATCGCTTTATCATCCTTACCAAAAATAAGCGCTTGTATGATGAAGCGCTTTATCAGAAATTATAGGTGGAAAGTCTCCGCTGTCAAGTGTGTGTTTTACACTATTGGGCGTAGACCAACATAGCGAACGCCAGAAAATGCAACCCGGCCAGGCTTTGCGGCAGTCTATGCACTCAACTCCTACATGGCAACCAGCGCCCGGCAGTTCTGGCATATGCCGTATACTTCCAGCAAGTGTCCGTGATGCTGGAAACCGTATTCGCGTTCCAGCCGCTCGAACAGCGCACCCATCCCACAGTGTTCAAATTCAGTCACGGTGCGGCAATTGGTGCAGACCATATGGTGATGATGCCCGCCGACCATCAGCACATAATTGATCGTCGAGCCATCCTGCACCATCGACGCGACGATTCCCAACCGCGCGAGCAGGTCAATCGTGCGGAACACGCTCGCCCGCCCAATGCTTGCGTCACGCTCTGCGACCAGCGCAAGCAATTCGGTCGAGGTCAGGTGGCCGCCATTTTGTTCCAGCACGTCGAGCAGCGTCAGGCGTGGCGTAGTGAGCTTGTACCCCGCATTACGCAGCGTTTGCGCCGCCGGGGAGTAGCCGATAGCTGTATCCATAAGAAAACTCTCGTTCGCTTCCTGTTTCAATTTTACACCATCCGCGTGAGGTTTGCGTCTCAATAAACGCAATCTTCGTAGGGGCGGACACATCGGTCCGCCCAGTGCCAATCCATCAGCGAGCGTACTGATCGTGCTGTTGTTCGAGTAGTCGCATGTCATCGCGAGTGACCTGTTGCATCCCGCCTGACTCTTGAATGAGTGTAATCAAGGCATCAAAGTACCCCTCAGTGCCGCCAGGCGTACGGAACGTCAACATGCGGATGGGCGTGGAACCGGGATTGGAGAAACGATGAAGCGTGTTACGTGGAACGAACACGAACGATCCGGGTTGCGTTTGGATAACCTGGTCTTCCAGTTGAAAGAGCGGAGTACCTTCAAGAATGTAGAACGCCTCATCGGTCAGTTTGTGGTAATGCGCTGCTGGTCCGTCGAAGTGAGCGGGCGCTGAATATTCCCAAAGTGCGTAAGCGCCATCCGTTGCGTCACTTTCCATCTTGAATGTGACCGTGACGCCGAGCATTGACAGGGTACGACCCTGACCGATATTCCATATCACGGGCGGCAGAACCGGATTTTGTTGAGAGTTCGTCACGAGAGGCTCCTCTGTTCTTGAAAGCGATGGTCACATCATCCCACAGGGTTGTGTTTGGGTCATTAACCTAGGTTAACGGGCTTCAATCGGGCTCGGATACGGCTCAGGGCAACTGGCGTGATACCCAGATACGACGCAATCTGGTACTGCTTCACGCGGTTTTCGAGTCCGGGATATTGCTCCTGAAATTTGCGGTAGCGTTCTGCTGCATCATCAAGCAGAAGTTCACTTTCGCGGCGTTCCTTGCGAATGAACAACTCCTGTACCAATTTCAGATGCAACGATTGCCAGATCGCATTCGTTTCTGAGAAGGTGTGAAGCATATCGAATGTAATCATCAACAGCGCGCTTGAGACTTCGGCGCGGATGTAAAAACGGCTCGGCTCACTGAGCAGCATCGCACTATATGCGCCGACCAGATGATTTTCAGTACAAAATGATTTGGTGCGCTCGGTTCCGTCGCGGTCAATGTAATACAGCCACGAAATCCCCTCAGCGACATACCCGATCTGCGACGTTGTCTCGCCTTGTTGGACCAGAAACGTACCAGCATCCAATGTGCGCCAGCGAAAATGACCAGCAATCTGACTCACCTGAACGGTAGAAAATGTCTTGAATTGCTGAAAATAGCTGACAAGTCGCTGTCGTGCTTCCGTTTCCGATACCATGAGGTCCCTCCATGCAAATCGCAGCAATAGATAAAGGTTTTACGCCAAATTTTAACAATGTGTGCGAGCAGTGATCACACATCGTTAAACTATATTCAACAAAGTCTTAGCAATCGCTGGCTACGCTCTCTCCGTTTGTCCAATTTAGACAACCTTGTAGAGGAACTCCACATGGCGCACAAGCACTCGATTTCCCGCCGTCACTTCTTGCAGATGAGCGCGCTCACGGGCGTTGGCCTGACTGCCTTCGCGATGAACTCTCGCCTCGCCTTCGCGCAGACCGCCGCCCCCAACCCGCTCCCCGCTGCGCCTGCGCCCGGTCCCATCGACCTCAAGGCCGCGGGTGGCATGGATGCTCTCATTGAAGCTGCGAAGAAGGAAGCCGCACTCTCGACCATTGCCCTCCCCGATGACTGGGCGAATTACGGCCAGATGAAGAAGGAATTCCTCGCGAAATATACCTTCCTCAAGCACAACGACCTGAACCCCGATGGTAGCTCCGGCGATGAAGTCGAAGCGATCAAGGCCAACGCCGGCAACAAGGGTCCGCAGAACCCGGACGTGATCGATGTCGGCTTCATCTGGGGACAGCTCGCGAAGGGTCAGAGCCTGCTCCAGCCGTACAAGGTCGCGACCTGGGACACGATCCCCGACGCGCTCAAGGACAAGGATGGTTACTACTACGGTAACTACTATGGCACGATGGCCTTCGAGGTCAACACCGCCGCTGTGAAGAACGTCCCGCAGGATTGGTCCGATTTGCTCAAGCCGGAATATAAGGGTCAGATTGCCATCTCCGGCGACCCGACTTCCGCGAGCCAGGCGATCCACGCGGTCTGGGCATCTTCCATCGGCAACGGCTCCGCCGTCGATGACGCCATGCCCGGCCTCGAATTTTTCAAGAAGCTGGCCGAATCTGGCAATCTGGTCCCGGTCGTCGCCTCGCCCGCAGGCGTCGCGAAGGGTGAAACGCCGATTGCGCTGCGTTGGGATTACAACGCGCTCTCCAACCGTGACGCGAACAAGGACACCGTTGAAATCGCTGTCGTATACCCGAAGAGCGGCTCCATCGCGGGCGTGTACCTGAACGGTATTTCTGCTTACGCACCGCGTCCGTATGCCGCGCGTCTGTGGCAGGAATATGTCTACAGCGATGCGGGGCAGTTGACGTTCCTGAACGGCTACGCCAAGCCGGTCCGCTTCGACGACCTGCAAAAGCGCGCCGTAATCCCCGCCGAACTCGCCGCCAAGCTGCCGAAGGCCGACATCAAGGTCGCCTTTCCGACCGTCGAACAGATCAGCAAGGTCCTCGACGCCATCAAGACGGGCTGGCCGTCGATTGTCGGCGTGAAGTTCAACAAGTAGTCTCTCCTCACGTAGAACACTTCTGGG
>Ga0123338_10004005_pt1 | contig 13047 bp, 10 predicted proteins | sample grotaG_FD_89793 | JGI IMG/M metagenome (GOLD analysis project Ga0123338, IMG submission 89793) | Glacier valley bacterial and archeal communities from Borup Fiord, Nunavut, Canada, to study Microbial Dark Matter (Phase II) -... | ecosystem: Environmental > Aquatic > Freshwater > Ice > Glacier ... | reverse complement strand
TGCACAACTACCAGATCTGGTTTCAGCGCCATGATGGCTTCTAAATCCGGCGTTAGCAGGTTACCGATCTTTGGCAGTTTCGCCGCTTCCGCCGGAAATTTGCAATAGATGGTGACCCCCACCACGCGCGGCCCTAGCCCCATCGCGAACAGAGTCTCCGTGATGCTGGGCGCTGTGGAGACGATACGCTGCCCACCCGCACCCCACAGGCCAGCGGCCACTAAGAACAGCGCTATCAAGCGCATGGAAACTCCTTCCAGGCCTGTAGCAGCCGCTGGTTCTCTTCCCGTAGCCGCACCGCTATTCGCACTGCGTCGTCAGAGCATTGGCGCAACAAGATCTTCTGCCGAAGCATGTGTTCGCATAACGCTGCGGCGGAATAATTCAGCTTTACGAAAAGAAAGTTTGCATCCGTTGCGGGCTGTTCAATGTTCAACAGGTCCGCAATCCGCTGGGCAAGCCATACACGCTCGCTGCGCACAAACTCGATGGTACGCGCGGCATGATCCAGGTCGCCGATGGCGGCCAGCGCGGCCTCCTCCGCCAGCACGCTCACTTGCCAAGGTTCACGCTGGAGCTTCCATTCGCGCACGGCCGCTGAATCGCCAACCAGCGCCCCGACTCGCAGCCCAGGCAGCGCATAAAACTTCGTCAGCGACCTGAGCACCGCCACGCGCGAGTACTCTTGAATCAACTCCGCAGCTGATGGCAGGCAGGAAAATTCCAGGAACGATTCATCCACAAGCACCATCGCTGTAGAGCTCTCCAGATACTCGCGCAGCATTGCAAGCGATAAGCTCCACGCCGTCGGGTTCGCCGGCCGGGTCAGCACAAGCAAGCCGCTCGCGGGCCACGTAGCCTCGTCCGTAAGATCGGCCGTTCGGCATTGCGGAAATGCCCGCTCAAACTCAGAAAATACAGGAAGCGCAAGCGTCACCGGCCTATCGCGAAACAATCTGGCGAAGAAGAAGATCAACTCCGTTGCGCCATTCCCCAGAAGAATTTGGTCGCTCTCCAGATGCCATGCCTGCGCGAGCGCCGCGCGCAAACGTTCGGGCTCGCGCTCCGGATAATGCACAATGCGATCCAGCGCGCCACAAATAGCCTGCCTCACACGCGGCGAAGGGCCCAGTGGATTAATATTTGCACTGAAATCCAGCACGTCACGCCAGTCCCACCCGTGCTCTCGCGCCACCGCGAACACATCGCCGCCATGGGTTATCGCCATTTCGCGCATCCCGCAATTGCCAACACGCAGAGTGCTTCGGAGGCATACAGCAGCACCCGCACTTTGCCGAACATCTCGCGCACCAGTGGATGGACAGCATCTCCCATTACGGCCTTGCTCCTTGGCTCGCCCTTGTAAAAATTCGTTCCACCCAGTTGCACGCCCATGGCACCGGCCACCGCCGCTTCCGGATAGCCCGAATTCGGGCTCGGCTGGCTCTTGCCATCCCGGAGCGTTACCCGAATCGCGCGCCCGGCATCAAAGCCCGGTAGCAGCGCGGCGATCCAGATCAACACCGCTGTCAACCGCGCGGGAATAAAGTTTGCAATGTCATCCAGGCGCGCGGCTGCCCACCCAAACTCCGCATAAGTGTCATTCTTGTGCCCCACCATGCTGTCCAGCGTGTTCACCGCCTTGTACGCGGCCATGCCCACGGGTCCCGCTAACGCCAGGAAAAAGAGTGGCGCGATGACGCCATCGCTTAAGTTCTCCGCCACTGTTTCCACCGTGGCTCGCACCATCTCCCGCTCGTTCAGTGACTGCGTGTCGCGGCCCACAATCCAGGAGAGCCACCGGCGCGCGCCTTCCGTGTCGTGGTCATCCAATGCGCGTACCACGCGGCCCGCTTCCTGGTCCAGGTCGCGGGAGGCTAATAACGAATAAATCCAATAAACACGCGCCCACCCGCCGCCGAAGTAAATGGTCACCCATACCGCGAACGTAAAACAACCCACCACCAGCAGCCAAAACAGCAGCCCCGCCGCGCGCGGTGGCATACCGGTGGCACGCAACATCTTCTCGCAAGTGCCGGCGAACCACCCCAGCGCACGTATCGGATGAGGCATCCATTGCGGATCGCCCAACGCTAGATCGAGCCCGACCCCGGCCAACAATTCGCTGGTGCTCACCATCATAAATAGAGCTCCGAGAATCGCTTGTGATCTACGTTCGCTTCGAACCAATCGGCAAGAGCCTCGTAAGTGCATTCCCGATCGTCCAGCGGCTGTACCTCGCGGCAAATCAATTCACTCAACACGCCCGCGTGTTCCAGCGCGCCATGCAGATAGGTTCCAGAGCACCGCCCGATGCGTAAACCGTCTACGGACCCATCATTCAGAATCGCGAAGGGCACTGAGCGCGCTGGCCTGGTCGTGCTCCCCAAATGAATCTCATAGGCATCGAACGCGATGCCGGAAGGCGTGACCGCGCGAACACGACGCGTGATCTTCTTCCGCGCAAGCACCGTGCCACCCGGCAGCAGCGCAAGCCCGTCAGCGCCACCATGTTCGGATTCCATCCCCATCGGATCTTCGACGCGTTCCGCCATCATCTGATAGCCGCCGCAGATGCCTACAATTCTGGCGCCAGCCTCATGTTGACTCGCGATCCAACCGTCAAGACCCTGAGCACGCAGCCATGCCAAATCCCCTAACGTGTTCTTGGTACCCGGCAAAATCACGCAGCGAAAAATCGCATCCACCGGCTTCGTGATTCGGCGCGCGGAAGGTAACAAACGAAAGTCCGACAGGTTTGAAATATGCGGTAGCGCGATGATGGCGATATCCGAATCGCGGCCGCCGGCACCCTCAAACGAGACGCCATCTTCAGCATCGAGCGACGCGCCTGGCAAATATGGAAACACGCCTAGACATGGCTTGCCAGTGCGCTCTTCCAGCATATTCACACCGCCTTCAAACAGCGTGGGATCTCCGCGAAAACGGTTCACCGCGAATGATCGGACCAACGCGCGTTCGCTATCTTCCAGCAACGCAAAAGTGCCCGCCACCGCTGCAAACACGCCGCCGCGATCGATATCCGCGGTCAGCATCACCGGTACATTCAGCCGCGTCGCCAGCCCCAGGTTCACCAGGTCCGTCTGCTTGAGATTCAGTTCCGTAATGCTGCCTGCGCCTTCCATCACGATAAAGTCATGGCGTGACGCCAACCGCTCATAGGCATCCAGAACTTGCCCCAGAAGAAAAGGAAACTGGTTGTAATATTCGCGCGCGGGAAGCGTCCGCCACACTCTTCCGTTCACCACAACCTGGCTTCCCGTGTCCGAATTGGGCTTCAGCAGAATAGGATTCATATCCGGCTCCGGCTCCAGAAAACAGGCCTCTGCTTGCGCCACTTGAGCGCGCCCAATTTCGCCGCCCAACGGGCACGGGTAAGAGTTGTTCGACATGTTTTGCGCTTTAAACGGAGCCACCCTGCAGCCGCGCCTTGCCAGCCAGCGACAGATCGCTGTCGTCATCCAACTCTTGCCTACATGGGAAGCCGTGCCCGCCACCATCATGGAACGCGCCTTCACTGCGCAGCCCCTGTTACCCTGATGGTGTTCGCCAAGTGCCGGTCATCCTGCCGTTTCGAGCCTTCCGCTCGCCAAACCCAAAAATCTATATTCCCGGTGAGGAGGAGCCGCTCGCGCTTTCGAACCTGGTGCAGGACGCTCAACCAGCGCTCTTCTTCTATCGCCAGCACTTTCGCTTTCCAGGCGAACAAGACGAATCGATTCGCGACGGCGTGATGGGTCTGCTGAACCGCGCCGAAGCCGAAATTCACACGCATGAAGAGACATTTCCCGAACGTGTGACGGCCTGCAGGCGAGCCATTCAGGATGGATGCACAGACCCCGGAAGTTTCTGGTTGTGGTCTGATTTCGCGTTGCCGCCAGGCCTGAAGCGCTCCGTGCCACAAGAAGCCGTTGACACCTTCGGCACGCTCCATCAGTTCTGGCCAATTACAGATCTTCGCGATATCGCCGCAACGCAATCCGCGCTCGATGGCAAGGCTCTCTTCCTCGCGGACGGACATCATCGTTTCGCGGCGGGGTGGAATCTTGCCACTATTCAGGTCCGCTCGAACGCTCTTCAAAGCTTGCCCGTGCATCGGTTGATACTCGGCGCGCACTTGCCGGCTCTGCCCGAAACAACGCCTCTCGATCACTTCGAAGCCTTTCTGGCAGCCACGCCCAACGGCTGTGTCGCCGTGATGCCCGGTCCCGCGTTTCACGGCTTTACACTTACTTCGCCCATTTTGACCCGCGACATACTGACAGAGCGCTTGCGAAGCGCCAGCGTCGCCATCGCCGCTGTGCAATCTGGCCGCGCGCCTATGGCGCTGCTGTTCGCGCCCGTCTCGCTCTCGCAAATCGAACACGACGCACGGCGCGGCATCCTGTTGCCGCCCAAGAGCACGGATTTCTTTCCGAAACTTGCTGCGGGCCTCGTGATGCATCGGCATCAGAACGTAAACACCACGCCCCCCACGGCCCAACGTCTCGGCGTGCGGAAACCGTCTTCGTAGTACGTTTGATCGAGCAGATTGTTCACCCGCCCGTAGATCCGCATCGCAATTCGCTCTGTCACTGGGCGTGAATATCCAGCGGATAAGACGGACTGCCTGGCACCAGGAAACACAAACGTCCTGCGGCTCAATTGATACAGAAAGTCGCTCGCCGCAACCATCTCGAACGAAGCATCCACATGTTTTCCCAACTGCTGAAGCACTATCAAACCGAAACTGTGCGGTGTAGTGCGCGGTGTTTGCAGCGTGCCATCCACAAATTGAGAAAGCCGGTCGCGCGCGTTCGTGTAGGTGTACGACATCTTCACACGCGTGGAACGAATCGGCTTGACCTCAGCCGAAAGTTCTACTCCCCGCGCCAACGCTCCACCCGTATTCCGATACCCTGATGAGCGCTTGAATGGATCGCTTACGCTATTCACCAATCCGCTCGAATCGAACACGATCACCTGCTGCAAACGTGTGTAGAAATAGGTGCCGCTCACCCGCAGTCGTTCCCCCGCGAAATACTGATCGAATCCAGCGTCAATTGCCACGGAGCGTTCCGGCTTCAACCGCGGGTCCCCATATGCGGTGAACGAGCCGCCAAAGAAAGACGTGCCGAAGAGTTCATACAAAGATGGCTTGCGATATCCGTTGCCTACATGCGAACGCACCTTTGTGCCCGACGAGCGCACAAAATACGCCACCGATGCATCTCCCGTATAAGCGTTGGCCGGATGAATGGCCACCGCCCCGTCGTAGGCCGGCACCGCACCTGAAAAATTGGGTTTGTTTAAGCCAAAATGCTGAACGCGGCCAGAGAGCGAAATTTGCAGTCTGTCGCGCAGTAGCCTGATCTGGTCCTGCGCATCCACAGTATGGCTTCCCTCCGAAACGCGCGTCCGGGAATAGATTCGCTTCGCTGGATTCGGATTTTCATCGTATGACGGCGAATCGAAATACTCCCGCTCAAACTCATAGCCTCCAGACAGGAACTGGTGGCTTCCCAAGGCATAGTTCCCTTGGGCACGCACTGTGTCGATCCGCCCGTTGAACTGATTCGAGTTTCGAAACGCCGGCTGAAATCCAGCCCCTACCGGCCCGTTCACCACGTTCCTATCGGAAAGCAGCGCCTGATAACGCAACCGGTATGAAAATGGCGCGCTTACCTGTTGCTGAACTGCAAACAGTGCGGAAAGAAAACGGGCTGTCCGGTAATAATCCGGATCGCCTAGAGGCGGAATGAACGTTGAGCCAGCCCTGCTATACGGCAAGCCCTGTTCGGCAAGTCGAAGCTGCGAAGCATCGGGCGCAACCGCCGCAACATAGCCGGTCGCGGGCAGCCCGGCCGCAGGCACCGCACTCGCCGTCTGGTACAACTGCCCGTACACATCGGTCGCCAACAAACGGCCGCTCACCACCAAGCCGGGCCGCAAAGTGTAATCCAGCAGCCCATTGCCGGTCGTGTTCTTGTAACGCCCAAAGCCGCCCACGCCATTGGTCACATCCTGATGCCCGGCACCCGCGGAATAGTGGACACGATTGCCCGCTAGCCCTCCACCAATCCGTACCAGCCCGCGAAACTCGCCCAGTCCGCCACCATCGGCAGTCACGCTTCCGTGAAAGTTACCACCGCCGGAATCGGTCACCATGTTGATCACTCCCCCGATGGCATTGGTGCCGTAAAGCGAACTCGCCGCCCCGCGCACCACCTCCACGCGGCTGGTGTCCACCAGCAACAAATCGCTCAGAAACGAACTGGCATCGCCTTGCGTCGCTCCAACATCTCGAAAGCGCATTCCATCAATAAGCAGCGCCGTGTCGAAAGTACGCAAGCCGCGCATTTGAACCGTCGCGAAATATCCCGGCCCACCACGCTGAGTCACGCGCAAGCCGGGTAAGTCGCGCAGGCCATCCGCGAGAGATTCCACGCCGCGTTGGTCCAGTTCGGCGCGATCAATCACATCTACCGCCTTCGCAGTCTGGTCGAGCGATTGCGGCGTGCCTGTTGTCGTCACTTCAATGGCGAATTTCGCGGCCCCCACGGCCAACTGAACGGGCACATCCTTCGGGCCATCCACATCCACCGTCTGGCCGGATGATCGCAAGCCGGCAGCTTCGGCCTCCACCAAATAACTTCCCTGCGGAAGCGCAACGCTGTACATGCCGGATTCGTCACTGCTCGCGGCAGATCGCGCACCTGTAGATCGGCTGTAGAACGACACTGTGGCATGGGAGACAGCCGCCCCCGATGAATCGGAAACACGGCCGGAAACGCGGCCCTGGCGCAGCTGCGCAACCATCGGCCACGCAAATAGGAAAGCGACGACAACAATTCTAGTTAGCGACATCCATGCTCCTTCGGCATAGGGGTCACCTGAAAAAAAATGCTGACGGAAGAAATAGCTGGCGGGCCAGCTGCCTCTCCCGAGAAGGCACAGGTTTCAGGTCCGCACCGGTTTCGGTACGGGCAGTTGGCAGGTCTTCGGACTTACAGGCACCTCCGTTTCCGGGCTTCCTACTAGCCTCCGCTTCCCAGCCCGTAGGGGCCAGTGCGTATGGTGAGGCGTTCGTTCCTGTTTACCGCTGCGGGGCAGTTCTGGAATTGCACCAGATTCCCTGTTTTCACGCTGCTTCTTACAAGCCGCGTACCAACAGCACTCGTGAGATTAACACGTTCTACCCGCGTTTTTCCCACCCGGCGCGTTCCAGTTCCGGGACACAGCCTTCCTCTTCGGGATAGCCCAAGCATAAGTAAGCCACCAGCCCCCACTCTGCCGGCACACCTAAAATCTTTCCCACCTTTGCCGGATCGAGAATGGACACCCAGCCCATGCCGACACCATGCGCACGCGCGGCCAGCCACAACACCGTAATCGCGCTGATGACGGAATACTCCAGCATCTCAGGCATGGTTCGCCGCCCCAGCCCTGAGCCCTTATGCGTTGCGTTATCCACGAATACAGCTAAGTGTTCCGGTGCTTCTTTGAGGCCCGCTAATTTCAACCGCGAATACAGTGCGGCTTGTTCACCCGAATACCCGGCCAGCGCCTCGCGATTGGCGCGCTCGAACTCTTCACGAATAGCATTCCGCGCATCCATATTTTCGACGCGCAGGAAACGCCAAGGTTCGCTCAAGCCCACTGAAGGCGCAAGCCGAGTCAGATCCAACAGTTCCTTCAGCAGTCCCCCCGGCAGCACGTCGTTCCGGAACCGCCGCACGTCTCTGCGCCAAACCAGAAGCTCACGAAACTCCCGCCGGAACTCCTCGCTGAAGGTGTGGCTCTGCAGCATCTCAAGCGAAGTATCCGTCATGCAGTGTGTCTTGGCTTTTTCTCGGCTGTCACCGCCGAATCGAAGCGCGCCGCAAACTCCGGGAAGGAATCGTCAGGCCCGTTCCAACACAACTCGTCCACATCCTTAAATAGCTCGATGTCCGTGCGAAGCGTTGCCAAATTTCGAAACAGCAACGCCCGATCCAGTTGACTGAACAACGTACTGGCGAGAGACCCCGCCGACGCAGCATCCACGCTCCATTCGCGCCAATCGCGCGGAATGGCTTCGAAATGGCCGAATTTCGCCAACACGGCGCCAGCTGATTTGGCACCCCATCCCGGCAGACCCGGATAGCCGTCCGCCGAATCGCCAACCAGCGCAAGATAATCGGGAATCGAAGCCGGCGGCACCCCAAACTTTGCCCGCACACCTTTTTCATCCAGCGTGGCACGCGTGCGCCGGTTCAGTTGCACCACGCGCTCCCCGCGCACGCACTGCGCCAGATCCTTATCAGGAGTACAAATAATCACCTGTTCCACACGCGCCTCCTGGGCCGCCTTTGCCGCTCCCGCCGCCAGGGCGTCATCGGCTTCAAACTCTACCATCGGCCACACCGTCACCCCCGCAGCCCGCATCGTATCTTCCAGCAGAGCGAACTGCGAAAGTAAGTTGGGGTCGATCCCGGCACCGGTCTTGTACCCCGCCCACATCCGGTTCCGGAACGATTCAATCACATGGTCCGTTGCGACTGCGATATGTGTTGCACCCGCGCTGATCATACCCAGAACAGATCGCAGCACGCCTCGCACTGCCGCCACTTCACGGCCCTCGCCGTCCTGGGCGGAAGGCAGCGCGTGATAGTGACGAAACAGCTCGTAAGTACCGTCGATCAGGTGAACTTTCAGATCGGCCTCAGTTCAAACGCTACAGCACTTCAGCCCGAAGTTCCACCGCCCTTATTAGAAACTGACGCGCGCGCTGAACTGAAGTTTGCGAGGCTGATTCGACATCGCCGAAAAGATGCCGAAATTCGCGGCACCGATATTCGTGCCCGGCGCCGCACTAAAGGAGTGGCACGGGCAAAATCCTGTGCCATCATCGATGCGAACGCCAGGGACCCGACACCGCAGAAACATCTGGGCGAGCGTTGCATACTCAATAACGCCACGGCCCGCCGTATAAGGCACCGGCAGCGTGGACGTAGTAAGCGGCACCAGACTTGCCACAATCGGGTGGGCGTACTTACCGTAACTCAGCAGTCCAGAGAGACGATTCTTGTCTGTAATATTCAGGTCTACCTTATCCACGGTGCTGTCGTTGTTCACTCGGTTTGGCAAGGTCGCCAGGTAATTGTTTGAGATGTTACCGTTGGTCGGCGCGGGCAAATAAGACTGCAGCGAGTGCGAGACTTTCGAAATCCGGCTCGCCGGAATCGTGTTGTTCGGGAAAGGAGTTCGCACTCCCGTCCCGCTCGCGCTGGTTGGGTCATAAATCGATTGTGGAAACGCGCTGAAGTCTCCCGCGCGTGCCGCGGCCGTGGGGATCGATTGAAACCCGGGAGCGGTCGCGGAAAGAAAGCGGTAGCCATCGTAGTTCCAGAAAAAGAACATCTTGTTCTTCCGGATCGGCCCGCCTATGCTGTCTCCGAATTCGTTCTGATGATCAATGGGTGTGGTGAGTGCGAAGAAGCCTCGCGCATCGAAAATGGTGTTCCGAAAATATTCGAAAACGCCGCCATGGAACTGGTTCGTTCCGGATTTCAGCACATAGTTCGAGACACCTTGACCTTCATACATCGCTTTGGCTCCCGATGTTTCCACTTGGAATTGGTCCACCGCTTTCACGGAAACCCCGAACGCCAGGTTGCGCGTTTCGCCTTCGGTGCCGGCGCTGGTCAGCGGCAAGCCCTCTACATAAACTTCGTTCTGGTATGTCTGCCCTCCGTTGAAAGAGCCAGTGGAAGGTCCGGCCGGCTGAGCGCTGTAGTTGCTCACGCCCGAAGCCAGTCCCACAAAAGCAGAAGGATCTCTAGCCGCCCCGTTCATAGCCAGCGGCAACGCGTCATAGACTCCGTTGTCCATGGAAGAACCCAGCGCGGTGCCGTCCGTTTTCAGTAAGCTGGGCGCGGAATCCACCGTGACAGATTGATTGGCTGACCCAATCGGCAGGGTTAAATTTAGGTCAAGTGTTTGCAGCGCTTCCAGCATCAGGTTTTCCTGCCTGACCGTCTGAAAGCCTGAAGCTGTGACTTCCAACGTATACTGTCCAACTGGCAGCAACGGAAGCACCAAGAAGCCCGCGGCGTTGGTTTTGCGCTCACTGACAATGCCGGTTGCGCTGTTTGCCGCCACCACCCCCGCGTCGCCTACCGATGCTCCCGAGGGATCTTTCACCGTTCCCTGAATAGCACCCGTTCCGCCCACCTGACCCAAGGCGGACCCAAGAGTCATCACAATCGCGGCAACAACAGAATGTAGTTCGCATATTCGTGAAAGCGCTTTCAACCAGAGCCTAGTGGCAGGCCTTATCACAGGTAATCCGGGACAGATCACGAAAAATTGTAAACTCCTGAAAGCGCTTGCGACTCCGAATCGCGCAAGAGTATAATTCCGTAGCCATGGCCATCGTCGCCGGAGTCGATTTCGGTACCCTTAGCGTGCGCGTATCCATCGTCAGTTCTACCGAAGGCAGACTAGGCTCGGCGTCCGCGCCCTATCCCCTGCATCGCCGGAAAGACGATCCCGATTACGCAACGCAGAGTCACGCCGACCAGATGAACGCTCTTATTGCGGCGATGCGTGACGCTCTATTCGTAGCCAATGTTTCCGGGCAGCAAATTGAATCCATCGCCGTCGATACCACCGGCTCCAGCGTCATTCCCGTGGGCGAAGGTCTGCAGCCGCTGGGCGATTACTATCTCTGGTGTGATCATCGCTCTGCCTCCGAAGCTGCACTCATCACCGCCACGGCGCACCGCCTGAAACTAGAAGCCATCGAATGGTGCGGCGGCGTCTACTCCTCCGAATGGGGCTTCTCAAAACTGCTGCACTGGTTGCGTCATAACCCCGAAAAACGAGGCCAATTCGTGACGGCGCTCGAAAATTGCGACATGGTGACCGCGACGCTCTGCGGTTATACTGACACGGCCAACCTTCCCCGCAGCATTTGCGCCATGGGCCACAAATGGATGTACAACGAACAACTTGGCGGCCTCCCGTCAGAAGAATTTCTTGTCGCTGTCGATCCGCTTTTGAAAGGCGTCCGCGCCAAACTGGCCGGGCGGTTTCTCACTTCAGACCGCACCGCCGGGATGCTGAGCGCGGAGTGGGCAGACAAGCTCGGCCTCACGGGAGGTATTCCAATCCCCGTGGGCGCGTTCGATGCGCATTGGGACGCCATAGGCGCGGGCTGCCGGGAAGGCGATGTGGTCAACGTGATCGGAACATCCACCTGCATCATCGGAGTCGGGGCCAGCGTTGGCCTGGTGCCCGGTGTATGCGGCGTCGTGCCCGGATCCGTCTTCCCCGATAAAACCGGCATCGAAGCCGGCCTTTCCGCAACGGGCGACATCTTCGATGCTATCGCCACGCGAAGCGGCAAAACCGTGACCGAACTTTCTTCGGAGCTGGCAAGCTACCGCCCCGGCCAAACCGGCCTGCTTCGCCTCACTTGGGACAATGGCGATCGCACCGTCCTGGTGAATCCAAATTTAGGCGGCGTCACGCTCGGCTGGAATCTGACACACACAGCCGCCGATGAATTATTTGCCGCGATTGAAGGGACTGCCATGCATACACGCATTATTCTGGAGCGGATGGAACAACACGGCGTACCAATCCACCGCGTCATCAACGGAGGCGGCATCCCGCGCAAGAACTCGACACTCAACCAGATCTATGCCGACGTGCTGAACAAGCCGGTCATTGTTCCCGACGCCGACATCACCAGCCTTGGTTCCGCCATCTTCGCCTTTCTTGCCGCCGGAACTTTCCGGTCCATTGAAGAGGCCCAGGACGCTATCTGTCCGCCCTACCGCACCTTCACGCCGCGCCCAGGGGCGACTGAAATTTATGGACAGCTATACGCCTCCTATCGCAAGTTATACTTTGCCTTGGGCGTTCCGGATTCGGCTCCCGCCGGAATCGGCGATATCCTTCCCACGCTACGCGCCATTGCCACGCGTTCGCGAACAGCGCGAGGCATGAATGCTTGAAACGCTGCGCGAGCAGGTACTGGAAGCAAATCTTGAATTGGTCCGCCGCGGGCTGGTGCTCTACACCTTCGGCAATGCCAGTGGCATCGATCGGGAACGCGGCCTTGTTGTGATCAAGCCAAGCGGCGTGCCCTATGAACTGATGAAGCCTTCGGACATGGTGGTGATAGATCTGGACGGCAACGCGGTGGAAGGAACTTTGCGGCCCTCTTCGGACCTGCCTACCCATCTAATTCTGTACAAGAATTTCGCGGCCATCGGCGGCGTAGTTCACACTCATTCGCGCGCGGCAACCGTTTGGGCGCAGGCCTGTCGCGATATCCCGTGTTTCGGCACCACCCATGCCGATTATTTTTCGGGCTGCGTCCCCTTGACAGACGTTCTGTCTGCGCACGAAATTGAATCGGCCTACGAAGCCGAAACCGGCAACGCGATTGTGCGCCGTTTCACCGGCATGGACCCTCTGCTTACACCCGCTGTTCTGGTCGCGAACCACGCTCCGTTTTGCTGGGGCAGCACGGTGACCGACGCCGTTCACATCGCAGTGGTATTAGAAGAAGTGGCCCGCATGGCTCTCGAGACTTTAGCCATCAACCCACAAGCGCAGCCCGTCTCGCACTGGCTGCACCATAAACATTTCAGCCGCAAACACGGCGCTCACGCCTACTACGGTCAACCGAAAGCGGAGAGTTGATTCCGCCACCATCTTGCCGAAACGCGCACGCTGTTATTCAATAGTGAACCAGGCCGAAACCCTCGTAGGTAGAGTCTGCGGAATCCAAGGAGGATTTCTTTGTTGACCAATACCGCCACACGCCTCACGGCACTCGATTGGACCATGATCGCGCTGTATTTTGGCATTCTGATCGGCGTTGCCTCATGGGTCATCCGCAAGGGGCAGGATTCAGCGGCGGATTATTTTCTCGCCGGCCGCAATCTCGGCTGGTGGGTGATCGGCGCCTCCATTTTCGCCTCGAACATCGGCTCTGAACACATCGTCGGCCTTGCCGGTTCGGGAGCCACCAGCGGCGTTGCGATGGCT
>Ga0123338_10004004_pt1 | contig 13050 bp, 13 predicted proteins | sample grotaG_FD_89793 | JGI IMG/M metagenome (GOLD analysis project Ga0123338, IMG submission 89793) | Glacier valley bacterial and archeal communities from Borup Fiord, Nunavut, Canada, to study Microbial Dark Matter (Phase II) -... | ecosystem: Environmental > Aquatic > Freshwater > Ice > Glacier ... | reverse complement strand
TCTTGGGATTAATATATTTTTTCATGGTTCTTACCTCACTTTTAATTTTATTGAGATAAGAATACTACACTACTTGGTCATGCTATGGCATTTCTGAGGATTGTATATAATCATTTAGATTAATAATACCATCATGCAGGAAGAATTGGCAAGCCTAATCATTTGACAAATTATAATGCTGTAGATACGTTCAAAGTACAGTTAACAAGATAAATGCTATGACTTATTGGCAGGTAAAGATTATATAAAACTTTTAATTTTGAATGTTTCCATTATAATCCAGCATATACTAAAAATCAAACAAAATGAATTGGCATTCTATTCATTTCGAATAGATTTGATAATCTAAATTTTTATTGGTGAAAGAACAGATAATCTCCTATTATAAAATTTTAGATATTATCAAAAACTATATTAAGGATGTTTATCCTTATAATCAAATTGTGGTTTTTTAATTATCAAAAAGGGGGTATTATGGCAAAATATTCTGGTTCTGTAAAATGGTTTGATAATGAACGAGGCTATGGATTTATATCTGCAAATGAGGGCAATGATGTTTTTTTACATCATTCTCAAGTAAAAGAAAAAGGAAATAATAAAGACATTCACGAAGGAGAAGCTTTGACTTTTGATATTGTAGAAGATCAAAAAGGTCCTACCGCTATTAATGTTCAAAAAGTTGATTCTTGAATAAGTTATAAGCTAATAAATCTTTTGTAATACCCCGGAAAGGCTGGTGCATAGTGTGAAAATAGCCTCGCAAAAATCCTGCGAGTCAGTAATATTTTCACACTGAGATTTGCGTTCTGAGTATGAATGCAAGCACTCATTCTCAGAACTTGGAGGGCAAATTATGAATAAAGTTCACTATAATGTAAACGGCTTACGAAACAATCAAATTAAAACCCAGGTTAAGAATGTTTTGGATGATCTGGAGGGTGTGAGAAAGGTTAATGTTGATCTAGGAAGAGGCTCTATCGAGGTAGATTATAACAATTTAGCAGATGTAAATGAGATAAGAAATGGAATAGAACATGTAGGATGTAAAATCGAGTAATTATTATAAGTTAAATGACCTGGTTAAACAACGACAAGTGGCGAGTCCCCTTGTCGTTGTTAATAATTAATGTTGGGTATGTGAAAAACATACGATTATGTAGTAATATTAATCTATAGTTTCGGTATCCCATTCTGAACTATCATAATCCTCTAAATATCCTTCAATTTCATCAACATCTAAAGAAGCTTTACCATAATTATCTATCTTAAGTTCTAATTCGAATGTTTGTTCACTATAGTCATTCACGGTTATCGTAGCACCTAGACCTACTAGCTTGCCACTTTTAACTATAATATCTATCTTGCATTCCTCAACGGTATCTAATTCGTCATATAAATAGGCTAGCTGACTTTTACTAATATTTAGCTCATCAAAAACAGGTTGAAAGGTTTCTACTAAGGATTCTACAAATTGGGAAACATCAACATCAAAGGAGTACTTTGTTCCCTCTTTGGTTTTCCTTTTTTCGTATTCATTGCATACACTTTTAATATATTTTGTATCATTCATATTTTTTTCAAATTCTTTAATACATTTTTGTAGTACTTCAGTATCAAAATTGAGTGGAATCCCAGCTTCTTTTGCTGCAGCTTCCCAATCAATATCGGATAAATTATCTAAATCATCTTTATAATCTTTGTAATAATCATAAAATAGACCTAGCTCAAATGAAACATCCGTATCATCCCATATTTCACCCGATTCTAAATCATAAATAACTTCATCATAAAGAATGGTTCTTTCCTCACCCATCCCTATATCAAAACTCAATTTTTCTTTATCTAAATCATATTCAATAATTCCGTCAACCTTACCGCCGTCAGTATAATCCTCATCCTTCATATATGCTTCTGCCTCAAATTCAAAGCTATCTGCATTTAATGTTCCTTGTACAGCACTAAGTATGTTATCTAAAACACCCTTATTCGACTGTGAAGCGATAATACCAACGATTGCAATGATAGCGATAATAGCAATAATAGGAATCGCAAGGATAAATGGTTTGGTATTCTTTATCTTCGGTGTCTCTGACCCATTTGCTCCGGGTTGGTAATTGTATTGAGAAGGAACTGGCTGACCGGGATTTTGAAATTGCTCGGCCTGACCTCGAACTTGTTGAACCGGACTAACTAATGATGGATTTTCCCAATATGTACTTTCACTATTTCCCTGAGTAACAGTTGGTTCAGAAATTGTTTGATTTCCAACTTCTGTACTCAATGGGTTACCACAAGAAAAGCAAAATTTTGCATTATCCTCATTTTTCACTCCACACTTTGTACAAAACATCAATAACACCCCTTTACTTTCATAATATAGAATATTTTAACACCGGTGTTGATTTTAGTCAATAATCACTAGACTCAAACCTTGATATCTGCTTTCATTCCAAGCGATTCTTTATTAGAGTCTAATATCGGTCTAATAACTTCCATAATAAATTCTTCTGTTTGTTCTTTGGATCGGCCGGTAAATTTCTCGGGATCCATAGAGTTTTTAAGTTCGTCCAAATTCATATTGAAGGCGGAATCAGCTGCTATCAGTTCCAATAAGTTATTTTCCAGACCCTTTTCCTTTACATTTTTACCTGCCTCCATGGACAGAGTACGAATCCTCTCATGGAGCTCCTGCCTGTCGCCACCTGCTTTTACAGCATCCATCATGATGTTTTCGGTTGCCATAAAAGGCAGCTCCTGCATAAGATGCTTTTCGATTACCATCGGATAAACAACTAGTCCGTCTACCACATTTAGGTAGAGGTCTAGAATTCCATCGACTGCAAGAAAGGCTTCAGGTATACTGATTCTCTTATTTGCAGAGTCATCTAATGTTCTCTCAAACCATTGAGTGCTAGAAGTAATCGCAGGATTAAGTGCATCTACCATCACATAATTTGCTAAAGAAGCAATTCGCTCACTTCTCATCGGATTTCTCTTATAAGCCATTGCGGAGGAGCCAATCTGATTCTTCTCAAAAGGCTCTTCAATTTCTTTTAGATGCTGAAGTAGGCGGATATCATTGGAGAATTTATGTGCACTGGCTGCAATTCCTGCCAGTACATTTAATACTTTTGTATCAACCTTTCGGGAATAGGTCTGTCCAGATACCGGATAGCAGCCCGAAAAGCTCATTTTACCTGCTATTTTTTGATCTAGCTGCTTAATTTTTTCATGGTCTCCATCAAAAAGCTCCAAAAAACTTGCCTGAGTTCCGGTTGTTCCCTTAGAACCTAACAGCATCATACTATCAATCACATAATTAATATCATCATAATCGAGCTTTAATTCCATTAACCATAAAGTGGCTCTTTTGCCGACTGTCGTCGGCTGAGCGGGTTGGAAGTGGGTAAAAGCCAAAGTAGGAAGTGCCTTATGTTCCATAGCAAATTTAGATAGCTCTGCCATTACATTAACAAGCTTACTTTTTACAAGCTTCAAGGCTTTCGTCATAACAATGATATCTGTATTATCACCGACATAACAGGAGGTTGCTCCTAAGTGGATGATACCCTTTGCTTTTGGGCATTGCTCCCCATATGCATAGACATGGGACATTACATCATGTCGAACTAAGGCTTCTCTTTCTTTTGCAACGTCGTAATTAATGTCCTCTTGAAATGCCTTTAATTCTTCAATCTGTTCCTCGGTAATATTTAACCCTAGTTCCTTTTCTGATTCCGCAAGTGCTACCCATAGCTTTCTCCAGGTTTTAAACTTCATATCCGGAGAGAAAATATACTGCATTTCTTTGCCGGCATACCGCTCGGATAAGGGACTAATATATTTATAATTGTCCATACTTTTCCTCCTCCCAATCCTAATTATTCTAGTTGTTATATTATGTTATTACTTATCATACTCCCCGCGAATATCTTCCTTTGGTGGTTCAATTGGATACTTCCCTGAAAAGCAAGCATCACAATAGCCGGTATCTCCACCCAGTAAATCGCTTAATCTTTCCACTGCTAAATATCCCAAGGAATTAGCACCAATCATATCTCGGATTGTTTCTACCGAATGATTATGTGCAATTAATTGATCTCCAGTTGGCACATCTGTACCAAAATAGCAGGGATATAAAAATGGTGGTGAACTTATTCTTACATGTACCTCGGTTGCACCTGCCTTCTTTAACATCTTCACAATTTTTTCACTGGTGGTTCCACGGACAATAGAATCATCAATCATTACGACTCTCTTACCCTTAACTACTTCAGGGAGAACATTCAGCTTAATTCGGACACTTGCGATACGCATTGACTGCTTCGGTTTTATAAATGTCCTACCGACATAACTGTTTTTGACAAAAGCCATACCAAACGGTATTCCAGATTCCAGTGCAAATCCGAGAGCTGCAGCATTACCCGAATCCGGTACTCCTACTACGACATCAGCATCCGCGGGATAAGTCTGCGCCAGTATTCTCCCTGCCATAATTCTGGAATTATAGACACTAACACCGTCAAAATGGGTATCAGGTCTAGCAAAATAAATATATTCAAAAATACATTTTGCAATCTTTAGACTGCAGAGGGTGGTATCAGAATGAATTCCCTCCTCATCAATCATAACAACCTCTCCTGGCAATACATCACGGACAAAATCTGCGTCTGCTGCATTTAAAGCTGAGGTTTCCGAAGCTAAAATGTAAGCATTTTTACTTTTTCCGATACAAAGTGGGTGGAAACCAAACGGATCTCTCGCACCGATTAATTTTCTTGGACTCATGATAACCAAGGAATATGCTCCACTTAGTTTTTGCATAGCCCTAGAAACTGCTTCCTCTACCGTTGCACTATTAAGTCTTTCCCTTGCAATATGGTAAGCAATAACCTCAGTGTCTATTGTTGTCTGAAAGATAGCACCGGTATATTCCAATTCTTCTCGTAGTTCCTTTGCATTAACAAGATTACCGTTATGAGCAAGCGCTAGAGTACCCTTCACATAATTTAAAACTAAAGGCTGTGTATTGTTGATGTTACTTTCTCCTGCTGTGGAATACCGTACATGTCCTACCCCGATGTTTCCACTTAGATTCACGAGACTTTCCGGGGTAAACACCTCGCTTACTAAACCCATTCCCTTAAAGGACTTAACTTTTCCCTTCGGTCCGCTGGTATCACTGACTGCTATACCGCAGCTTTCCTGTCCTCTGTGCTGAAGTGCGAACAGCCCGTAATAAATCGTGGATACGACGTCATTTCCATCAAGATCATACACTCCGAATACACCGCACTCTTCATGTAGCCCATCCGAAATATAGCTGTTGTTTTCCATATTCATAAGTTCCATCCTCTCAAAACTAACCATATTACTTGCTTCAAGTTCTTCCTTATTCAAAAAGAGACTGTTCAAAATCCGTTCCCACGATTCTTGGCAAATGATCACTACTAGTATTTCCTCACTAAAGTGATGTAATACTTGCAATATATAATGATTTACCGCGAAATGAAACTATCCTCTGAAGCAGCCTCTTAAGTACTTTATTGTAATCCTAAACGTTTATAAACTTCCTGATAAGCATCCTCAACTTTACCAAGGTCTCTACGGAAGCGATCTTTATCCAATTTATCATGGGTTGTGATATCCCATAGTCTACAGGTATCCGGTGATATTTCATCTGCCAGGATAATTTGACCCTTGCATCTACCGAACTCCACCTTAAAGTCAATTAATTCAATGCCACATTCAACAAAATATTTACAAAGGACTTCGTTAATTTTAAATACCAGCTCTGTAATGCGGTCTATCTCTTCTCTAGCAGCAATGCCGATTGCGATTGCATAATAATCATTAATCATAGGATCACCCAACGCATCATCTTTATAAGAGAATTCCAACGTAGGGCTAATCAGCTTTCTGCCTTCTTCAATTCCCAGCTTCTTAGCAAAGCTGCCTGCAGATACATTTCTGATAATTACTTCTAGAGGAACGATTTGAACCTTCTTTACTGCAGTCTCACGATCGCTTAATTGTTCGATGTAGTGGGTTGGGATGCCTTCCTTCTCTAGGATACGGAATAAGTGGTTTGACATTTTATTATTAATTACACCTTTACCAATAATAGTCCCTTTTTTTAAGCCATTAAAAGCTGTGGCATCATCCTTATAGTCTACGATATATACGTCTTCTAGGTCGGTTGTAAATACCTTTTTCGCTTTTCCTTCATAGATCATGTCTAATTTTTTCATTGCAACTGCCACCTATCCTTTACTATATTCTCTCATATAATACTTTAAGAAGCCATCCGTTACTCTTCTTATTATAATGGAATAGACCAAATTCGCAATAGTTTTTTTGCGGTTTACAGATTTTAATAGAATTTTTGTCTAATTGCACAAATCAAAGTCGTAAATAATACATTTTACCATCAAAATGTGTCAAACTATAGTTTCAAAATAATTACATATTAAGTTAAGAGTATCTTTCCTGCATAAAAATTCATCTAATTAATCATACAAGATGAATTAATAATGAAATAAAAAGGCAGCCATAATGATCCAGAATCAATATGGCTACCTTTATAATATGCATAAATATGTATGAAATTAATCGATATAATTCATTACTTTATATGGTGTTCTATAATTATAATAGGAAATCCGAATACCCGTTTCCGGACTGCTGGCACTAATAACTTTGCTATTACCGATATAGATTGCAACGTGATTTATCCTTCCATTGCTTCCATAGAAAATTAAATCTCCGGGTCGTATATTATCGATTGAAATTTCTCTTCCGTTACCGTTTGCCTGTTCTCTGGAGGTCCTAGGAATGTAGATACCATAATCTCCAAAAACGGATTGTGTAAAACCGGAACAGTCAGCTCCATTTCTTAAACTTGTACCACCCCAAACATAGGGATTGCCAACAAACTGTAATGCATAATCTACTATTTTTCCTCTTATTGATGACGAAGTGGAACTCGAACTATTCGATGAGCTACTATTTGATGAGCTACTATTCGATGAGCTACTACTTGTTGATGCTTTTTCGGACCTTACTGTATTAGTCGACGCACTTTCTCTGCTGGATGCTTCTTCTGCTTTTCTAGCTGCTTCCTCATCTGCTAACCTTTCCTTTTCTTCTTCTATCGATACCGCCTCATTAAATTCAGTTCTTACATCTACATAATCCGCTGATACATACCCCTTTATATCGGAGTCATTCGATACTTTTACCCAACCATCCAGTTCCTTTACTACATTAAGTTCTTCCCCAATCGGAACTAAAGCTGCTATTGAAGCCTCTAAGTTAGCTTTTTCTCTGACTTTTAACGTTGTCGTAGTAACGGTGGCAAGTTTTTCACCTATTGTGTCAGCTAATTCTTCTACTTTTTCACCGGTCACAACATAATCTGATTTTATATATCCTGTTACAGACCCTGACTTGATTTTATACCAGTCACCATCTTCCTTAAGGATTGTTGCTCCCGACTCATTATAAAGTTTACCAAGTATTTCACTTTCCTCACTTGCTTTACTTCTGATATTTATGTAATTTTGAACCTGTGCAACTGCAATATCTTTAAATTCAGATGTCAGATAGGATAAATGCTCCGTTATAGAGGTCTCCTCGTTTGGTATGCTTTGATAAAATCCATTTAGCGCAATACCAATTCCTGCAATCGATGTTTCTTCCGCGTTTGCTTTCATTGATGGCCCTATCAAGGTCAAAGCACCAATAAAGCAGTATGTAGCAATTTTCCGTGTATTTTTTGTCATTAAACCTCCATATGTACGCAATCTGCAAATGTTAATAATTTGTTAAATATGTTACGAATTTATTATATATATTATATGTGAACAATGTGTGAATAAATATATATTTTTTTATGGTAAGTTTTGGTTAGTGTATAATATATATATAATTTTTTAAGGTAGTATTAGTTAGTGGTATAATATATATATGGAGTGTGATCATATGGAACAAGAAACCGATGAAATAAATAAAATTATTCATATTAAATGCACGGAAGAAGAAAAAAGTAAAGTCATTTTAGAATTATCCCCCTATTTATATGATTATAAGTTTAATTTTATAATTGAAGAAGATACCACTAACCTATAAACGGTTAGTGGTATCTTCTATTTTAGGCTTTTTTGCAGTATTTCCTTCAGTTCATCCACACTATAATGATAATGCTGGCTACAAAAGTGGCAATTTACTTCAATCGGTTTATTATCTTCAATCATCTCTAAAATGTCTTTATGACCGATTGATATGATTGCTTTCTCAATCCGCTTCTTACTACAGTTGCATTCAAAACTGGTAGGTATCTTATCTAAAATTTCTAGCCCAAATTCACCCAGAAAATAATCTAATATCATCTCCGGCGTCATATCCTGATCCAAAAGGCCGGTAATGCTATCTACTTCACTTATTTTCTTCTCTAGCCTCGTAATTACTTCTTCTGATGCAAATGGTAATAATTGAATTATGAGTCCTCCTGAACGCCTCACCGTATTTTCTCTATTCATAAGAACTCCGAGTGCTACAACAGAGGGCACTTGTTCGCTAGTTGCAAAGTAATAGGTTAAATCTTCAGCGATTTCTCCGGAAACAAGATGCGTCTGACTCACATAAGGCTCTTTTAGTCCCATATCCTTAATTACACTTAAAACTCCCTCTCCCAGCGCCCCACCTACGTCTAATTTTCCCTTTTTGCTTGGAGGTAGCATAACTTCAGGATTATAGGCATAACCCTTAACGATTCCCTTTGAATTCGCCGTCACAGTCAGTCCCTGGATTGGACCGCTTCCCTTCACCTGAAGGGTAAGGATATCCTTATCCCCCTTCATCATACTTCCCATCATTGCTCCTGCTGTTAACAGTCTTCCTAAAGCTGCTGTTGCTACTGGGCTTGTTCCATGTATCGTTCTGGCATACTCTACTAGTCCTCTTGTTGTTGCCGCAAACGCACGAATTTGATTATCTGCTGCGCTTGCTCTAACAATATAATCTGCCATGTTCTACTCCTCTTAAGGTATCATCTTTTCAACCTAAACTATGATAAATATATTTTCCCTGCCTGCCTTTTTTCTCTTACTAAAATGTATACCCTTTCACTATCCTTTTTGGGGGGCTCCTGCGTTAGAGCATCGTAAATAGCAACCAGTTCCATACCGGCTTCGTCGATCAACCGCTTGACTGTATCTAAGGGATACGCTCTTCGATAATGGGTCTCCTCGTATTTTCTGTAATTCGATACTTGGTCATCTTCAGGAATTTTCCTTCCCTCTTCTGGTAAGAACAAGGTCAGATTAATTTCATTTATCATTTCCTCGTCATAATAGGTATTTTCCCAGATAAAGCTTCCCTCATCTCTATTTTCAGCAATGGTAGTATCCCCCAGTACCTTCTCATACGCATATAGGGTGTCCAAATCAAATAGGAACAAACCGTTTGGATCAAGGTAATTATTGACCAGACGAAATACCTTTAACAAATCTTCCTCCGTCAGAATATAATTGATACTGTCGCAAACACTAATGACTGCTGCTACCGTTCCATATAGTTCAAACTCTCGCATGTCCTGACATAGATATAAGATTTTATCATCTTTTTCTTCACTGTTTTCTCTGGCAATCGAAAGCATTTCCTCTGAGTTATCGATTCCAATCATATCGTAACCCCTGCCCGCAAGTCTCGCGGTCATACTTCCGGTCCCACAACCAAGCTCTAGCACCAGACCCTCTTTTACATTATTATCTTTTAATAAATGTTCCACATAATCCGTCCATTCATCATAAGGCACATTGTCCATAAAGATATCATAAACGGAGGCAAACCCAGTATATGGCTGCATGTTTTTGCAGCTCCTTCCTTAACTTTATTAATAAATAGTAACCAGTATTCTTAGAAGTTAACCTTCAACGAATATATCGTAATGCTATTATTTACCGTCAGATTATTCTATCATACCTGAATATGGTTCGCAATTCGAAAATAATGAAATGAACAGTAGGACAAAAATAATGGAATGGGTTCTTACAAGTGAACTATGGATTTGAAGTAATTAGTGATTTAGTAGTTTTTGGTTACAGCTTATATATATAATAGTTAATCGAGTTCCTTAACCTTGTTTACAAACTTCTTTTCATTGGAATTATTCTGTGTTATATTATAACAATATATGCAAATGCGAAGGGTGATTTTAATGATAACAGGCAGCAAAGAACTAATAAGAGATATCAATACGAATTTGGTTTTGGAAACTATTATTAATCATACCGCAATTTCTAGGGCGGCAACTGCAAAGTATCTAGGTTTAACAAAAGCAACCATTTCGGCTATTGTTCAGGAACTGATTAATAAGAAACTTGTCATTGAAATTGGAAGCGGTGATACCTGTCTTGGAAGAAAGCCAATTCTTTTAAGCCTACAAAGAAATGCTGGCTATGCAATCTGCGTAGATATCGGTGTTGACACCACCTCCGCATTAATATCTGATCTAATCGGTGGGGACTGTTGCTTAAAACAGATCAAAACCCCAAGGAATTCCACTAATCTCATTAATGTACTTATTCAACTGATTGAGTCGATGAATGCCCCAAAGGATACACCCTATGGTCTTGTCGGGATAACCCTTGGAATTCATGGTGTAATTTCCAATAATCAAGTATCCTTTGCTCCATATTACAATCTAGCCGGATTTGACCTTGCCGGAAAATTAGAGCAGTACTTTAGTACTCCTGTCTATCTAGAAAATGAAGCCAATTTGTCTGTGCTCGGTGAAATGACCTTCCAATATGATTATGAAAATATCGCTAATATCAGTGTACATTCCGGTATCGGTCTAGGAGTAATCATTAACCATCAGCTGTATACGGGTTATAATGGGAGAGCAGGGGAATTTGGTCATACAATAATTGAAATTGACGGAAAACCGTGTCCCTGTGGGAATAAAGGATGCTTTGAGCAATACGTCTCAGAAAGAGCCTTGTTGAAGGAATTTGCAATTATGAAAGGTCTAGAGGAGATTAACTTTGATTATTTTAGAACTATGTACGAGAAAGAAGATTTAGATGCCCTGAAAATTATGGAGCGTTTTATTAAATATATGTCCGTTGGCGTTAATAATGTATTAAACTCATACAACCCAGATATTGTAGTCATTAATAGCGCATTTACAATCTTCTTCCCCCAGGTTACTCAGCTGATTGAAGACGCTCTTACAAGCAGGATGAATAGCTTTGTCAGAATTGTTCCTTCCGCACTGCAGGATACTTCGATACTACTTGGCGGTATCTGTAAGGCTGTCAAAGAGTTTTTGGGAATTGACTATTTAAAATTAAGTAATAAAGATACTTACTCTTTGATATTCTAAATTAGAAAGCCTATTTGGGGACGAATAGGCTTTCTAATCGTCCCAAATAGGAATTAAGACACTATTTATCCAAAAGATCAATGATTTCCGTCCAATCATTAACCGTCAGGCATTCCACACTAGGTGTCAGTTTATTGTCCTCCTCTATTGCGCCACGATACCACACAGGAAATATTCCTGCTTTAAAAGCCCCTTCTATATCAAAGTATGCATTGTCTCCGCAGTACCATGCATCTCTCGCATCGATTTTTGCTTTTCGAAGAGCCAATTCAAATATAAGGTTGTGAGGTTTTCGAAAAACATATTCACTCGTAGCCAGGATAAAATCAAAATGATGCTCCGGTAACAGGGAACAGATTTGTTCCTCCAGAGCTTTGCCACTATAGGAAATATTACTGATTACTGCTGACCGAATCCCCTTTTCCTGAAGGTATTGTAAAAGAACCTCTATGTTTTTTGTAGTCTTTTTCGTAGAGGCATTATCCCAAAATATTTTTTCCAATTCCTGAGGGCTTAATTCAATTTTCAAATCAAAATATTCATATAGGAAATTTTGAAAAATATGATTATGTACTTCGATCTGCTGGGAAACATGAACATCCGGGTCGTATCGTCCTATCTCTTTATTTAGGATTTTGGCAAATTCCTGTATCTCTTTACCTGATACATTGTACGGATTTTGCTTCGCATATTTTAGTACTGCTCGACACCCTTTTTCACCATCAAATCTGCTTTCTGAAATTAAAGTCTGTCCATAATCAAACATTATCATCTTTGGTCGTTGCATTGGTTTTCTCCGTTCTACAATTGTTCTTGATTCTTTCGTTCTCTTTTTTTCTTCGTCATGATGCCACCGATACGCCCGGATTCCTTTGCGGTAAGTGACTTCCACCCGGTAGCCATTACTTTATCCAAATAACCCAGTTCCTTTGCAATTTCATACTTTATTTCTTCCTCAGGCTTTATATTATTTAAATCAATCTTTTTATCCTTATTACTACTCATATAGCTACACCTCTTTTCATTATCCTCTCAAGCGCAACACAACCCTTTTCCTTTAACTTGTATTTGCAAAATGTCATTGTCTCGCCTTTGAGATTAATAACTTTACTAAAGTGTATCCATCTTCTATCAGTCTATACGGATTTCCTTTCCTAAGTAGAGTGAATAGATAATCATTTCTTTTACCTTTATCTTAAGCATCTGCTCCAGGGCTTTTCGGTAATAATCTAACTGAACTCTATAGCGTGAGATTAACATATCACCATCATTTGCAATATCGGATTTGTAATCAAGTAATACAAGTTCCCCAGCTTCCTCAAAGAACACGTCAATGATACCCTGAATTAAGATTAACTCAGAACTATCGATATCCTTAACTACCTCATTGGCCTTTATTCCAATTACAAATTGTTTTTCTTTATATAGTTTACCAGTTATTGTTGCTTTCCGCATCCGCTCAGCTACATTGCTGTTCACAAATCGCATAATATAATCTAGATTTAACATTTGTATATCGGACTCTTTTAAGCTGTTTTCACTTACCATAGAGTCTATTTCCCGTACCAGATCTTCTTTGTTATACACATTCGATAAATCCAAGAGTTCTAAAACCTTATGGTATAAAGTACCTCTATCCGTTCCGGTAACAGTCTCCTCTT